>Ga0182013_10001435_pt1 | contig 32758 bp, 34 predicted proteins | sample 612S2MmetaG_FD_120487 | JGI IMG/M metagenome (GOLD analysis project Ga0182013, IMG submission 120487) | Permafrost microbial communities from Stordalen Mire, Sweden - 612S2M metaG | ecosystem: Environmental > Terrestrial > Soil > Wetlands > Permafrost | place: Sweden: Stordalen | collected... | reverse complement strand
TCGATCACGGTGCGCTCGATGCGCGCCTGCTCCATCTGGCTGGCGATCATGCGCTTCCACACCAATTCGTACAGCCGGCCGAGATCGCCCTCCAGGCGCAGGGAGCCGGGGTTGCGCGACAGGCTGGTGGGGCGAATGGCCTCGTGCGCTTCCTGGGCGTTCTTGGCCTTGGTCTTGTAGTAGCGGGCGGTCTCGGGGACGTAGTCGGGTCCGTAGCGCCCGGCGATCACCTTGCGCGCCTCATCGATGGCCTCCTGGGCCACCTGCACGCCGTCGGTCCGCATATAGGTGATCAGGCCTACCGTCTCGCCGCCGATGTCCACGCCCTCGTACAGCTTCTGGGCGGCCTGCATGGTGCGCTGGGCCGAGAAGCCGAGCTTGCGCGAAGCCTCCTGTTGCAAGGTGGAGGTGGTGAAGGGTGGGGCGGGGGAGCGGCGCGCCGGCTTCTTCTCGACCGCGGTCACCGTGAATTCGCCGGCCTTGACCGCCGTCAGCGCGCCGTGGGCCGTGGCCTCGTCGCCCAGGTCGAACTTGGTCAGGCGCTTGCCGTTGTGCTTGACCAGGCGGGCGAGGAAGGGATCGGAGCCGGCCGAGACGTCGGCCTCCACGGTCCAGTATTCCTGGCTCTTGAAGGCCTCGATCTCGATCTCGCGCTCGACCACCAGGCGCAGGGCCACCGACTGCACGCGGCCGGCCGAACGCGAACCGGGCAGCTTGCGCCACAACACGGGCGAAAGGGTGAAGCCCACCAGATAGTCCAGGGCCCGGCGGGCCAGGTAGGCGTCCACCAACTCCATGTCGATGTCGCGCGGATGCTTCATCGCCTCGGTCACGGCCGACTTGGTGATGGCGTTGAACACCACGCGCTCGACCTTGGCGCCCTTGACCGCCTTCTTGCGGTTCAGCACTTCCAGCACGTGCCAGGAGATAGCCTCACCCTCGCGATCCGGGTCGGTGGCCAGGATCAGGCGATCGGCGCCCTTCAGGGCCTCGACGATATCGGCCAGGCGTTTGGCTGACTTGGGATCTACGTCCCAGATCATGGCGAAGTCCTGGTCGGGCAGCACCGAGCCGTCCTTGGAGGGCAGATCGCGCACATGTCCGTAGCTGGCCAGCACCGTATAGTCGGAGCCCAGGTACTTGTTGATGGTCTTGGCCTTGGCCGGGCTCTCGACGACGACAACGTTCATAAGGAAAGCGGGGCTCTTGCAGACGGGCGGCCGGGGCCGGAAGGCGGGGAAAGTGGGGGCGCAGCGGGGCTCGTGTCAACGCCCAGCCTAATCGGATCGCCGGCGAAGGTCTGGCCAACCTTCACGAACCCAGGTTCCCAGTGTCATGAAACTGTTATTGGCGCCCGTTATCGGAGGCGGTGCTGATCGGCGACCGCCGTCGCCTGCTGGGAGATCCACATGCTGAAATCCATCGCCCTCGCCGCCACGGCGACGCTCGCCCTTGGGCTGGCGGCCCAGGCCCAAGCCGCCGACATCTCCGGCGCGGGCGCGACGTTCCCCGCTCCGGTCTACGCCAAGTGGGCCGAGCTCTACAGGGCTCAGACCGGCATCGGCATGAACTACCAGGCCATCGGCTCGGGCGGCGGCATCAAGCAGATCGAAGCCAAGACCGTGGATTTCGGCGCCTCCGACAAGCCGCTGAAGCCGGCCGATCTGAACGCCAACGGCCTGTTCCAGTTTCCCATGGTCATGGGCGGCGTGGTTCCCGTGATGAACCTGCCGGGCGTGGCGGAGGGCCAGGTGAAACTGACCGGCGCCGTGCTGGCCTCCATCTATCTTGGTGAGATCAAGGTGTGGAGCGATCCGCGCATCCAGGCCCTGAACCCCGGCGTGAAGCTGCCGACGCTGCCGGTCACGGTGGTGCACCGCTCGGACGGCTCGGGCACGAGCTTCATCTTCACCACGTACCTGGCCCACAAGAGCGCCGCGTGGGCTACCCGCGTGGGCGGCAGCGATTCCGTTCAATGGCCGACGGGCCTGGGCGGCAAGGGCAACGACGGCGTCGCCGCCTTCGTCAAGCAGACCATCGGTTCGATTGGCTACGTCGAATACGCCTACGCCAAGCAGAATCACCTGACCTACGCCCTGTTGCAGAATCAGGCCGGCGCCTTCGTGGCTCCGACTGCGGCCGCCTTCGCCGCCGCCGCCATCGGCGCCGATTGGACCAAGGCCCCCGGCAACTATCTGTTGTTGCTGGATCAGCCGGGCGCCCATTCCTGGCCGATCACCGCGGCCACCTTCATCCTGCTCTACAAGACCCAGGCCAATCCGGCCGCCGGCAAGGCGGTGCTCAGCTTCTTCGACTGGGACTACAAGAACGGCGACGCCGCCGCCGAGCAACTGGACTACGTGCCCTTGCCTCCCGCTGTGAAGGCTCTGATGCGCAAGGAATGGGTTGCCGAGATCAAAGGCGCGGACGGCAAGCCCGTGTACGTCTCCAAGTAAAGTCGGATGATATTTCGGCGGATGGCGCGAAATTCGAGCGTCATCCGCCCCATTGTCTCTGTACTGTCGTGTTCGGACCCTATACGGGCCCGGCCTGCTTCACGCCGAAAGCCGCGATGACCCTTGCGATTGAACAGACCAAGACGGCCGAGCCGCAGGCGCGCAAGCCTCGCGGCGGCGTGCTTGATCCCATATTCGAGGGGCTATGCTTCATCAGCGCCACGACCCTTCTGGCCGCCCTGGTCGGTGTGATCGGGTCCCTTCTGGTGGGCGGCTGGCCGGCCCTGCACAAATTTGGTTTTAGCTTTCTGACCGTCAGCGAGTGGAACCCCGTCACCGAGGTGTTCGGCGCCGCCGGGCCGATCGTCGGCACGATTATTACCTCGATCCTGGCCCTGGTCCTGGCCCTGCCGGTGGCCTTCGGCGTCGCGGTGTTTCTGGTGGAGTTCTGCCCCCCCCTGCTGCGCCGGCCCATCGGGGTGGCGGTAGAGCTTTTGGCGGGCATTCCGTCGATCGTTTACGGCATGTGGGGCCTGTTCGTTCTGGCGCCCTGGTTCGCCTTGCATATCCAACTGCCGCTGATGGTCGCGGCGCCGCCGGGCTCATTGCTGGCGAACCTGATCCAGGGTGTCCCCAATGGCGCCAATATTCTGACCGCCTCCATCATCCTGGCGATCATGGTCCTGCCATTCATCGCCGCGGTGCTGCGCGACCTGCTGATGACCATCCCGCCGGCCGTGCGCGAGAGCGCCTATGGCCTGGGCGCCACCACGGTGGAGGTAATCCTGTCGGTGTCCTTGCCCTATGTCCGCCGCAGCGCCATCGGCGCGGTGATGCTGGGCCTGGGCCGGGCGCTGGGCGAGACCATGGCCGTGACCTTCATCATCGGCAATTCGCACGACTTTCCCAAGAGCCTGTTCGACAGCGGCTCGACCATCGCCTCGACCATCGCCAATGAATTCAACGAGGCGACCGGCGCCATGCACACCTCGGCCCTGATTGCACTGGGCCTGGTCCTGTTCCTGATCACCTTCACCGTGCTGGCGGCTGCTCGGGCGCTGCTCGGCCCTGCAAAGACGGTCTGATCATGGCCTCCCAACTCCTCATCGTCCGCCGCAAGATGGGAAACGCGGTCTTCGTCGTCTTCTGTTGGGTCGGCGCGGCCATCGCCCTAGGCTTCCTGGCCCTGATCCTGTGGTCGCTGATCGTCAAGGGCCTCGGCGGTATCGATCTGAAGGTGTTCACCATGGATACGCCGGCTCCGGGCTCGCCCGGCGGCCTACGCAACGCCATCATGGGCTCGCTTGAGATGTGCGCCATCGCCATGCTGCTGGCGGTAACCTTCGGCGTTCTGGCGGGAACCTGGCTGGCCGAATACGCTGGCGACAGCCTGTACGGCAAGGTGGTCCGCTTCGTGAATGACGTGCTGCTGTCGGCCCCGTCGATCCTGATCGGCTTGTTCGTCTACACCTTGATGGTCAAGCCGTTCCATGGCTTCTCCGGCCTCGCCGGCGCCGTGGCCTTGGCGCTGTTGGCCGCGCCGGTGGTCACGCGCACCACCGAGGATGTCATGAAGCTGCAGCCGCCCGCCCTGCGCGAAGCGGGCGTGGCCTTGGGGTCGCCGCTAGCCTCGACCATCCGCCGCATCCTGTGGCGCGCCGCCAGCACCGGCATCCTCACCGGCGGCCTGTTGGCCTTCGCCCGCATCTCCGGCGAAACCGCGCCCCTGCTGTTCACCGCGCTGAACAATCAGTTCTTCAGTTGGAACCTGACCCAGCCGACCGCCAACCTGCCCACGGTGATTTTCAACTATGCCCTCAGCGCCTATGATGATTGGCAGCGTCTGGCCTGGGCCGGCGCGGCGCTGATCGCCTTCGCCGTGCTGTTCGTCAATATTATCGCCCGTACGCTGGCCAGGGAGTCCCGCCGCTCATGAACGCCCAGCCGCAAGCTGAGACCTATGAGTCTTTCGTCGAGCAGATCCCGGCCGGCACGGCCAAGATCGATCTCCGCAAGCTGAACTTCTTCTACGGCAAGACCCAGGCCCTGTTCGGGGTCACGACCGGGTTCGCCGAAAAGCAGATCACCGCCCTGATCGGCCCATCCGGCTGCGGCAAGTCCACCTTGCTGCGCACGCTCAACCGCATCTACGCCCTATATCCGGGCCAGCGCGCCGAAGGTGAAATCCTGTTCGACGGGCGCAATATCCTGAACGGCGGCGAGGATATGGCGGCCCTGCGCGCGCGCATCGGCATGGTGTTCCAGAAGCCCACGCCGTTCCCCATGTCGATCTACGACAACGTGGCCTACGGCGTGCGCCTGTACGAGCGCCTGGGCAAGGCCGACATGGACGGCCGGGTCGAACAGTCCCTGCGCCGCGCGGCCCTGTGGGACGAGGTCAAGGACAAGCTGCATACCTCGGGCCTGGGCCTGTCCGGCGGCCAGCAACAGCGTCTATGCGTGGCGCGCGGCGTGGCGGTTCGACCCGAAGTCCTGCTGCTCGACGAGCCGGCCTCGGCGCTCGATCCGATCTCAACGGCCAAGCTTGAAGAGACCCTGCTTGAGCTGAAGACCGACCACACCATCGTCATCGTCACCCACAATCTGGGCCAGGCCGCGCGCATCAGCGACTACACCGGATTCATGTACCTGGGCCGCATGATCGAGTTCACCTCGACCGAACAGCTGTTCACCAATCCCAAGGCCAAGCGCACCCAGGACTATGTGACGGGCCGGTTCGGGTAGGGACCGGGACTTAAAAGGGCAAAAATGCCTGACTGGCCATCGGGCGTGGACCGGGCGCCGGGATCAAAGACGACAACGCCGCCCACAAGTCCTGGGGCCTATATGGCTTTGGGATGAACACGCTGCGCTTGGGCAGAGCCGATTGCGACGTATCGATCATTCCGGACACGACGATGATCTTAATCGGCGGCCAACGCTCTCGGACGTAATGGGCGAGCCGGAGGCCATCCATCGAGCCGGGCATCCTGATGTCGGTGATCAAAAGCTGGATGTCCGGATGCTCGTCCAATAGCGCGATGGCTTCTTCGGCGTTGCGCGCCTTGAGCACGACGGAGCCCAGCGTCGCGACCCAATGGACCATGTCCAGGCAGACGATCGCCTCGTCCTCCACGACCAAGACGATGGGGCGGTTGAGACGTGCGGATCTAAGCATCGGCATATAACACCTGGCTGAGGCTATAAGCAGGCGACTTCACAGGCTCAATCGCGGCGACCGCATGAGCGTGGATCGTCCAAATGCGACTGTGATTCCTTGAGTTCCTCATCATGCTCTACAATCATTGCGTTCAGTTCAACCAAGTCCTTTTTCCGTTGAACGATTGTTTCCATCGTCGTATCGACGCGCCGTCCATTGCGCAGTTCAGACGTTCCGAAGGTCCCGGAACGAAAAGACATGAGCGCCTCCGCCCAAGTGGCCTTCAGACGTAAGGCCCATGTCCCCAGGTTGTCGGTCATTGGTTTGATCCGGGTGGCGCATCCCTGGATTAAATCTGAAGGAACACGTCGATTGTCTAACGCGCGCGCATCGCGTTCGTTCAATATTCGCTCACCGCCATCCCGCCCGGCAAAAGCGCCGCCCGTCCGACCAGCGACAGCTCCACCAGCGCCGCATAGACCTGCGGCCCCGGCGCGGCGGCGGCTCTGGCAAGCTCATCCCACGAGACCGGCGTGGGCGACAGTAGAGCCGCCACGCGCTCCAACAACGCCGCTTCAGGCTCGCCAGCAGGCGGTCCGCCGTAAGCGGGCGGTGCGGGCTCGCTCACCCCGCGCATGGCGTCCAGGACGCGCAGTACATCCGGCGCGCCTTCACACAGGGCCGCGCCCTGGCGGATCAGGTCGTTGGTTCCCTTGGCGCGTGCGTCGAGCGGCGAGCCGGGCACCGCGAACACCTCGCGGCCCTGTTCCGCCGCCAGGCGCGCGGTGATGAGCGAGCCTGAACGCAACTCGGCCTCGACCACCACCACGCCTAGAGCCAAGCCGGAAATGAGCCGGTTGCGGCGCGGAAAGTCTTTGGCCTGAGCGCGATGACCTACGGGACTTTCGGACACCACGCAGCCCTGTTCGATGATGCGCCGGTAAAGCGCGCCGTGCTCGGGCGGATAGACGTCGTTGATCCCGCCGCCCAGGACGGCGACCGTGCCGGTGTTCATCGCCCCCTCGTGCGCCGCCGCGTCTATCCCGCGCGCCAGACCGGACACCACCACATAGCCGCCCTGGCCCAGGTCCTGCGCCAGGGCGCGGGCGAAGCGCTGGCCCGCCGCGCTGGCGATGCGCGCGCCCACCACGGCTACGGCGCGGGCATGGAGCAAGCCGGGGTCGCCGAGCGCCCAGATCACGGGCGGAGGCGGATCGATGGCGGCCAACAGCGGCGGGAAGGCGCTCTCGCCCGAACACAGCAGTCGCGCCCCCAGGGCCGCGCCGGCTTGAAGCTCGCGTTCGGCCTCCGCGGGGCTCGGCACGCGCGGCGGGACGGCCCGGCCCGCGCGTTCGGCCAGGCGCGGCAAGGCTCCGATGGCGCGGGCCGGATCGCCGTAGGTCTCGATCAGGTAGCGGAAGGCCACAGGCCCGACCGTCTCGGCGCGAGCCAATCTCAACCAATCGCGCCGCTCAGGATCGGACAGGAGGCTCATGATCTAAGGCTCACGCCGCCTTGGCCTTACCGGCGCCGATGCGCGGCTCGGTTCCATTAATCAGTCTACGGATGTTTTCGTGATGGCGGACGAATATCAGTGCGGCGAGCACGGCGGCCAGGGCGACCGTAGGCGCCGGACGGTGCAGCAAAAAGGCGTAGAGCGGCGACAGGGCCGCGGCGGTCAGGGCCGCTAGGGACGAGATGCGTCCGAGCTTGGCCATGACCAGCCATGTTGCGCAGCATAGCAGGCCCACCGGCCAGGCGGCGGCCAGCAGCACCCCCAGGAAGGTGGCCACGCCCTTGCCGCCCCTGAAGCGGAGCCACACGGGGAACAGGTGTCCGACGAAGGCGGCGCCGCCGGCCAGGGCGCCCAGCAAAGGCGCGGCGTCCGGATGCAGCCGGCCCAGCGCCAGCCAGGCCAGACCCACCGCCGCGGCGCCTTTTGCGCCATCGCCGATCAGGGTGATCGCCGCCAGGTCCCTGCGGCCGGTGCGCAGCACATTGGTGGCGCCGATGTTGCCCGAGCCCACCTGACGGATGTCGCCTATCCCACCGAGGCGGGTGGCGATCACGCCGAAGGGAATGGAGCCGAGCAGATAGCCGCCGAGGATCAGCACGGCGAAAGCCCAAGGCTGGATGGCCGTCATTACGCCCCCGACGACAATAACTTCATCCAACTCATGTCACGGAGGGCGGCGCGAGAAAAGGGGAGGAGCGGCCTCACTCCAGCGCCTTATGCACCACCTTGCCGCCGGCCATGGTCAGGATCACCTGGCCCTGCAGCCGGCGCCCATCGAAGGGCGAATTCTTGGACTTCGAGATCAGCTTGTCCGCATCGAGCATGAACGGAGCGCCAAGGTCGCACAGCACCAGGTCCGCCGGCGCGCCCGGCGACAGGCGGCCTGCCTTTAGGCCGAGCAGGGCGGCCGGGGCGTAGGTCACCGCACGGATCAGGTCGACCAGGGTCACGCGCCCCTCGTGATGCAGGGACAGCAGGCCCGCCAGCAAGGTTTCCAGCCCGACCGCTCCGGGCGCGGCTTCATCGAAGGGCAGGCGTTTGTCCTCAGCCGGCGCCGGCGCATGAGCCGAGACGACGACCTCGACGAGGCCCGCCGAGAGGGCGTCGATCAGGGCCTGCCGATCGGACTCGGCGCGCAGCGGCGGATTCAGCTTGTAGAAGGTGCGGTAGTCGCCGATGTCCAGCTCATTGAAGCTCAGATGGTTGATCGAGGCGGTGGCCGACACGTTCAGGCCCCGGACGCGGGCGCGCTCCAGACGCTCCAGCGAGTCCTCGCAGGTGATCTGGTCCACCAGCAGGCGCGCGCCGGTGATCTCGGCCAAGGCCAGGTCGCGCTCAAGCATGATCCGTTCGGCGACCACCGGCGCGGAGGGCAAGCCCATGCGGGCGGCGAACTCGCCCTCGGTGGCGGCGGCGCCGGCCGACAGATAGGGATCGGCGGGACGGTGGGCGACCAGCGCCCCGAAGCCCTTGGCGTAGGACAGGACGCGGCGGAACACCTTGGAGTCCACGATCGGCCGGTCCACATCGGTGATGTACTGGGCGCCGGCCTCCATCATCAGGCCGATCTCGGCCATGCGCTGGCCTTCCAGCCCCTGGGTGGCGGCGCCGGCGGCATAGACATGAACCAGACCGATGTCGCGGGCCCGCCGCTGGATGAAATCGATGGTCGCCGGATCGTCGGCGGCCGGATCGGTGTCAGGTTGAATGACGATGGAGGTCACGCCTCCGGCGGCCGCGGCGCGGCAGGCGGACTTGAGCGTCTCCTTGGTCTCGTGGCCGGGCTCGCCGGTTTTCACGCGGATGTCCACCAACCCCGGCGCCAGCATGGCGCCGTTGCAATCGACCACGCGGATATCGTCCGACAGCTTGCCGAAGTCCGGACGTCGCACCACGTCGGCGATAAAGCCTTCGCGCACGACCAGGGCCCCAGGTCCATCGTAGCGGCTTTCCGGCTCCACCAGGCGGGCGTTGATGAAGGCGATGGTCTGGCTTGTCGTCATCACGCCGTCTCCAGCCGAGCGGCCAGGCTGGCCAGCACAGCCATGCGCGCGGCCACGCCCATCTCGACCTGGTTCTGGATCAGGCTGATCTTTGGATCGTCCGCCACCTCGGAGTCTATCTCCACGCCGCGGTTCATGGGGCCCGGATGCATCACCTTGGCGCCCTTGGCGGCCATGGCCAGCTTCTCGCGGTCCAGGCCGTAGAAGCGGAAATACTCCCGTGTGGATGGGACCAGCGCGCCTTGCATCCGCTCAAGCTGCAGGCGCAGCATCATCACCACGTCGGCGCCGGCGATGCCCTTGCGCATGTCGTGGAACACTTCCACGCCCCAGCGATCGGCGCCCGCGGGCATCAGGGTGGGCGGGCCGACCAGGCGCACCTGCGCGCCCAGCATGCCCAGCATCAACACGTTGGAGCGGGCCACGCGGCTGTGCATCACGTCGCCGCAGATGGCCACCGTCAGGCCCTCCACCTTGCCGAAGGCGTGACGAATCGCCAGGGCGTCGAGCAGAGCCTGGGTCGGGTGCTCATGCTGGCCGTCGCCGGCGTTAATCACGCTGCAGCCGACCTTCTGCGCCAGCAAGGCGGCCGCGCCCGAGGAGGCGTGACGCACCACCAGCAGGTCAGGCCGCATGGCGTTCAGCGTCACGGCCGTATCGATCAGGGTCTCACCCTTGGTCATCGACGACTGACGCGGGCTCATATTGACCACGTCGGCTCCCAGCCGCTTGCCGGCCAGCTCGAAGGAGCTCTGGGTGCGGGTGGAATTCTCGAAGAACAGGTTCATCAGCGTGCGACCCTTGAGCAGGTCGAGCTTCTTGGAGGTCTGGCGATTGAGGGCGACGAAGGCCTCCGCCAGATCCAGAAGCTGAATCACTTGGGGCCGGTTCAGATCGGCGATGCTGAGGAAATGCGGCGCGGGGAACGCGTGGGTCCGCGCGCGGACGTCGTCTATGCCCACAGCCTTGATTGTCATGAAGCCAGGGTTTTAGGCGGCTTCGGCCCTGGAGGGAAGGGGGCGGCGCTATTCAGCACAAAACAGCTTGAATGTGGCCCTGTCTGGCGTAGTCGAGAATTTTTGCGTCCCGCGTGATCATCGGGACGGCCAAATCCCGTGCGGTGGCGATAAGCAGTCGGTCCGCCGGATCGCCGTGTAGCGGATCGGGCAACCAAGCGGCGGCAATGGCGATTTCGGGCGTAAGAGGGGCCATCCTCACGCCCGTCCTTGCCATGACACGCGCAAACCAAGTCTTCGGGTCCGGCAGAAATTCCATGACTCGACCGGCCTTAGGCTTGCTCAGCATGCCGATTTCCCAGGCCGACACCGTGGAAATCAACAAGCTGTTGGTCAGAGCCGCGGCTATGATCTTGGCCATGGCCGCGTCCTGTAGGGCGTCGCCGTTTGCGAGCCAGATCAGCGCGCAGGTGTCCAAGAGGACAGCGCTTTTTTCGTTCATTCGGCCAGTTCGCCGTGCATGGCCGACAGGGGCTCATCGAGCACTGGCGCCGTGAGGTCCAGCCCCGGGGGGGTGAGCACCGATCCCCGCATGAATCCATGCAGGTTCTGCACGGTCATGGTCTCTTCATCGGGCGGATTCAGGATGGCGACAGTCTTGCCCCGCTTGGTGACCTTGACCTGAATAAGTTCGCGCGTGGCAAGCCGATCCAGAATGTCCAAGCATTTGGCTTTGAATTCAGTGGCGCTATAGGTCTGGAAGGGAGACATGGTCATATAGTCCTGACTGGTCACTTCAATATGACCACACAACGGTCAGCAATCAAGTCCGCCCAGGCCTAGCCCTTGGCCTTGTTCAGCGCATTCACCACCACACCCTCGGTCAATATCTGCGGCAGGACCTGGGGCGAACCGCTCGGGCCGTAGACCAGGTAAAGCGGCACGCCCGAACGGCCGTTGTCGGCCAGGGCCTTGGCGATGGCCGGGTCGGGGTTGGTCCAGTCGGCCTTGAGGTAGACCGCGCCGGTTGTCTTGAAGGCGTCCGCGACCGCATGCGTGGCCAGGGCGGTGCGTTCGTTCACCTGGCAGGTGATGCACCAGGCGGCGGTGAAATCCACGAACACCGGCTTGCCCTGGGCGCGCAGATCATCGACCCGGGCTTGCGACCAGCCCTCGCTTGGTAGGGCGGCGGCCTTGGCGGTCTGAGACCGGCCGGGCGCCTCGGCGTTTTGCGCGCCCGTGCTCGCCAGTAACCCAGCGGCGAGCAGGCCGGCTATCGCCCATAGGCGCGCCGCAAGAGGCTTTGCGGATTGTTGCGATAGGCCCCACGCCCAGGCGGCGAAGCCCGCCGCGACGGCGGCGGCGAGCAGTAAGGCTTCGGCGTTGACGCCGGCCTGCAGGGCGAACACCCACGCTAGCCAAGTCGCCGAGCCATACATGGGAAAGGCCAGGATCGACTTGAGGATTGTCATCCAACGCCCCGGCCGAGGAATCAGGCGCAGCAGCGGCGGCACGAACGCGAATAGAGTGAAGGGCAGGGCGAGCCCCACGCCCAGGCCCACAAACACCAGAAGGGCGCTTGAGGTGGGTTGGGTGAAGGCCCAGCCGATGGCGCCGGCCATGAACGGCGCCGTGCAGGGCGCGGCGACCACCACCGCCAGCACGCCGGTGAAGACGGCGCCCGCCAGGTCGCCGCGCGAGGCCAGCCCCGCCCCCGTCCCCTGAACGGAGGTTCCCAGCTCGAACACGCCCGACAGGTTCAGGCCGGCCAGGAACAGGATCAGGCCCAGAGCCGCGACCACGCCGGGCGACTGCAGCTGAAAGCCCCAGCCGACCGCCTGTCCCGCGGCCTTGGCGGCGATCAGAACGCCGGCGAGGATCACAAAGCTGGCGATCACCCCCGCCATGAAGGCGAGGCCCTGCAGGCGCGCCTTGCCGGCGTTTTCCCGATGAGCCGCCAGAGACGCGGCCTTGATCGACAATATCGGAAACACGCAGGGCATCAGGTTGAGCACCAGGCCGCCCAGCAAGGCGAACAGGACGGCTGTGGCCAGGCCCATGCTCCGAGGGGCCGACGACATCGTCGCTCCGCCGCCCAGGCCGGAGGCGCCAGCGGGCAGGGGTCCTGGCGAGGCCGACACCACATAGCCCCGGCCGCCCAAAGCGAGGACGCCGGCGAAGGTCTTCAGGGGCGTTCCTCCGGGCTGAAAGGCCAGGCCCGGCGCCAGGTTCAGTGTCAGGCCATCGGGGCCGCGCTCGGCGGTCTGATGCTTGGCGTGGTCGATCACCGAGCTGTCGTAGGGGAAGAAATAGGCGTCGCCGACGTCCTGGCCCTTCACGACCGCGCCGGTGACGGCCAGCTTCAGGGTGTCGGCGCCGGCGGCGAACACGGCGCTCAAGCCCACATCCTTGGGCGCGGCGGCCAGGGTCTCGCTGATCGCGGCGCCGAACTGGGCATCCGGCGCGGGGCTACCGGAGACCACGGGCAGCGCCAGGTCGAGCATCGCGTCGGCCGGGATGCAGATATCCTGGCACACCAGGAAGTGGGCGCTGGCCTTGATATGAACCGTGGAGCCCGGCTTGGCGTCCGTGGGGACCTGGATGGGCGTGGGCAGATAGACCGAGCCGGTATAGCCGTAGTCCATCAAGGGGCCGGTCGGTAGCTTTTGTGGCAAGGGCCAAACGACGTCGGCCGCGCTCCATCCGGTCGGCAGGGTCCAGGCGATGGAGGTGGCCTGGCCGGAATCGCCCGGATTGCGCCAGTAGGTGTGCCAGCCCGGATCGATGATCTGATGTAGGGCCACATAGACCACGGCGCCCGGCGCTGCCGCGGACTGCGGCGCCAGTTCCGCCTGCAGATGGCCGGCCCGCACGAGCTCGGCGCGGGCAGGCACGGCGGATCCCAAAGCCAGGCCCGCAAGCAAAACCGCCAGCCAACGCGTCATGGTCTCTTCTCCGTTCGAGCTGGATGGCTTCATCTTGAAACCTGAATCAGGCTCTACAAGTTTGAATCCAGGCACGATTCAGCGTTTAGACGATGCCGCCTAAACCGATCATGCTCCAGGACTCTTCGCGGAGCGATATCACGATCTTGAGCAAAAACCTCGGCGGTTAGAGATGGCGGCTCGGGGCGTTCTGGGCTAGGCCTTCGCCAAAGTATTGGAGGCCTTAAATGAAACCGCATGTTCGTCTGGCCATGGTCCTCGCGGCGCTGGTCTTCGCCATGGCGGGGCTGGCGCGGGTGTCGCCAGCCGCGGCGCAGCAGAAGCTTGAGACGGCGGTGTTCGCCGGCGGCTGCTTCTGGTGCATGGAAAGCGATATGAAGGCCATTCCCGGCGTGGTTTCGGTTCAATCGGGCTACACGGGCGGGACCTTGGCCAATCCCCGCTATGAGGATGTGGTCACCGAGCGCACCGGGCACTATGAGTCGGTCAAGGTCACCTTTGACGCCGCGCGCCTCAGCTATCAGCAGCTCCTCGCCCGATACTGGAAATTGGTCGATCCGACCGACGATGGCGGCCAGTTCTGCGATCGCGGCCCGTCCTATCGCCCCGCCATCTTCGTCGACGGTCCCGAACAACGGCGGATCGCCGAAGGCTCCCGCGCCGTGGCGGCCAAGAATCTGAAGGTCGGGACCATGAAGGAACAGATTCTTCCGCTTGGCCCTTTCTACCCGTCCGAGGAATACCACCGCGACTATGCCGCGCGGCATCACGAGCAGTATGAAATCTACCGCATCGGCTGCGGCCGCGACGCGCGGCTGACGGATGTCTGGGGCAGAGCGGGCTAACGCCGGGCCGTTGGGGGATCAGCCGGCCCGGCGTTGTTCCCTAAAGCGCTATCGATTCCGCGTTGAGCACTGGCTCTAAACCCATCGTGCTCTAGGCGCGCGGGCCCCAACCGCCATGACCGCCCGGGCCTTCGTCGTGGCCTCGCCCTTCGCCGTCGCGCAGCAGGACCAACGAATCGAAGGTGTGGCGCTGTTCGGGGCTGAGCAGCGCGTAGAAGGTCTTGATGGCCGTGACGCGCGCTTCGATCCGCTGCTGATGTTCCTGCTGGCGGGCGACCAGACGGTCAAGCCGTTCAGGCGTTGTGGCGGGCATGGCGGGCGGACCGCCTTGCGCGTCTTGGCCCGGCCCGTGCGGACCCTTGCCGTCGTGGGCGGGATGCAAGGCGGAGGTGAAGGCTTGGAAGGCGGACTCCTGGTCGGTCCGAATGCTCAGGACGTCGTGCAGCGCCTTGATCCGTTCGGCTTGGCGGGCTTCGAACCGCTCCTTCATATGGTCACCGAAGGCGCGCGCGCCGGCGGCGCCGTCGGGTCCGCCCGGCGGCGGACGATCTTGGGCGAAAGCGCCTGCGGCCAGGCTGAGCGCGGCGGCGCCCGCGGCGGCGGCGATGAAGCTTTTGCTGGAAAATGACATGCAGGTTTTCTCCCGTGGCTATGCCGATTGGCCGCCCGCTTGCGCTAATGCGGCGGGCTTGGGGAGATTTAGCTAACTTCATGGCCAAGCTGGGGCCAAATTGGGCTAAAATTGGCCATGATCGGCGGCGTTTCTTCCATGCGCGGCCGGGTGCGGCGCCGAAATCCTTTGACTTTTCGGCGCTGATGACCCATTTGCCTGTCCATCGGCGCTCCAGCCGCGTGAAGGGATGCAAAAGCGTCCCGCCTGTTGAGCGCCCATATCTCTCCCACATATCGCCCAGGTTCACGCGGGGCGTTCCATAACGAACCCGCGCGGGCGGCCCGATCCGATGATCGGCGCTGCGCATGCGCTTATCTGAAAGATACGTTTTGACTCAGTTCACCGACCTCGGCCTGGCCCAGCCTCTGCTGCGCGCGCTTGACGCCGAAGGCTATACCCAGCCCACGCCGATCCAGGCGCAGGCCATTCCCTACCTGATGCAGGGCAAGGATTTGCTGGGCATCGCCCAGACCGGCACCGGCAAGACCGCCGCCTTCGCCCTGCCGATCCTGCACCGCCTGGCCGCTAACCCCAAGCAGGCCGCCCGGCGCACCTGCCGCGTCCTGGTGCTCAGCCCCACCCGCGAACTGGCCAGCCAGATCGCCGAAAGCTTCCGCAGCTACGGCCGCCATCTCGGCCTGAAGGTCGCGGTGATCTTCGGCGGTGTGAAGTACGGCGCCCAGATCAAGGCCCTGGAGGCCGGCATCGACGTGCTGGTCGCCACCCCCGGCCGCCTGATCGACCACATTCAGCAGAACACCTGCCAACTGCACGAGACCGAGGTGTTCGTGCTGGACGAAGCCGACCAGATGCTGGACCTCGGCTTCCTGGTGCCGATCCGCAAGATCGTCGGCAAGTTGCCGGCCAAGCGCCAGAACCTGTTCTTCTCCGCCACCATGCCGAGCGAAATCGGCAAGCTGGCTTCGGAGCTGCTCAAGGATCCCGCGCGGGTGTCGATCACGCCCACGGCCACCACCGTGGACAAGGTCGAGCAGAGCCTGCTGTTCGTGGAGGCCCAGCGCAAGCGGGCCCTGCTGGCGGAACTGTTCGCCGAAAAGGCGCTGTCGCGGGTGATCGTGTTCACCCGCACCAAGCGCGGCGCCGACAAGGTGGCCCGCTACCTGGAAGCCTGCGGGGTGGGCGCCGCGGCGATCCATGGCGACAAGAGCCAGGGCCAGCGTGAGAAGGCGCTCGCCGCCTTCAAGGCCGGCGCCTGCCGCGCCATGGTGGCCACCGACATCGCCGCCCGTGGCATCGACGTGGACGGCGTGACTCACGTCATCAACTACGAGCTGCCCAACGTGCCCGAAGCCTATGTCCATCGCATCGGCCGCACGGCGCGCGCCGGGGCTGCCGGCATCGCCATCAGCCTGTGCTCGGACGACGAACGCTCCCTGCTCAAGGACATCCAGCGCGCCACGCGCCAGATCATCCCGACCTTCGATCGCCGCAACGACAAGGTGCTGGCCCAGGCCACCGCCGTGGCCGAAGCCCTCGCGCCGGAAAAATCACGCGGGCACGACGAGGCCGAATCGCGACCGAACCGCGACGGCGCCGAGCGTCAGGCGAATCGCAAGCGCCGGCCGCAGGGCCGTCCGGGCGGGCATCCGGGCGCGAAAAGCCCTGTCCAGGGCCGTAAGGGCTCCGCGGGCTCCGGCAAGCCGGGTCGCGGCAATGGCGACCGGGCGTCGCAGGGGATCACTTCGGGCTCATGGAGCCCCCTCGATAGCTAAGGCGTTCCGGTTTTTATGATCAAAAACAGGCGTTTATTTAGCCCAGCCGTAAACTTGACGCGATTGGGCGGCGCCTGTAGGTTCCGCCGCGATCTTGCCGGGCCGCGGTGGGGCCGTGCGAGGGCATAGGCATTCATGACGGATCCGGACCCCTCTGACGACAAGGCGCTCGACCGCCTCGGCGACAAGCTGAAGGCGTTCGAAGCCAAGCGTCAGAAGGGTGGCTCGTCCATCAGCGACGAGTCGGGGGTCGGCGAAGGGTATCGTCTGCTGGGCGCCATGCTCGGCGGCGTGCTCGGGGGGGTCGGCTTCGGCTGGCTCTTCGACCACTTCGTCCACACCGCGCCCTGGGGCCTGATTGGCGGTCTGCTGATCGGTACGACGGGAGCGATCTTTAGCACGGTGCGCTCCGCCAGCCGCATGAGCGACAAGGCGGCCGCGAAGTCGGGGCCGGCGCCGCCGGCGCCCGCCAGGGACGAAGACGAGTAGGGGACGACACGACCGATGGCCGCTATCCAGCCCATGGAGCAGTTCATGATCCACAAGATCGTGGATCTGCCGCCGGTCGTCATTCCGGGCCTCGGCTCGATCGACATGTCGATCACCAACAATGTCATGTTCATGCTGATCGCTGCCGCGATCATCACCGTGTTCTTCCTCACCACCGCGCGCGGCGCCCTGGTGCCCGGTCGGGGCCAGGCCCTGGCCGAGACGCTCTATGGCCTGGTGGACAAGGGCCTGGTCGGAGCGATGATCGGCCACGGGCGCGGCAAGCCCTTCCTGCCGTTCATATTCACCCTGTTCTCCATGATCGCGGTGATGAACATTATCGGCCTGGCGCCCACGAGCTTCACGGTCACGTCCCAGCTTTCCGTCACCGTGGCGCTGGCGCTGATGACCTTTCTGATCGTGGTGATCGTCGGTTTCACGCGTAACGGCCTCGGCTTCTTCAAGCTGTTCGTGCCGGGCGGCGTCAGCATCCTGATGGCCTGCTTTTTGGCGCCGATCGAGTTCATCTCGTTCATGGTGCGGCCCGTCACCCTGGCCATGCGGTTGTTCGGCAACATGATCGGCGGCCACGTGGTGATGTATATGTTCGCCAGCTTCGTCATCGGCCTGGGCGCTTTCGCCCTGCACGGCGGCTTGGCCAGCTTGGGCTTTCTGGGTTCGGCCCTTTCCCTGGCGATGGTGATTGCGCTCTACGCGCTGGAATTCATCGTCGCCTTCCTGCAGGCCTTCGTCTTCGCGGCCCTGACCTGCACCTACCTCAACGACGTCGTGAACCTCGATCACGGCCATTGATCCGCTTAACCACTGCAACCTGATCCACTTCCAAGGGGACTTTTCCAAATGGACGTTACAGCCGCCAAATACATCGGCGCCGGCCTGGCGATGACCGGCCTGATCGGCGCGGGCGCCGGCCTCGGCATCCTGTTCGGCAACTATCTGCAAGCCGCCATGCGCAACCCGTCGGCCGCTCCGGCCGAACGCCCGATGCTGTTCCTGGGTTTCGCCGTGACCGAAGCCATGGGCATCTTCGCCCTCGTGATGGCCTTCATCATCCTGTTCGTGAAAGTCTAAAGGCGCTCACGTGGCTGATCCTGCGACCGTTGCGGGCGCCGCCGCCGAGCAAGGCTCCGGCGGCTTGCCGCAATTCGATCTAAGCTGGTGGCCGGGCCAAATGGCCTGGATGCTCATCATCTTCGGGGTGATGTTCGTCCTGTTCGCCAAGGTGTTCGTGCCCAAGGTCGGCGGAACCATCGACGGCCGCGAAGGCCAGATCGCCGGCGACATCGCCGAGGCCCGTCGCCTGAAGGACGAGGCCGAGGCCCAGGCCGCCGCGGCCGCCGCTGAAACCGCCGAGGCCCGCGCGCGGGCCCAGCGGCTGGGGGCGGACGCCAAGGCCAAGGCTCAGGCCGAGGCCGCCGCGCGTCAGGCCACGGAAGAAGCCAAGCTGAACGAAAAGCTGGCCGCGGCCGAGGCTTCCCTCGCCGCCGCCCGCGACAAGGCCATGGGCAATGTGGCCGGCATCGCCAGCGACACGGCCCAGGCCATCATCGAGAAGCTGACCGGCGTGGCCGCCGACGCGGCCGAAGTCAAAGCCGCGCTTCCGGCCTGAGGACCCTGCTGATGGACTTCCTGCAAAACGCCCTGCAAAACGCCGAATTCTGGGTGCTGGTGGCCCTGGTGATCCTGGTGATCGTCCTGATCGCCGCCAAGGTCCCCGGCGTGGCGGCCAAGGCGCTCGACGCCCACGGCGAACGCATTCAGGCGGAGCTGGACGAAGCCAAGCGCCTGCGCGAGGAGGCCCAAGCCCTGCTGGCCAGCCTCACCGCCCAGCGCGAGCAGGCCGAGGCCCTGGCCAAGGAGATGCTGGACAACGCCAAGGCCGAGGCCAAGCTGATGACGGCGGAGGCCAAGGCCAAGCTCGACGAACAGATCACGCGCCGCGCCGAGATGGCCGAACGCCGCATCGCCAACGCCGAGGTCCAGGCCACCGCCGAGGTCAAGGCCGCCGCCGCTGACCTGGCCGCCCACATCGCCGAAACCGTCCTGACCGCCCGCATCGCCACGTCCAAGTCCGACCCGCTGGTGGACGCGGCCCTGGCGCAACTGCCGGACAAGCTGAACTAGCCAGCGTCTGCACCCAATTCCGCTCACTCCCGCGTAGGCGGCAGCCTACGGTTTTTTAGTTTCCAGCGTGGGCGCGCCGGTCAAAAAGCCTGGATGCCCGCCTCCGCGTGGCGCCGCTTTCACTTTGACGACATCATTGGGTTCACGCCCGAATAGCCATCCCAATGCTCAGCGATGAGGCCGTCCTGTAGGCGGAACAGGTTGAAGATCATCAGGGGCTCAGCCCGGCCGGGCATCTCGCGGGTATTGATCCGCGTCACCAGGTCGCCGTGCGCCATGACCGTGATTACGTGCGAGGCCCCGAGCGCGGGGCCAGGCGAGGCCTTGTCTCCCGCGCTGTCAAACAGCTTCATCAGGCCGGCCGCGCCCTGGCCGTAGACCGCCATGCTCTCGTTATGCTGGATGTAGTCAGGCCGGCAATATTTGGCCAAGACCGCGGGTAATTCCTTCTTGGCCTCATCGTGGCTGAGTTTTTCCAGCCGATCGAGCTCCCCGAAATAGCCGATGACCACCTGCTTGTTGGCGGTTTCTCGCGCGGTTTCGGCGGATGCGATTGACGGCGCCGCCACGGCCACGGCGCTCAAGATCAATACCCACAGCATGAGGCATAGACGTTTCATGGAATGGTCCTCCCTATATCGTTTTTGGCGTTACGGGCGCGCTAGCCGGCCAGGCCACGGCGCCTGCCCCGCCGCTTTGCGGTCGAGACAGACGTCTTCGGCAAAGGCCTGCTTCGGTTGGCGCTTGTAGGTCACCACGGCGTCCCACGACCGCGTGAACATGTCCGGGTCGGTGATCGTGATGCGATCGTCCAGGGTGTCCGCGTCCGCCAGGCGGAGGTGTTCGACCAGGCGCAATTGCTCGCTGCTGGGAATGAGGTCGTCGAGCAGCCGTTCAGGCTTGAAATTGCGCGAGTCGATCACCAGCGTGTCGCCCTCCCAGCGGCCCCAGGCGTCGCCCATGACGGTTCCCCACCCCCTTTCCGACGGGCTCGCGCCCATGTTCACCTGGCGGAGCAACCGGTTCCATTCGAACATCATGGACACGACGTTGGCGCGGACGAAAATCTTGAAGGGTCGGTCAGAGAGCATGATCCGCGGCATGCCGGGAGAAGAGCAGCGCGACAGGGTCGGATCAAATCCGTAGTCGCCGCGCAAGGCGGCGGCCTTGTTTCGTTCGTATTGTTCCCTGCCCACGGGCGTGAAGGGGATCGGCGCTTCATTCTCCAGGGGCAGGGACACGCGCGGCTGGGCAATCTTCCAGACGCCATCCAGCGCCGTCCGATCATTAACCGGCTGCGCCACGCCCGCGCCGGCGCAAACGCTCAGCAGCAAGGCGACGCCAAGACATAGGCCTGGATTTCCGCGCATTAGTTTTCGCCCGGCCCCGGAGCGTCGGAAAAGCCATAGCGCGAAACGCCATCCGGCCGCCCCACGTCATCCTCGCAGTCATACTCCGCGAAAATCGCCCTGTCCGGACGCCAGATGAACTTGCGCGATATGGACCACTGGGAGGTGAAGTAGGCGGGATCGTCGATCGTCGTAACGACGCTCAAAGCCGGGCCGTCGTCGTCGATCTTTCGGATGCGATCCACCAAATGAGCGTCGCGGCTGAGCGGCGCGCCCGTGAGGTCGGAATTGACCCAGAACACGTCTTTGAAATTGGTCGTGTCGACCACCAAGGTGTCGCCTTCCCAATGGCCGACGGAGTCGCCCATGTACTCGCGGCGCCCCGAAGGTCGATGCGGCTGGTTCATGCGAATTTTCCACACGCCGTGGAATTCCTCGAACAGAAAGTCGATTTCGTCCGGTATCTGCAGAACGGCGAAGGGGAAATTTATGTCGCGCTGCCAGATCGGGCCGGGCGGACGACACCGGACCGCCGCATTGGCCAAGGGATGGCCTGATTTATCGGCGACCGCCCGCTCGCGCAGCAGGGCCTTGGCTTTGTCGTTCATCGGCACAGGGTCGCCGTGCATGGTCTTGGTCAGGAAGACCTCCATCATGTCCTGATGATACCAGGCGCCTTCCAGATTCCGCGGATCGGGGGAGGGTTTGGGCGCGTCCGGCGGCAAGGGCGGCAGGAGGAATGGGTTGAAGCCAGGCGGGATCGGCTGAGCCTGCGCCGGGGCGCAGCAAGCCAGCAGGCCGAAAAGCAACAGGCGCCCCAGGCAAGACGACTTCATGACCACCCATCGGTTGGCGACGCTTGTAGCGCGGCGGACGGGGAAAGCTCAGCGTGGTTGGGCGCCATCACCGCCATTGCGCCAACGCTGTATGGATAGAGTGGGATCAGGCAACATAAATAGGTGACGAAATAAATCAGAGGACAGGAGTAACTGTCACCCTAGCTACGAAGCTGGCCGCCTATCGCCAGATGCGCGGGCCCTGGGCTCCGGAGCAACGGCGCCGCCAGATCTCCTCGAACTCGTCCGGCGTTTTGAAGTGCTCCAATACAGCGCTGTCGGCGGAGCTGACGAAGCGCTGGTAGCCGACGTAGGCCCCCATCGGATTGAGGCTGTTGACGTTGCCGCAGAAATTGACGCCATCGTCGACTTCGGGAGGCGTCAAAACGGTCCGCACGTCCTGGTAAACTAGGCCGTGCGGATCGGATATCTGCTCCTTGAGCATGGCCTCCGACGCCGTCCTTTTCATCTCCAGCGCGGGCGTATCGCCGTCGACGGCCTGCTGTGGTTGGACCGGCGCCGTATAGGCAAGAACGGCTGAGGACAGGTCGGTTTCGGGCGCTGGGGATGGAGATGCAGGCTTCGCCGCCGCCGCCTGGGCCGGCGGTGCGACGGCGGTGGACGGCGAAACGCCCGCTTCGTCGTTGCTTTGTGTGAGAGTCGGCCAAGCGTCCCGAACGGCCCAGCCCAAGCCTCCTGCGACGGCGAGCAACGAAAGGCCCAGCACCGACACGACGACTGTGCGGACACGGCCCCGACGGCGGCTTATCTGCTGGGGAATAGTTTCCGCGCCGGCCATCGCCGCGCCAGCCATCGCCGCGCGCGCCCGCGCCCGTTGCGCTCGGCGCTCGACCCACTTCAGATCCTTGCCAAGGTTGACCTTTGCCGGCGGCTGAGGGCGCTGAAGCGGCGCGCGACGGCTCAGCATCTCATGGATTTTTTCTTCAAACTTCATGGTTTCTGGCCCGCGTCAGCCCCTTCTAGCGCCGTGGGCCGGCCACCGGGCCGCTAAGCAGGTGTCGGCGGCCGTGATGACCAGGGGCGCCATGAGGTCGAGCCTCACAATTTTTCCTTCGCTCAGATCGAGCAAAACCTGCAAGTACGCGGAATTTTGCATTTTTACCCCTGAGGTGAACCTTAACTTTGGCGCGTTTCGCCGTTCCAGTTCGGCTTCAGTGTTTAAATAGACTTGAGTAGAGGTATTTTATGCAACCGATGCCTTCATTTATTGGGCTCTATGACTTACAAATCCTTAACGGAATGTCACCGCCATGCGGTGAGGCGCCGCGCCCGCGCCTTGCTTCAAAGCGGATGTTTTGGGGCTGCCCGATAATGCCGATTCATTCACTGGACTATGATTTGCGGAGGCGAGCTCGCCGCTGGGTAAGATATTTTTTCACTACAAATTAACCCTGGATGTTCTTCCTAATGTCTAATCGCATCGTCGCCTTGGCGGAGAACGCGAAAATTGAGCGCAAGCTGCTCGAGATAGGGATGAACGGGAGCGCGCCCTCATTTTTTGTCTAATCGGCTGCCGCCATACTCACGGATTCTCCAATGACGTTGCCTGAGCGGGGACAAGCCCAAGTAGGTCCTCAGAAGCTTCAGCTTCTGGGGTTAGCCTTCGCGGGGGCCGACCTTGCGTTCGAAGTTGATCCGACCGGCGCGATACGTTTCGCCCTGGGCGCGGCCGAGCAAATTGCCGGCGTTGGGGTAGGCGACATCGTCGGGCGGGATTGGTCAACTCTGCTCAGCGACAGCAATGCCGACCTCCTCAAAGCGCTGCTGGTCAGCTTGCTGCCGGGGGATCGGCGGGGGCCGCTGCGTGTCGTACTGAAACCAAAGCAGGCAGGCGGCCTGGGCCGGCCCGCGTCGTTGTCCGTGTTTCGATTGCCGGACAACGCCAATGCCCTGTCATGCGCCCTCAGCCTTGGCGCGCCCTCCAAACTGGGCGAATTCCCGCGTAACCGCGCAGGCCTGCTCGATCGCAAGACCTTCGATGAGGCGACGGTAGCGATCATGGCTGAGGCAGGGCAGGCCGGGACCCCGCTGCGTTTGGCGCTTATCCAATTGGATGGTCTGACATCGGCCCTTTCGGCGCTCGACTCGACTGGGGTCGAAGCCACCCGATCGCAGCTCGCGGCGGCTCTTCGATTGGAGTCCTACTCAGGCGTCGGCGCCACCGAGATCGCCGATAATCGCTTCGCCATACTGCGCAGCGCGGGGACGTCTGACGCCAAGATGTCGCGGCGCCTGGAACAGATCTGTGGTGCTGGCGTATCGCCGGTCACATCCGAGCTTGAGCTGGACACCTCGACGCCTGAGACCAGCTTGAGGGCCGTGCGATACGCGCTAAATCGTTATGTCGAAGATGGCCTGTCCGCCGTCACGGCCGACCTTGGGGTCATGATGGAGCGCACGGTGAAGGATGCCTCGGTGCTCAGGTCGACCATCTCGGCCAGCACCTTCCACCTTGTCTATCAACCTATCATCGCCGTGGAGGGCAATTGCGTCCACCATTTCGAGGCCCTTGCCCGCTTCGACGGACAGGACGATCCGGGCGCGACTATTCGGCTGGCCGAGGAACTCGGGATGATTCTCGAATTCGACTTTGCGGCGGCCAAGAAGGTCGTGGAAATGCTGTCTCAGACAGAACGTAGTGTGAAAATCGCCGTCAATATCAGCGCGATTTCACTCATGACGCCACGCTTTGCCGATGAGTTTCTAAAACTCACCGCCTCGAAAGCCGGCCTGCGCCCGAGATTGCTGCTCGAGATCACCGAAACCCAGAAGATCGACGATTTGCCCAAGGCCAATGGCGTCCTGACTGCGCTACGCAATGCCGGACACCCCATCTGCCTTGACGATTTCGGCGCGGGCGCGGCGACGCTGGAGTATCTGAGCCGCTTGGATGCCGATTTCGTCAAAATCGACGGCCGCTACATCAAGGGCCTCGCCACCCGCCCGCGAGACGCCCTGGTGATCAAACATGTCGTCGGACTTTGCCGGGAGCTCGGCGCGATCGCGATTGCGGAGATGGTCGAGACGGAAGAGATACTCGAGATGGTCCGCTCGCTTGGGGTGACCCTTGGTCAGGGCTGGCACTATGGCAAGCCCACCCCCAAACCGATTTGGAAAATGCCGGTCCTGTCCACAGCGGTTTTAGAGAACGGACGACGCCGTGGCGCTGTCGAGCAATGGGGCTAGCGAAAGGGAGGGCGAGCCCGCTTTGCCCCCCGCCCATTTGACGATTTTGTGGGCGTGCAAATGTGGGGACATCGCTCACTCATTTTCCGCGAACGTCGCTCTCCAAGTGTGGAGCCAAGGAAAGTGGTGCGCGGCCCCACCTTGAATGCCCATCTGGCCCTATTCAGCGTTGGGGTTCGGGGAGGAGACCGGCGTCGGCGCTGACGCTCGGGTCTCCGATCTGCTCTTCGCAGTTGTATTCGTTAAAGACGGTGAGGCCCGGATGCCAACCGAAGGTGCGGACCACCGACCAGGGCCGCGTGTAATAGGTCGGGTCATCGATCGTGGTGATGATCTCCAGGTACGGATTGTGGTCGCCGTTGTCGACCTTGCGGATCCGCTGGATGAGCTTGCCGTTCGCCGACAGCGGCGTGCCGTCGACATCCAGCCAGAGGGCCTGCTTGAAGTTTTTGCTTTCGACCACCAGCGTGCCACCATCCCAATGGCCGACCGAATAGCCCATGTAGTCCTTCTGGGCCGGACGCGGCGCCTTGGCCGGATTCAGGATCACATGCCAGCGGCCGTGGTATTCCTCGAACACGAATTGGATCCAATCCTTCGACTGGAAGATCTGAAAAGGGAAGTTTAGATCGCGCTGCCACTGCGGACCGGGTGGGCGGCAGATGGCGGAGGCGTTGATGTACGGCTTGCCTTCCTTCAGCGAAGTGACGCGACGGGCGAGGACCTTGGCCCCATCCATGTTGTAGGGGACGGAGACGCCATACATGTCCCGCTGCATGCGGAACTCGAGCCTCTGGTTGTGGAACCATGTCCCCCGTAGGTCACGTGGGTCGGCGGCCGGCATGGGCGAGTCCGCGGCCGGAGCCGGTACGGGCCTCATGCGGGGTACCGTGGGTGCAGGCAACTCAGCCACCAGGTTCTCGGCGGGGGGCATCGGCGGTTCCGGAGGCGGACCAAACGCCTGACCTCCCGGCGGACCTCCAGGCCCGCCCGCACCCGGCGGCGGGCCACTGGGCTGCGCCCCCGCAGCGCCCGCGCCGAGCGCCAGCGCGGCGGCGCCCGCCAGGGCCAGCCCTTTCAGACCGTGGCGCCAGGAAATTTCAGCCCTCATATGGAGGCGCTCCAAATCAGAGTTAAACCGGATCATTGCGGGAAAATCGGTTGATGCGCTTGGAGACGGTCCAGACAGACGTCCTGGGGGAACAATTCCTCCGGCTGGCGCTTGTAGATGACCACCGCCTCCCAGGGCCGCGTGAAATAGGCGGGGTCCTCAATGGTGATGCGGTCTTCGAGGGTATCGCGGTCCAAGAGGCGGAGGCGCTCTATCACCTTTAGATCCGCGGTGTGGGGAACCAGGTCGTCAAGCAGCGTGCGGTCGGAGAGGTTGGTGGTCTGCGCGACCAGGGTATCGCCTTCCCAATGCCCCCTGGAGGTTCCGGTCATCGTCGGGACCAGCCCCCGGCCCAGGGGGTCCACTATGGGTGGACGACCGCTGGCGTCGATCTGACGCAGGGCGCCGTTCCATTCGAAGTCAAAGGTCAGGACCCCGAGCTGCTGCCAGATCTTGAAGCGTTCGGGCGTCAGCATCAGCCGCGGCGTGCCCGGACTGTTGCACCGTGACATCGTGATGTCGTAGTCGTCGTAGGCCCCCTTGGCCTGCAGGCGTTTGTTCTCATTGTATTGCTTGCGCCCTTCGGCGGTGAAGGGAGGGTCCCCGCCGACCGGCTTGAGGGTGTTGGTCGGTGCGGCGATTTTCCACACGCCTTCCAGATTGGGCGTAGCGGCCTGAGCAGGGGCTGACGTCGCGAGCCCGACAGCTACAAAGGCGCCGGCCATGGCAGCCACGCAAAGGCCCAGCCGATGGCCAACGGGTCCATGTGTCATGGAACTCACTTCCCGCCGCTGGAGACGCCCGCTGCAGGGGCGGCTTGCTCGATCGGGCGAGAATAGCCGTCCCAGTGTTCGGCCAGCTTGCCGTCCTGTACGCGGAACAGGTTGAATATGTAGATCGGCCTTTGATCGGGCGCTCCGCCTGGCCGGCTGTTGATGCGGACCACCAGGTCTCCCTGGGCCATCAGCGCCAACACCTTCATCGGCGGAGGCGCTACGCGACCGCCCGCCGGGGGCGGCACCGCCGGCTTTTGCTCGAACATGCGGATATATCCTTCCCGCCCCGGGCCAAAGGCCTGCGCGGCCTCCATATGCTGTATATAGTCGGGCTTCAGGTACCGCTCGGCGATGTGGCGAACGTTCTGGCTGCCGTGCAGATAATCCTGCTCGAGAGCAGCATAGAAATCGCCGACCAGCTTTATGTTCGCCTTCTCTTTGGTCGTATATGTTCCGGCATGCGTGCTTGTGACCAATGCCGCTGTCCCCACCAGGACGGCGAGCATAGCGACCAGGAAATACTTCGGCGCTCTCACAATAGTGCTCCTCTCGAGTTCGATCTATCAATTGGACTTGAAAGTTGGCCCACGTTTAAAAGCGGACGCTGACAACGACGCCGAAGGTGCGCGGATCATAGGGGGTCACGGTGTAAGCCTGCGCGTTCAACGTCACAGCGCTCTTATACCGGTTGTCGCCCACATTCCGGACGTAGCCGACCACGGAATAATTCTGGTACGCCCACATGACATTGAGGTCGCCGACCACTTCGTCGCCCACGCGCACGTAGGGATAGGCTCCCTGGGCAAGCTGGCCCGGCGACACCCCGCTGCTGTTGTGCGCTGAGAGATAACGCGCGTCGGCGTGTAGCGTCAGTTTCGAGCCGCCGGGCAACAGGACGGTATGATCGTAACCGGCATCGGCGGTGAACGGCACGACATTGGGAATGCCATCAAGCGCGATAAAATCGCTGGCGGGCTCGGAGGTCCCTGGGCCGGTCGGGACGATCGTGCTGGACCGCCCGGTATAGTAGGCGTTCGTGTAAGCCAGATTGAGGTTCAGGCGATCAGCCGTAGTGGGCTGATAGATCATCTCCAACTCGCCGCCCAACGCCTTCACCGGAATGTTGACCGTGCCGTACGAGGGAGTGGAGAGTTGCGGGGTGAAATTGATGTTGGCGACTTGGTAGCCGCCGTAATCGTAGTAGAACAGAGCGCCGTTAACTTGGAGTTTGTTTTCCAGAAATCTGTTCTTCGATCCGACCTCGTAGGCCGTCAGGATTTCGGACTTGATATCGAGCACGATCGGATTGGACGATTGGCCCGTCGTGAGGGTCACGTCGCCCGGAGAAAAGCCCGTGGAAACCGAGGCGTAGAGCAAGTTCTGCGGGGTCAGATCATGCTCCAGCCGGGCCTTGTAGGTGGTGGTGTAAAAGCGGCGTTCGCCGGCTTCGCCGCCGATCGATTGCGAAATCAGCTGTGGTGGAAAAGTCGGCGGTTGAGTTGTGTAAGTCTCTTCGACTTGCACCTTGGTGTAGTCGTAGCGCGCGCCGGCGGTCACCCGCCACGAATCCGCGAAAGGATAGGTGGCTTCGCCGAACACGCCCAGCGCTTCGGTTTCCTTCTTGGGGATGTCGGCGTTGTAAAGCAGGCCCAACGGCGGACTAACAAATACCAGGTTGCTGGTGCTCGCCAGGTTGTTGTCGTAGTAGAGCGTCCCGACCTGCCAGGTGACCATTGAGCCTGGATTGGACGCTAAACGCAGCTCGTGCGTCATGAAATGGTCGTTGCTTATGGAGCCCGTCTGGTTAAGCGTGAGAGAGCCCGCCTTCACGGGAATGTCGAAGCTCTCCTGGAACGTGCGGTAGGCCGGTTGGTAGGTGAGCGTCGCCGGACCGAGGTCCCATTTGGCCAAGGCCCAATATTGTCGGCTTTCGTTGCTGCCGGGGCCCAGGGCTGTAGGCACATATTGGTAGGAGTTCGGCGTCGCGAGGTTGACGGTGGTCCCGCCGCTGTTCTGGATATTGTCCTCGATCGCGGCGCCGAACAGCAGCGAGAAGCTCTGAGTCGGCTCGTAAAGCAACTTGATCTTGGCGTCGTTGCTTGAGTTGAAACCGCCGTCGGCGGAATAAAACCCATTGCGCTGATAGTGGTTGCCGGAGACCCGCACGGCCAGAACATCATCCACGATCGGCGCGTTCAGGGCCGCTGTGTAGTGCTGCAGAGCGTAATTACCCAACTCGATCGACGCATTGCCGCCCCAGCTATGGAGTTGGGGGTCGGCCGTATTGACGGCTATCAGGCCTGAAGTGGCGCTGCGTCCGTAGAGCGTTCCTTGGGGACCACGCAGAACTTCGACGCGATCTATGTCGTAGGAGCCGCCCAATCCTTCGTACACACCGTCGACATAGAGGGCGGCCGCAGGCGCAACGCCCACCACGGAGCCTCCGGCCGGCAAGTTGGATGGAATTCCGCGGATCGTCAGACCGGAAGACGGAGAGTCGCTGCCAGCGCCGAACGACGAGCCGGAGTTTGTCGCCGCGGCGCCGGCGATACCGGGCACATCCTCGATAATCTGCGACAGCTGGTAGCGGCCGGTAATCGCCAACTCCTTACCCGTGCGCACGCTGACCGAAGCGGCCGTGCGCTGAACATTGCCGACGCGGTGTTCGGCCGTGACGACGACCTCCGGTAAAGCGGTGGCCGCCGCGGCGCCCGAACTAGCGTTCGCAACCGTCTGGCAGAAGGCGGGACCTGCCCAGATCAACGGTCCGCACGCCGCGGCTCCGGCCATCAGTTTCAAATAATGCCGCTTTATGGTCGTCATGTTGTTTTCTCCCCATTTTTGCGACGACATCGCTTTGTTTATCAGTCGTCGTTGTGGTGCGTGATAGATCAGTGAAGGAACTTTATCGTCAGGGCTGGGTCGAGGCGCCGGGCGCCGCAGTCACCGGCGGGGCCACAGTGTCCCTGTTCATCTCCGCGATGGTCACGCGTTTGAACATCCACTTGCCGTTCTGCTTCACGTACTCCTGCTCATAGCGGCCCAGAGAGGCGAAGAAGGACGGGTTTGGATTTGGCAGGGTGATCTGATCGACGTTGTTTCCGCGCCGGACGGTGAACCAGTAGATCTTGCTGCTGGCCCTATTGCCATCCACCGTCAGCACGAGGTTGGCCGTCAGGTGAATATTGGGCGAGAATTGCAGCTCTGCATGCGGCGGCATCTTGGTCCGTTTCCGCATCATATCGACGAAGGAACGGATCTTCTCGTGGCCGTGAAACACCATCGGCGTCGGGATGTCGGCCCCCTTCATCACCACCTCGCCGTCGGGCGCGAATAGGCTGGCTAGGGCTTCGTCGTCCTGAGTGTCGAACGCCCACAGGTATTGCGAGATAAGGTTTTCGACGTGGGCGCGCGTATCGGCGTAAGACTCTGAAGGAACAGCGCGCGGCGCTGCAGCAAAAGCCTGCGGCGCAGCCAGCGCGCCGGCGACAGCAAAAATCGCCAGCCGCCGCGAGAAATGTTTTGTCACTCTATTCCATCCCTATGCGTTGGACACGTTCGGCCCCCCGCAAAGGGGGCCGCTGTCGCGGTTCATGCGCGATCGCAGCCGACCCCGATAGTCTCAGGAGGTCTCGACCATCGCCGCCGCGGCGGCCCGCCCTAACAGGCGGCCCTCAGCGCAGATCGGGGATCAGGGCGGTGAACTTCGGGTCCGACCGGAGGGCGTCGCAGAACGGCATGCTCGGAATCATGTCGATCAGCGCGTTCTGTTCCGCTGCGGTCCGCACCCAGGCCAGGGCTTTCTTGGCGTCGCCCAGACCCAGATAGGCCAGCGCTATGGACGGCGCGACCCGGCCGGGCTCGTCGGCCTGGGCGAGCAAGGTATTGAGGATGTTTTCCACCTTGGACCGCTTGCCCTCAAGTCCATAGATATATCCCAGCTTTCCCAAGGCCATCGGATGTCCGTTCGACATCCGGCAAAGCTCGAAATACTTGTCCAAGGCCGTTTCGCGCCGGCCGCAAATCAGTTCGATGTCCGCGAGCACGACCTGGGCCATTATATTCTTCGGATCGAGCGTCAGGCAAAGCGCGGCCTGTTCGCGCGCAGCATCGGTGCGTTCCAGGTTGAACAAGACCACCGCCAACAGGCCGGCATTGATCGCCGATAGAGGGTCGAGGCTCTGGCCGACAGAGATGGCCTGCAGCGCCTCTTCCAGTCGGCCTGCGTTCAACAGCTGCATGCCCAGGGCCACATGCGCCATGCTCTCGGCGGGATGCAGCTCCACCGCGCGGTGCAGCAGGTCGGCCGCTTCGCCATATTGGCCCCTGTACATGGCGACCATGCCCGCGCACACCCGCCTCTCGAGATCCATTTCATCGTAATCGTCCCTCGGCTCCGCTGGAGCCAACAGCTGAGACGTGCCGGCCGGTATCGCGGAGCCGCCGAGTGACATGAGGGTGCCGACGCTGACGGAAAGGGCGCGGCGTATCGGCCGGCTGGCTGGTTGCGACTGCGCGGCCGCCTGGAAGAATTTGATGGAATTGGCCAGTTCCGCTGCCGCTCCCGGCTGATACTTGAACTGGAAGCGCATGCGCATCAGGGAGTCCAAATAGGCGCTCTTCTCGCGGCCGCCCACCGACTCGCCGGCCCTCTGCAGCAACAGGCCACCGATGTCCGCGGCGATTTCTTGCGCCAACTCCTCTTGCATGCGCAAAGAGGGCGCGGCTTTTCGATCATAGGTGGCCGAGTGAATGTGTGCGCCGCTGGCCGCGTCGGTCAGGAGCGTGGTGACGCGCAGGCCGCAGTCCCCCATCTGCACGGCGCCCTCCACCAGCAGATGGGCGTCCAGCTTGGCCGCGATCTCGCGCACATTGCAGTTCTGCCCCTTGAACGCGAAGGACGAGGTGCGCGAGATAATCTGCAGGTCGCTGCGCGCGCCCAGCCGGACCATCACCTCGGTGGCCAGACCGTCGTTGAAAGCCTCGTCCTGCGGCCCGATGGCGACGAACGGCAGCACGGCGACGCGTCGAAGCAAGTGCACGGGGCTCGACCTCGTCGCGGATGGGGTTCCCTCCGACCGGTATTGGGCTACAGGCTCCAAGGAACGCGACCGGAAACCGATGCGCAGGGGATTACCCTTGCCCTCGCCGTCGTAATAGGTCGATAGCTTGCTGCGCAGCCGCCAGATCTCGTTGCGCACGATAGTGTCAAGCTGAGGGTTGAACGACGGGGCGAGGCCGAACACATCCACGCCGATGGCGTACTCTTTCACTTGATCAGCCGTCCCCAGCAGCAGCTGATTGACAAAATATTCCAGCAATTGCTGAGAACGCCGCGAAGCAGCAAAGACCTTGCTGTCCAGGAGCCTGGACAGCTCATCGCACAATTCTTCGCGAGACGGCGGAAAGATGGTCATGGCTTCTGTTGCTTCCCCCTTTTGCGCTTAGCCTACCATCGTACGGCCGGTTTCCAACGGGTAGCGCAACCGACGTTCCATATCGGATTGGCGCCCATTCCCAAAAACCCCCGTTTTCGGAAGACTCCGCCGTTCGGTCATCGGCGCGGGTTCGACGACGCCCACGACCTCCGACAACTAGGAAAGAGGGCCACGCGCCCACTGCTGGCCCAGTCTGCCGCAGCGCCCTCGCTGTGAACCTTGACAAATCACTTGCTGATTTTCACTCTTTGTTCCACCCATGACCGTCGCCGACACAGCCCCCGCTAACGCCGCTCAGACCGACGCCCCCGCCTGCGCCGATGACGCCGGCGACTGGGCGCGGCCCCTGCTTGAGCGCCAGCTGTGGATCCTGGGCCAGTTGGCCGAGGGCGGGCTGGAGATCGCCCGGGCCATCGAGCGCGCCGCCACCGATGAGGGGTCAGACGACGCCGTCCGCGCCGCCGCCCCCATGGCCTATGCCCGTGTGGCGCGGGCGGTGCGCCTGACCATCCTGCTGCAATCCAAGCTGATCGCCGACCTGCAGGCCCTGGAGGCCAAGGCGGCGCGGGAGGTCCGTAGCGAGAAGATTGACCAGAAGGTCGATCGACCGGACCTTCTGCGGCGCCAAATGGCCCGCATTCATCGCATCGTCCGGCGCGTCGCCTGGGCGCAGGGCAAGGCGATTGAAGAGGTCGAACGGCTGGCCCGCGATGCGGTCGACCGGCTGGACCAGGACGAGCTCTATGGCGACCTGTTGTCCCGCCCCGTCAGCGAGATCATCGCCCACATCTGCCGGGACCTGCGCCTTGAGCCCGACTGGCCGCAATTGGCCGAGGAAGCCTGGGCCCAGGACGAGATTGCCAGCGGCGCGGCCGGAGCGCCCTTGGCGGCGCTGATGGCCGAGGAGGCGGACGCCCGACGGCTAACGGCGGTGACTAAGCCGATCCGCTTCGCCGCCCGCGCCGCGTCGCCCTGACCACCCGCCGTCATCCCACGGTCGGCTGAAAGCCGAACCGGGGGACCCATATGTGGACGGCCCCCGATTGCAAGACGGTTGAGAGGGTCAGGACGTAGGCTTGCGTCCATATGTACGACCTGTGTGGTGCGGCTTTGATCGACC
>Ga0182013_10001434_pt1 | contig 32767 bp, 23 predicted proteins | sample 612S2MmetaG_FD_120487 | JGI IMG/M metagenome (GOLD analysis project Ga0182013, IMG submission 120487) | Permafrost microbial communities from Stordalen Mire, Sweden - 612S2M metaG | ecosystem: Environmental > Terrestrial > Soil > Wetlands > Permafrost | place: Sweden: Stordalen | collected... | reverse complement strand
CACTCATCGACGGTCTTCCGCGCGGCGTATCGAATTGTGAAGAACCGTGAGGACGCTGAAGATCTCGCTCAGGAGACTTTCCTCAAGGCGTTCGCCAACCTGCAAAGCTTCAATGGCGCTTCAAAGTTTTCGACGTGGCTTGTGCGCATTGGTATCAACGCAGCGCTTGGCGAACTGCGCAGAAGGCGATCTAGCCCTGAAGCATCCTTCGATGGCCTGAATAATGACGACTCCCAGTGCCATTGGGAGATTCCGGATAAAGCCATTGATATCGAAGCCGACCTTTTAAGGTCCGAAATGATCGGCTGGATGAATGTGGCGATCGGTCGTCTCAATCCTATTCTGCGCACCGTCGTCGAAATGCAGCAGAGACATGATTACTCGCATACGGAGATCGCTTTACTAGCCAATCTATCCGTACCGGCAGTGAAGTCTCGGCTATCCCGAGCGAGACGAGCGTTGCGCGAACGATGTGTCTGAAGGGCAGCCAGGATTTTGCAGTCCTGTGACCGCGTGGCGGCTTCATATCTGCTAGTCAGAAGCACATCAAAGGTACGTGCTTGAAGCGCGCCGAGGTTCGTTGCCTTTCCGAGTCATTGAACGCTGCGCCGTTCCCTGCTATTTGTTCAGCTCCATTGAATTTATGCGAAGTGTACTCAAGGGTAATTACTCTAGAACGAAGTCGGTTGAGATACTCAGTTCCTTCCACTTTCTGTCGGAATTCAATTTCGCGAGATCGTTCTGTTCTATAGCCTTGAAAGCTTCGCTGCCGAGAATCAATCTAAGCGGTGGGTTGTCGCTGCCGGTAATGCGGAGCACGGCAGCGGCCGCTTTTGCAGGATCTCCCGGTTGTTTTCCATTGAAGCCGCGTTGAAACCGCGCAGTCTTCCCTACTGTCGCATCATACTCAGGATGCCCTTCGCGGATTGTAGAGGACGATCCTGCAAAGTCAGTGCGAAAGCCCCCCGGCTCAATGATTGTTACCTTTACACCGAGTGGACCGACTTCTTTCGATAGAACTTCCGAGAACCCTTCCACTCCCCATTTTGCGGCAGCGTAGGCTGCACGCCCAATTGGGCCTGTGCGACCGCCGATCGAGGAGAATTGAAGAATGTGGCCACTTCCTTGCTCCCGCATAAACGGAATTGCCGCTTTAGTGACATGAACGACGCCGAACAGGTTTGTTTCTACTTGCGCTCGAAACTCCGCCATGCGCATATCCTCGATTGGGCAGACGTCGCCATAGCCGGCATTGTTGGCAACCACATCCAGCCGCCCGAAGGCCTTGATTGCTTCAGCAGCAGCACCGGTCGCCGCTTGTTCGCTTGTCACATCGAGAGCAACGGCGCGAATCTGATCGCCATAGCGCCCCACCAGGCTCTTGAGTTGTCCCGGATCACGCCCTGTTGCCACAAGTTTGTGCCCGGCAGCGAGGACCGCTTCTGCGAGTGCCCGTCCCAATCCGCGCGTACTTCCGGTGATGAGCCATACCTTTGTAGCAGCTATTTTAGTGTCAGTCATAATACGTGCTCTCCTTCTTCAATCATCGATCAGGTCGCGAATTCACCTTTTCCCGCCGAAGACAGCCGGTCTACTGTACCGCCTCAGCCCACTTCCAGCACGATCTTCCCAGGTTTCTTTCCGCCGTCGCGCAATGCCAACTGCGCTCTTGCCGCATCTTCGAGCGGATACGTAGCCGCAACAGCGACCGTCAGGCTTCCGGCTTCGACAAGCTCAACAAGCCTCAGCAGATCTGCTTGGTTCATCCGCGCAAACACCGTTGTCACACCAGCAGCGCTGTCGGCGATCGAGCAGGAACGGTATCCAGCGCGGCCCAACTGAGGATTGATCGCAAGGACCCCACGCCCAACACAGTCGAGGATGGCATCCACACCTTCTGGAATTATTGCGCGCACGTCGCGAACTAGATGATCACCGTAGAGGACTGGTTCCACGGCAATCGAACGCAAATAGTTATGACTACTGGCTGACCCCGAACCTATAACACGCGCCCCGCATGTCACCGAAATCTGCGCGGCCAAGGAGCCCACACCACCTGAAGATCCGTGAATTAGAACAGTCTCGCCCCTCGTCAGCTTGAGCGTGTGAACGATTGCCTGGTATGCCGTGAGTCCCGCCAACGGTAGCCCGCTTCCTTGCGCCCACGTCGCATTGCGCGGCTTGCGAACCAGCATGGACGACGGGACTGATATCCTTTCGGCGTACGTGCCATGGTGAAGAATCTCCTCACGAACAAAGCCGATCACTTCATCTCCAGCGGTGAACTCGGTCACTCCCGCGCCTACACGTTCGACGATGCCCGCAACATCCCAGCCTGGGATCACTGGAAACCATGCGTCCATGATCGAGGCTCCAAGACCCGCCTGCAATGCAAGGTCCGCTGGGTTGAGTGCGGCCGCCTTGACCCTGATAAGCACGCTGTTCTGTGCCAGCTTCGGGTCCGGGACATCCGCAAGTTCAAGTACTTCAGGTCCACCATACCGCCGATAAATAATAGATTTCATGGTTAGCCCCTTATTCCCCAGGGAATGCCAACGGAAGGTTCATTAGGATGCGGAGCGTATCTATCTTCCATACGCCATTCACCCTTCGCAAGATTGGCCGATAGTAGCCTGCTTCGATTGGAGTCACAGTGCCCTGAACTCCGAATGCTCCATCGGGCCATCCCGTAGACGGCCGTTCTTTGCCACGAACCTCGAAGACGACAAATTGAGCCTCGATCGTCGCAATGTCACCATTCACTTCAATAATGTGGTCATGAGTTGTGTGGTGGCTCCAACCGTGCGCCGGGTGTGGTCGCATCATCTGCGATACGGCGTCAGCGATCGCTTTCTGCCCCACCAATTCGCCAACGGGCTCGAATCTGCTCGAGTTGTTATAAGAAATCTCCACGCGGCCCAAATCGGTGAACAGGGCTGCCACTGCAGCGCCATCTCTCGTATCCGTTCCACGTACATACTTCGCAAGCACTTGCTGCACTGCTCGCTCCTCACTCATCGCTGTCTCCTCCTTAACTCTTCACCTAGGGTTCTCCAACATTTCTTTATCGGCGCTTCGCCAGGATACAGGTGGGTTGCTATTCGTTCCCGGCTGGCTGATCATCCTCGAGGAGCGCCGTGTTGTGATGAGACGGGATTCCAGAGCTTCGTATTCCAAGGACTTGTCTCAAATCCGGTGCTCCAAGCGAATCATTGAAAGAGAATCTTGGCCATCATTCCCTTGTCTTCATGTTTGAGCAAGTGGCAATGAAACACGGACATCCCACGGATAATCGGGTCGGTAAAGTCCATAATCAGATCGACAGAACCGTCCGCCGCGACGTTCACTGTGTCCAGCCATTCAGGCCGAGCCGCCTTCTTCCCGTTCTCTTCGCAAACCAGAAAATGTACCTGATGGATATGAAACGGGTGGATTTCGTGAGAGTCGTTGACCACCCGCCAATGAACGTAATGCCCGACTTTCACAGTGAGCATGGGGCCATCGGTTGCAGAGAACTTCTTATCATTCACATAGAATCCGTGGGTATCCTCGGTGAAGTCTATTGTGAAGTCGGGTGGGCTGGCTTCCAGTCCTCGCACTAAGGCGGGAGAGAGGATCTTGTATACGGCCTTCACTGTGCTCGGAGCTTCCGAAACAGAGCGTGTTGGCGCTGCTCTCGATGCGTCGATATCTGCGACGACCATCGCAGGATTTGGGTCTCCATCCGACCCTGTATCGACGCAACGTGTCCGGAGCGACGCGTGCACGCCTGCCTTCGGCCCGGTGACAATAGCCTCAACGCGTCCAGCGGGTGCAAGCAGAACATGCTTCAATGACTCAGTTCGGTGATTGGGGTCGTGATAGGCTAGCGGCATCCCGTCTAGCGCTATTACCGTCAATTGTTCCGTGTCCAGCTCAAGGTCGGCATAAAGATCGGGAGATGCATTGACGATGCGCCAGAATTGCATTTCGCCTGGTGCAATGGCTATCTGCGGTCGGACAACACCATTTACAGTGAAGATCCGTTGGGGCTCGCCACCGGCGGCGCCGCAAGCCGTCGGAGACAGTTCGACCCGCTCCTTTAGAAGGGATGACGCTGCATCGTGTTCCTGCAATTCCGCATCGCGTAGAATTAGAATTCGCTCCCTCAATGAGCGCACTTCGGGGGCATACCGGTCGATTCCGTCGATGACGATGGCTCCCGACATTCCATCGAGATCCTGCTGATAGCTCTCCCCGTGCGGATGTGTATGATACCAATACAATCCGGGCGGTTGATCCTTCGGAATATCAACCACGTATTTCAGGATTTGGCCAGGCATGGCCATCATGGAAAGAACGTCGTCCTGAAGGGAATTCGGAGAGACGTGAAGCCCATGAAAATGCAGATTCGTCATATTCATGCAAGGCCCATCGACACATGATTCCTTGGACTCTTTCGACATGTGATTGACGTACTCCACGCGAATCATTCTGCCGGGTTCTGTCCGAATGACTGGAGGAACCACCCGGCCTTCAAAAAGGAACGCACCTTTCCCATTTGCCGGATCATTCACCGCATCGAGAACAAAGGGCCTGCGCACCTCGGGAAGTGTGGGCAGAACGACGCCATCGTATGCTTGCCCCGTCTGTTGGGCGTTAAGGCTGGGATGATTGCAGAGGCAGAGCAACGTGACAAACTGAATTGCTTTCAGTGACGATTTCGGCCGCGTTGTCGTCATGACAAGCTCTCTCCCTCGCGATTGGAACTGTGAGGCTCTTCTTTCCCTTCCTGAACCAATTGTTGCTCTCCACATGGTACCCAGATTCAAATACTCCAATACTGCGCGAGGCACGAACCACGAGGCCTACTGCTGAACGTGCGTCGCAGCCTCTTCGATGACAGCAGCAACCTCTTTCGGACGGGAGGCGTACACCGCATGGCTTGCACCCGCGATCTCTGTGGTGTGACTTTTGGCGCGCGCCGCATACCATCGCTCCAACTCGGGATTGATCGTCCTGTCCTTGGTTGCCACGATCATCCAACTCGGCTTGGTGCGCCAGGCGGGTATGGTGATGACCGCCTTGAAGTTGTCCGCAAAATTCAAGACCTGTGAATGCGCCATTGATTCAGCCTGCGTAACTGGCAAATCCGCGGCGAAGTAATCACGGAATTGTGTGGGATCAAGGTATGTGAAGCCATCTGGAGTTCCTCTGATTGCCGTCGACCTGCTCAAATCGCTCGGAAAGCGCTTGCCATCGTCAGCCTCGTCTTCGCCGGCATCCGGCATGTGCGCAGCAACATATACCAGGCCTGCGACGGACGCTTCTGTGCCAGCCTCTGTAATGACAGCGCCTCCATAACTGTGAGCGACAAGAAGACTTGGTCCGTCCTGGAGTGCGATGATACGTTTGGTCGCCGCCACATCATCTTTGAACGATGTCTCTGGCTCCTGAACTATGCTCACTTTGTATCCATCCTTAGTCAAAATTTCGTAGACGCGCTTCCAACCTGAACCATCTGCCCAAGCGCCGTGAACCAGGACGATATTATGAACATGATCCGCTCCGCTTTGTGCGTTCGAACCGATTGGAATGCTTATGAGGCCGCCGGCGAAAACGCCGGCGAAAGCGATGTGTCTAAAGGCGATGTTCATGTGCGTAAGCCTTTCTGCAATTGGCCGCCAATTCATTGCGATTACGGCCTCTCGTTAGAGTCCTGCGCTTCAATGTTTGTTTACCGGGACGCCTTGCGAAGCGCAGCCGCCTATCGGGTCAAACTGTGTCTATTATGGAAGCTGGATTCTAATCCATGTGCTCGATTGCTTGAGACGAATCGCAATTTCCAACATATCCATCATGGAGAGCCAAATCGCGTTGTTTTCTGCTAAGAATGTCCCGTCGCCCAACATTAGTTTCAGAGGTGTGTGAATCCGAAACGATAATGTGAGCCTTATGGTTGTTCTTGTCTATGCTGCGCAATGCACTATTTCGACGGGAATCAATCCATGTTTACGGCTATCGATTGCGCGGAAGGCGCCCGCAGTATGCGGATGCGCGAGTCCGTGCACATCGCAAACGCAATGCCGCAATTCGGAAACGACGAGGTTTGGATGAACACGACATTTGACGCAATCATCATCGGCGCCGGCCAGGCAGGACCCTCGCTGGCGGCCCGGTTCAACGATGCAGGAAAGACCGTGGCGCTGATTGAGCGAGATCTTCTCGGTGGCACGTGTGTGAACACGGGCTGTACGCCCACCAAAGCGCTGGTGGCGAGCGCCAAGGCGGCGCAGATGATTCGTCTTGCAGAGGATATGGGTTTGCCGCGACAACACCTCTCCGGCATTGACCTCGCTGCGATTCAGAGAAGGAAGGATGCGATCGTAGCGAAGTCGCGCCAGAGTCTTGAGAAGTGGCTGGGCGGAATGAAGCAATGCACCATCATCCATGGCGACGCGCGATTTGTTGGGCCGGACTCCGTTATCGTTAACGGAGATGTACTGCAAGCGAAACAGATCTTTCTGAATGTTGGAACAAGGGCTGCAATCCCCAGACTTGGAGGCATTGACGAGGTCCCGTACCTGACGAATTCCACGATACTCAAGCTCGATGTTTTGCCATCGCACCTGGTGGTCGTTGGGGGCAGCTACATTGGGCTGGAGTATGCGCAGATGTTTCGGCGCTTCGGTTCGGATGTCACGATTGTGGAACGGAAGTCCAAATTGCTGAGCCAAGAAGATGCTGATGTCTCTGACGCCGTTCGCGCTATTCTTGAGAATGAAGGCATACATATTCGCACCCAGGCGGATTGCATTCGGTTGGGAATGCACGATTCGCAACCGGTGGTCCATGTGGACTGCCACGATAATTCTCCGGAGATCGTTGCAAGCCATGTGTTGCTGGCTACAGGCCGGACTCCCAACACGGATGACCTCTGGCTTGAAGCGGCAGGGATTGCGCGCGATGAAAACGGATTTATCCCGGTAAACTCGCGACTGGAGACCGCCATACCTGGCGTGTGGGCGATGGGGGACTGTAATGGACGGGGTGCCTTTACGCACACATCCTACAACGACTATGAGATCGCTGCGGCGAACCTGTTTGACGGCGGCTCACGCAGCGTCGACGACCGCATCCCGTGCCATGCTGTTTATATCGATCCGCCGCTGGCGCACGTGGGCATGAACGAACGCGAGGTGCGTGACCGTGGTCGCCCCGCGCTGATAGGGATTCGTCCCATGACCAAGGTCGGTCGAGCCGTGGAAAAGGGTGAGTCGGATGGATTCATGAAAGTGTTGGCCGATGCCGAGACGAAAGAGATACTCGGCGCCACAATCCTGGGCACGGGCGGCGACGAGGCTATTCACTGCATCCTTACGGCAATGTATGCCCGCAAGCCGGTGTCCCTGCTGCAGCACTCGGTGCACATTCATCCGACCGTCGCCGAGCTGATTCCCACCGTGTTTGGTGAACTACAGCCGCTGCATTAATTCGGTAGCAATTGCATCCCGGAGAGGCATCCAAGTAGCGATAGAAGGCTGCCGACAAAGGACCGGAACGGTCGTCTTACACCGAACACAATTGAGCATTTTCTGAAAGGATATTCTCGTGGTCCCTCGTCCCCCTTTACCTCCTTTTACCCGGGAAACCGCTATTCAAAAAGTTCGATTGGCAGAAGACGGCTGGAACAGCCGAGACCCGGAAAAAGTCTCCCTTGCATACACCCTAGATTCGCGCTGGCGAAATCGAGCCGAGTTCGCCAACGGGCGTCAAGAGATCGTCGCGTTGCTCACGCGGAAGTGGACCCGAGAACTCGACTACCGGCTCATCAAAGAAATCTGGGCATTTCTGGACAACCGGATTGCCGTCCGGTTTGCCTACGAGTATCACGATAACTCGGGTAATTGGTTTCGCGCCTACGGCAATGAAAACTGGGAATTCGACTCGGAAGGGCTGATGCATACGAGACACGCAAGCATCAATGAACTCCCGATCATTGAGGATCAACGAAAGTTCCATTGGCCCCTCGGACGACGCCCCGATGAACATCCAGGCTTGACCGACTTGGCCCTCTAGCAATCAGGATTGATGCTGCCCAAGGGGAGACTGTTCGAGCGGATTAGCTCAGGCAGAGACCAAAAGCCTGCAATGCCAATGGACACAGGTTCGTGTCCATTGGCATTGCAAGGAATTCCCGTTTCAATCCAGGCTATTACCGGCTTCCGATCGATGTCGCGGCTTGCTCGATAAACTCTGCAACTTTGTGTGGCTCCTGAAGCATTGCGAGATGGCAGGTTGGCAGCGTGATCGTTGTGGCCCCAATTCTTTCCGCCATCGACTCCTCCAGACCAGCAGTGATCGCCTTATCTTGAGCTGAGACGATGAACCATGAAGGCTTCGTTCGCCAAGCGGGTATGACAGTAGGCGTCGCCGCGAGGACCGCAACGGACGCAGGACCTTGCGTGGCCGTCAGCTGCACCTGCTCACGTTTCGATAGGTCTTGGGCGAAGGCTTCGGACACACCCTTTGGTGAGATTGTTACGAATTGCCCGGCCGTGTCGAAGACAAGAAATGGCGTGATCGGAGAAGGGGTCTTAAGCGTTCCCAGCAGTGAGAGCGCGGATTCGCCGCTGTCGGGAGCAAACGCCGCGACATAAACCAGTCCTGCGACATTTGGATCATTCCCGGGCGTGTCCCCGATTACAACGCCTCCATAAGAGTGACCGACGAGCAACACTGGACCTGGGTATGCCGTCGTAATGCGCGTGATCGCGCGTTCCGTTACGGCGTCATCGTCTGTTAAGGAAGTAAGAGGAAGCTGCACCGAGACAACATGGTATCCATCGGCCTCCAGCAGAGGAATCACACCGGACCAGCTCGAGCCATCGGCCCAGGCTCCGTGAACTAGAACGATATTCCTGACGCAATGACTGGAATTGTCGCGCGAGGATTCCGGGGATTGTTGAGCATAGCCAACGCTGTGGAATCCTGCCGTCAGCAGAAGTCCGACACTCAAAACTGCTTGGATAGTTGTTCCTGTTCTCATGAATTGTCCTCTCGTCTTGTGATCTTCACTTCGCGTGCCCATTTTCTTGGCTAATGGGATTCCCGTTGCATCTGAGCCTAGTTCTGGATGAGGAAGGCATCTAGGCGAAAGCCACCAGGAATTGGCCATTCCTGCTGCATAAGAACACTCTTTGCGCTGATCATGCACGCAATTGTCGGTAGGGACCTGCGTCTTCGCCATTTGAACTGCCCAGACCGATGGGGCCGCGAGTCGTCGTCCGCCGCCATATTCCCGGAGCTACCCCGTGAAGCCGTTTGAAAGTGCGGTTGAGCGCAGATTGGTCCGCGAATCCGGACTGAATGGCGATGTCGGCAAGGGGCAGGCGGGAATTCGTCATCAGATCTCTGGCTCTATCCACGCGCCGTTCAGTTAGCCACTGATAAGGCGGCTTCCGAAAGGTTTGCCTGAAGGCTCGAGCAAAGTGGCCTACCGACAATTCACATGCTTCTGCAACCTGCTGGAGGGCTATCTTGCCATCCAGATTGGCCTCCAATAGCTCTGTTGCTCTTCGCTTCTGAAACGAGGAAAGTCCACCTCGAAATTGTGGGCCCGACATTTTCACACCGCCATAGGTGCAGACAAAATGACAGTTCAATGCATGCAAGACATGGTCGACGACAAGCTTCGAAGTGTGATGGGGTTGCTCAAGCGACGAGAGAAGGGTCTTTCCAAGGTGGTAAACGACGGGGTCGAAATGCCCAAGCGGCCAGGCCAATTGCTCTACCCGTCGCGCCCCATGGGCATAGGCAACTTCATCCAGCGAAGCTTGAGTGACATACAGCACCAATGCATCGAAGGGGTGCGGGAGCAGAACTGCGGGCTCGTCCCGTAAGTCGATTGCACTAACTCCACCGATAGGATAAGAACCACTCGATACCTTCGTCCTTCCGAAGAATTGTTCGATAAAGGGTATTGCTCTCAGTTGCAAGGCAACTATGAATCCCTTCTCTCCTGCGATTGGACGTGCAATTTCCGGGAGACCTTCGCTGCTCATGACTCGCCCGAATGAGAACGAGGCATGTTTGGATAGCTTGACCTGGGCCGTGAGCGAATCCTTGAGATACATTGCTTCGGCGAGTTGATTCCAGACTGTGGGGACTTGGTTGGCTGAATTCATGTGTGCGAGGCCTCCACCTTGTATTGAATGAAACATGGGGATAGTTGTCGATGAGTGAGCCTAGCTGATGCTGCGGTTGTAATGCGACGAAAGTCTGAAACTCCCGGCCTGGCTGGCCAATTCATAGACTCCAACTCATCGATCCACTCCGCAGTGGACACGCGTGCCTGTTCGGAGCCAAACAGTTCCCTCACCGCTCTGGCAAAGGCCGCCAGTTCGCGTTCAGCCAAGAGGATCAGGTTCGCATCACAAAGTGCGATCTCTTCCAGTTGTCGACCGGTCTGCTCCGATTCCCGATGACGCATACAGTTCTCGATTCTTCACCATGGGGAGATAGTGGCGCAGGTTCACCAGTTGTTCTGGTTTTAGTTGGCGTGGAGCGTTTACCACTGCCTATCTAATTACACGATAGAAATATTCCAGGATGCGCAACACACCTGAAACTGCAGAAAATCCCCTGAGATTTTCTGTAGGTGCGATTTGATTGTTTTGAGAGAAAATGCGAGGGAACCTACAATGGTTCACGGTTTCGAATGACGCGACGATAGAGACTACGGAGTCTGGAGAATATGCCCCCGTAGGGATGCAAGAAGCTCACGGTGCCGGGCACGATCACGGAGATATCAGTTCCAGATTCAGCGGAACTGAGGATAGTTAATCTTCCCTGGATGCGGGCAGCACGCTCCCGCATGCCCGGCAGGCCATGATGCCCTTCTCTCCCACTTATTGCAAAGCCTGGATCAATGCCGACCCCATTGTCCCTTACATGCAGCACGAGATCGTGACCGTATGCCAAGTCGATACCCAGGAGACTCCCGTGAGAGTGCGCCTTTGCATTCTGAATCGCTTCATGCCCGATTCGATACAGCTCATCGCGAACGATCGGATGCAACTCTCGTGCATCCCCAATAACCGAAACCGATATTGTCATTCCGTCCGGGACAACTCCACCCTCGGCAGCCCGTCGCAGCGCCGGTCCGAGATCGTTTTTCAATGTCGTCGAGGACCGCAGCGAATTAAGAGCTGCGCGGCCTTCCTCAATCGCCTGCTCAAGCCAACCAGAAACTTGTCCCAATGCACGGTGCATCTTCTCCGGATTCAGTGGTTCCTCAAGGCCATCGTCGACGACGAATTTGCTGCCTTGAATCGTCTGAAGGAAAGTATCATGCAACTCTCGCGCCATGCGCGTGCGTTCCGACAGTCGCTCATCGAAGCGAACGCCAATGGCCTTTGCGACTTGCTGTACGCGAATGCGATAGAGAATCGACCCGATGACGACGAAAGAGACTAAGCATAAAATCCGAAACGAAATCGTTTGATACCACATGGGTGCAATGCTGAAATCTAGAATTGCACCTTGTTCATTCCAGATGCCATCGTTGTTGCCGGCGATCACGTGAAAACGATACTTGCCGGGACGGAGGTCGCTATAGAAAGCCTGGCGTCTTGTTCCTGGTTCCTGCCAATCAGGATCGTGATTCTCCAATCTGTAACGAAAGCGCACTTTCTGTGGTACGACGAAACTCAGTGCGGTGTAGTCGATTTCGAGATCGCGTGTAAGCGCAGGGAGGCTAATTTGACCGCCTGCCGAGTAGTTCACTCTGTCCGCGACGATCTGCTCGATATGAACCGGCGGCGGTAGAGCGTTCACTTCCAGATGATTGGGATCGATCATCTGCAAGACATTTTGATTGGCGAACCACAAGCGCCCGTCGGGAGAGCGAGAGGCGTGCGGTTGAAAGGCTGAAGACGAAGGCCTTGCGCCGTCGAACACGTCGAAGGTGTCGACGTTCACGCTCGCCCTGGTACCATTCCACCACTCTCTCAATTCCGTATCCGCAACTCTGATGAGGCCACACTGCGCGTAAAGCCAAAGAGCATTGTTGCTATCCGAAACCAGAGCGTACAGGCTGTTGCAAGGTAGACCATTTTGGCTGGTTAGAGTCCGCAGGGTTCCATTCTGCCATTCAGTAAGTCCAGACGAGGTAGCGGCTAATACCGATCCATCAGTCCGAACAAGGATCTGTCGTACCGGGGATTTGGCCCCGTTCTTATCGGAAAAAGTTTCAAGCCGCCCCCGCCGATATCGAGCTAAGTCGCCGTCGACAAGGCCCAGCCAGATGCCGTCGTGGGGATCGGCGGCGATGGAAATGGCGGCTGGCATGCGAGGTGCCGAAAGTTCTTCGCGGACCTCACGACCCTGAATGCGAAGTAGTTTCGCGGGGCTTCCAAGGACTCTCGCCCAGATGTTATTTTCCCGATCTTCCGTGATCGCGATGACCGCTCCGATAGCAGTGCTATTGGACCGCCGAATCGGATCGAATTTCCCGTTCTCGTAGACATACAGACGATCTTCGATTCCCACCCAGAGTCGGCCAGCATGATCTTCAAACAAGGATGTCACTTGCTGGCGGAGTAAGCCGTCGGGAAATTGGATGGATGACAGGCGGTCTCCGCGAAGGGATTCAAGCGCACCTTGATTTCCGATCCAGATCGTTCCATCCCGCGCCGCAAGGACCGAATCGACCAAGTTGGCACTGAGTCCTTGTCGAGTTGAGAATGTGGTGACGCGAACATTTCGAAAACAATCGACTCCTTCGCTCGTTGCAATCCAGATGTTCCCTTCACGGTCCTCATAGAATCCAGTTACGGAGTTGCTGGATAGACCGTCCGCACTGGAGAATCGATCGACCTTATCGCCGTTCAAGCGATAGATACCCTGGTCTTGGGTTCCAATCCACAGGGCATTCTCGCGGTCTAGGAACAACGCACTAACCTGAAGGGCGCTCTGGCTTAATGTCGGGTTGAGGGGCTTGCGAACGCCATGCACCCACCGCTGCAATCCTTGCCCTGGTCCGCGGCGGTCCATTCCGCTCCAAATCGAACCGTTCGAGTCGGCCGCAATGGCTTGAATGCCGCTCAGCCCTTCTCCGCTTCGTGCCACTGAAGGAGTGAACACGGTGGATGAGCCTGCTCTCCAACGTATGAGAAGGTTGACGCTACCGATCCAAAGGTTACCCTCCGAGTCCTCAGCGAGCGGTACCGCATAAGGAGGAGTGATTCCATCAGCTTTCCCATAGCAACGCAGCGACACGCCATTCACTTCACAGAGAGGGCCTTTGTCGTCATGAACTCGTGAGCGCGTGATCCAGATTCTTCCGTCGTGGCCCTGGACGATAGAATTCACGCGTCCGTCTGCACCCGGATAATTGGTCAAATTGCCGTTCTGAAGATGGGCTAGGTTCGTTGATGTTCCAATCCACAAGCTCCCGTCCGTTCCAGCCAGGAGCGAAAAGATGCCGCTTGACAAGAGCCTTCCCTTAAGTGGAACCCACGGAACAAAGCGAACCCCATCGAAACGAATGAGCCCATTTTCCGTCCCGATCCATAGATATCCATCCCGAGTTTGCGCAATGGCGTTCGGCGCACCGCTGAAGATGCCGTCCTGAATTCTCCAAGCAGTGTGCCCATATTGCGAGATCCGCTTGTTGGGATCGACCCCCCACGCGGTGCAAGTCGCCAAGAGCAATAGGAAACAAATTCGGAGCGAACGCGAGGTCTTCAACTTGGCCCCCTTGGCGATTTCTATGCGCCCTGCTCCTGGTTGCGCAACGAGCACAGAGCAAATTCCTGCGGCAAATGCTATGTGCTGCAGGGAAGCCATCAATTCCACGGCATTCGCATCAACAAGGACTCGCTCCAGCGGTTCATCTTAAGCCGAATTGAGCATTCGTGGAATGTCATAATCTGCTGCTCGTGGGCTGCAGTTTTCTACAGGACGGCATCAGATTTCGAGCAAACCCCGTCGCACCGCAATGGTGACAGCATGAGTTCTGTCGTTCGCCTGCAGTTTGTCCACAAGGTTTTTGATGTGGAAATTGACCGTCGTCTCAGCAATTGCGAGTTGATCGGCGATCTGCTTATTTCGATGGCCGTCTCGGATGAGCCGAAGCACCTGCAATTCCCGGTCGGTGAGATTGTCTTCGCCCAAGTGCTCAGAGAGGCGCGCTGCAACTTCGGGAGGCAGATATCGTCGACCTGAGAAAACTGTCCGGATCACCGCCAGCAATTCATTCTTCGGCATGCTCTTGAGAATGTAACCAGACGCCCCGGCTCGCATGGCCCGTTGGATTTCTCCATCACAATCAGAGGTAGTCAACATGACAATACGCGCCTGCGGAAATTCTCCGCGAATCGCAACCATGGCGTCTATACCATTCGTGCCAGAAAGTCGAAGATCCATGAGAGTGATATCGGGGCGAAGACGACGGAACTCCGCAATTGCCTCAGCGGCATCGGTGGCCTGCGCAACGAGAATCATGTCTGTTTGAGAAGCAATGATCGTGCTCAAGCCCTCCCGGAAAACGGGATGGTCTTCGACGCTCAAGACGCGAATTGGCTGGCTGCCCATCCCGAGACCTCAGTGTGTCGATTGTAGAGGGCGATCGTTTCGCTTGAAAGTACCAGCCTATCCCGATGCCGGTTCGCATCCGGGGTTGCATTCTAAATTGACGGAATCAGGCGTCGTCGGCATGGGCAGGGCACTGAGCCTTCTGCTTTTCCGCGCATCAGATTGGCGAGCCCGACAAGTAATTCATAAGGTGTCCCGAGAATCCGCTATCCACACCGAAATTGACCGTAATTGATGCAAACCAGGACTAAACCACCGGTGTTCCCGAGACGCATATTCCGTAAGTTACAGACACTAAATAGGATGCGCACTGTACCTGTTTTTGTACCCGTTTTGCCATACTAAAATGACGAAATCGGTTTGCGGAATAATCATCACAACTCATAAGCCTCTTAAAATGAGGGCAGTAACGACGATCTCATATGGTGCCGGGAGGGGGGGTCGAACCCCCACGACCTTGCGATCGGCGGATTTTGAGTCCGCTGCGTCTGCCAGTTCCGCCATCCCGGCAAAGGTTGGCCGTCTCAAAAAGTATCGCACAGGCCTCGTCCTCTCCGCCAAAGGTTTCGCTCTCTGTCGAAATTGACGTATATGCATTCGCGAACGTTCCACTGCGCCCCCGTTCGTCTTTGCCACCGTCCAAATCGACTCGTTGGTTTACTGCACTGAGGCCAAGAGGATGGGAGTCTTTTTGGCTTCGTTACTTAATACAGGAATACAGTTTCTTGCGACGGGCCTCTCAGTCGGAGGCTCGCTCGCCGACGGCAACCCATCACGTCGTCAGGAAAGGCATACGGTTGTACTTCTCAAAGGTCTTTGTCTTTGATACAGCCGACGGCCTCATCACCCGCAAACAAGCCTACGAGCCGTACGGTCCGCATGGATTCATGGGAGCTCTGTTATTGGTTTAACGTCCCTTCAAGCGGTTCAGCCGGGGTTGAACGCTTGGAGACACACCTTCGTGTACGACAGTTATGAGAGTGAAGGAGAACCCTTTGGACAGCTCCCGTAGGTACTTCCTGCATGTCGGATCAGGAGCACGTCGCATGACCGAACCTCAATCGTCCTGCTCATCAGCCTCGCCATCGTTGCAGCGGCGACCATCCTTATATCCTTGTATATGTCATCCATGGCATGTACGCCGCCACCCGAGCGTACGTCGACGGTTGCGGTCAGCTTGCCGCAGTTAAACCGGCTTACGAACTTCGTCAAACGCTCGACAAGATCCTCGCCAACACCGAGCGCATCGACCGATCACTCCGCGTCAAGCGCTGCATCTTGAACGACGCTCACAAGAAAATCTCCATCCTTTGACAAAAGGGGTCAAAAACCGCCCAGCAAACCCAATTAAATCAATGGCCGGATCTACCCGATCCGCCCGTATCAAAAGGTGTGGGTTAAGTTACAGGGCACGCCAGCGAAGCCTAATTGCAAGAGGGTATCGAGTCGATTTCGCAAACCTTAAGGCGGTTGAACTACGCCACGCCAGGTGCTAATTTCAACCAGTTTTAGCTGAGCAATCCTCGGGCCCAGGCCGCTTACCGTGGACCCAACTCCGGAGACGATGCTGAAATGGAGACTTCGTGCAATCATTCCGGGTCGACTCAATCGCCTTCCGTCTTAGTACTCGAAGGATGTCGATGCGCTCGATGTCCCCGATTTACCCCAGAGGGCAGTCTCCGCTTCGGGCGTACCTTTGCCCCAGAGCGCTGTCTTGCCCCAGAGTGCGGTATATCCATCGGGATCGCTCTTGCCCCACAGCGCAGTCGAACCCCATAGTGCGCTCTCCCCGCTTTCGGAGCTGATAAAGGCATTGCTGCCGTACACGCTTGATGCAGACCAGGGCCCGGTCTTTCCCCAGAGCGCGGTCTCGTCTGTTACTGCGGTGACGTCCCCGTTGGACGTGTTGTAGGTTGCAATAGGTGACATTGCCGTGCCAGCGGGCACCGATCCGCCATTGAGCAGGGCGCCATTGACTGCCTTCAGAATGTCAAGATATCCCGCGCCAATGGTGAACACATCGTAGTTGGCGTTGTATACCACTCCGTCGGCCGTCACACTGCTGGTTTGCGGGAAGTAGCTCCGGTTTCCATTCACCATCACCAACGCTTTCACTGCGTCTGGGGTGAGGTTAGGAACTGCCTGAAGCAAATCCGCGATTGCGCCGCTGGTCACTCCGGTGGCCATGCTGGTGCCGCTGAGCGGGAAATAGTCCTGGGAGGGATTCTGCGAACCGTGGGTCTGGTAGTACGAGTAGAGCGTGAAGAACGAGGGATTCTCAACCGCCAGCGGATCACCGTCAAACTGCAGGCTCGTGACCAGATTACCGGGCGCGACGATGTCCGGCTTGACCACGTCATCAATGAAGGACGGCCCCTTTGAACTGTAGCTGGCAATCAGATCGTCATTGATTTTAGGCGTCTCCATGGTGCGCATTGCGCCGACGGTGAGGACATAGGGATCATTGCCCGGGGAATCGATGGTGCCGTAGCCTTCGGGGTTGAGATTCAGATCGCGTCCGTCGTTGCCGGCAGCCACGACAACCACGATGCCTGCCTTCCAGGCCTGTTCGACGGCCTGACAAAGTGGATCGAGTTTGTAGCTCTCGTAGATCGGACGGCCGAGGGAGAGATTGATGACGCGAATGTTGAACGTGTTCTTCAGCGAAATCGCCCGTTGAATGGCTGCGATCACCGCGGAATCAGTGCCCGCACCATTCTCGTCGAGAACCCGCAGGTTGATGAGATTGGCATTGGGAGCCGAACCATGAAAGGTCCGGTAATCGATGGGTTCTGAAGATAGATTGCCGTTTCCAGCGATGAGCCCCGCCACATGCGTGCCATGTCCATAGTGGTCGAGGGCATCGCTTTTGCCGGGTACAAAATTCTGGCTGTAAACGATCCGGCCATTCATCCAGGGAGCCGCTTCCTGGGGTAAGGCAAGAAGCTGGAGTACGGGGTTCTGTCCCGGCCCGACCAGCGAGAGCGAGTTCCCGTCAAGATCCGGAACCGGCGTGATGCCGCTGTCGACCACGGCGACACCGATGTTGGTCCCGATAAAACCCTGCTGCCACACCGCGGGCGCGTTGATCGGCTCGCTCGTATATTCCGCCGCTGTGACGCTCACCGCCTGCCGAGCGCCGACCGCGCGATCCAACGAAATATAGGTAACATTGGAGTCCGCTGCAAGCTGATTCAGTCCGCTGGAAGGAACTGTGACGACAAGTGCGTTGATGGCGCCAAGGGTGGTCTTGACCACGCCGCCCAATAACGAAATCAGAAACGTCTCAAGCGACGACGGCGTTTGCTTGTACTGAATGATCACCGGCAGGTTTGAGGAAGTTGCAGCAGCAGCGTCAGGAGAAATCTTGCTGCTGGTAGCCCCCGTTGCGGCAAATCCCGAAGCTGAGGCGGTGACAAACAACGAGAGAACGATCGGCAAACGAAAGTGAGACATGAGAGCTCCAAAGTGAACGAAATGTCTTGCACGTTCTCAGCAGATCTTGCTAGCTGTGTTCGGCCTCATCGAGCGAATTTGCGCTACGAAGGCTTTCTGCAATTTCCACATTAGTGGCATATCCATCTGTATTCCATGCCTCCCAAGTAGCAAACACTCACCGGCGAGTTGGAGGGCCTTCCCCTGCCGGTAACAAGGTGTAATGATTACTTTAGAACTGGAAATAATAGACTTAGTCGCCAAAGGCCACGGCAGGCCAGTATGTTTCGCGGTTCCGGCGGTCGCGGTAGCTCATCAGGACCTCGGGCGGAGCCGGCAGTGCATTGACCAGCGCGCGTGTTACCGCATGGCGTCCATGGCCGATTTGAGATACCGGCAGGTCTTCGACGATTGTTCCACCGTCAAGGACAGCGATTCGGTCGCTAAGTTGCAGCACAGAGATCAGATCGTGCGAGATATAAAGCATAGAAATGCCATGCTCAAGATTCAGTCCTCGCAAAAGCTCGACGACCTGAACCTGGGTAACTGGATCGAGCGCGCTGGTGGGTTCGTCCGCAATCAACAGCGCGGGCCGGTGCAGAAGGGCCAGCGCAATCAGTACGCGCTGCGCCTGGCCTACGCTTATCTGCGTCGACCGCCTGCAGAGGAACTCCCTGTCTGAAGGAAGCTGCACCTCGGCAAGCAATTCGGTGAGCCGGTCCGCGAGGGCCGCCCGTCCGCCGTTTTCGTGTGCTCTCCACGCCTCAATGAAGTGGGCCTCTAAACTGATCGCCGCATTCAGTGCCGTCATTGGGCTCTGCGGAATGAGTGCAACACGGCGTCCTCGCAGTTTGCGAAGGTCACGCTCTGAAAGGCCGAGAAGATTCTTCCCATCAAGCATGACGTGACCTGAGACGCGACCCCCGCGCCAAGGCAGCAATCCAAGCAGCGATTGAACAAGCGTACTCTTGCCCGCACCGCTTGTCCCCACAAGGCCAAGCACTTCTCCATGTCCAAGTTCAAAGCGGATGTCGCGAAGGACCGGCTTTCCAGGATATCCAGCCTGCATGGCAACGCACAGAAGACAGTTGTCGCTCATCGCGTGCCTTCCAGCCGCAGGTTCTCAACGTTCCAAACCAATCCCGGCGCCAGCACCGCGGGTTGAACGCCCTTGAGTCTGGGCGAAATCGCAATCAGGGCATTCGGATAGACGAGGTAAATGAACGGCTGCTGATCGGCGACAATCTGCTGCACCCGGTCTACAGCCTGCTTTCGCTCTGCATCGGTCAGGCTGCTTGCCTGCATATTCATTGCGCGATCGATCTCTGCCTCCCACGAGGTTGCGGGAGTTTTCTCCGATGGATCCCACTGGTGATTCGGAGACGAACTGAGCCACACATTCATCATCGCGTTTGGATCCGGATCGACGTTCTCGAGGCCAAGAAGGCAAGCCTCGTAATCCTGCGTGTGCATCATGCGCTCGATGAGTGCGGGAAAGTCAAGCGCCACGACTGTCACCTGGATCCCAATGCCTTTCAGATCTTCCTGAATGAGCGTCGCCATCTTGAAGCGCGCGGCATTCCCTGTGTTGGTAAGAATCGAGAACCTGACCGGATGCCCATTCGCATCCGTAAGTACGCCGCCAATCAAGCGGAAACCTGCCTTTGCCAGCCCGGCCTTCGCCGCGGCTACATCTTCTTGCGGCACTGAAAGCGAACGGTCGAACCAGGCAACGTTTGCAGGCGAGATAAAGCTGTACGCAGGGGTGGCATGGCCTTCATACGCAATCCGCGCCAGGTCTGCGCGATGAATTGCGCGCGAAACGGCAACACGGAACGCCTGGTTTTGAAACCATGCTTTCTCCCAAGCAGGCAAAGGCGCACCGGGCGCCTGGTTAAACCACATCTGCTCCGTATTGAGTGAGGGGCCAAGATCGCGCACCGTATTGGGAGCCTTCTGCTTCAGCAGGCTGAAGTAATCCGGCGGCAGGCTATCGATTACGTCGTATTCCCCGTGCTCAAAGAGTCGTATCTCCTGTTCGTGATTGTCCAGGATATCCAGACGTATTCCTGTGGCGTAAGGGAGCCCGAATTCCTTGCTGTCTGGTCCGGAATAATGCGGGTTGCGGCGCAGGCGCACATACTGCGAACGTCGATAGTCGGCGACCACAAACGGGCCCGCCGTAAGACGGCCTTCGCTTGGCCGGTCCGCAGGCTCAATTGCGATCTCGTCGAAGACCTTGCCGATTCCGATCACTCGCCTGGGAAGATGCACGAGTACGGTGCGTTCATCAGGCGTCTCAACTGTGACACCCGCCGCGGACAGGAACTCCTCGGCAACCGGTGCGCCGGTTGCCGGCAACAGGACACGCCGAATCGACCACGCTGCGTCTTTTGCCGTAAGTCTGGTGCCATCGGAAAACTCAAGATCGGCACGAAGCTTGAACGTCACCGTTCGGCCACTGGAGGAGATGCTCCAGTCCTCGGCCAATTGCGGTTCCACTTTTTGGGTAGAGCGATTGAAGCGAAGCAGAACGCCTGCGGTGAGATAGCGCACCAGTTCGGATTCCTGGTCGTCGACCTTGGCGGGATCGAATGTTTTGGGATCGAATCCAATTGTCCACGCCAGTTCACCCGGCAGCCGCGACGCAGTCTGGCCTGCACAGGTTATTCCGACCACGGCAGTGAGCGCGGCGGCGACAAATCGAATTGGGAGACGCGGCAATCGCATGATCATTGCTTGGTTGCGACACCCTCAAAGAGAAGCAGGATGAGGATGAGAAGAGCTATAGGCAGATATACCCACGCCGTGTGCATCAGCATGGGCGAGTTATCGAGTTCAAGCAGCATGCTTCCCCAGGACGGAAGTGGTTCGCCGATGCCCAGTCCGAGGGCCCCAAGATTTGCCTCGGCGATGATGAACGCCGGAATGCAGATGAGGAACTGAGGAATCAGAAGAGACGTCAGGTTGGGCAACACATGACGCATAATTTGCTTATCGCGCAAGCCGGCGGCACGCGCCTGCAGCATCCATTCGGACTTACGGAGTTCCAGAGCACCACGGTAGACAGCCCGGGCGCAAGCAGGCCATCCAACCACAGCGAGAATCAGGAATGTGATGGCGGCCGAGTGAGCCGGAGAGGTAGTCAACGGCAGGGTCGATCGAACCATCATCAACAAGAACAACCACGGCAATGCGAGGAATACATCGCAAGCCAGCATGGCCAAGCTACCCAGGGCTGCTGGGCTGAACGCGGAGAGCGTGCCGACCCCGGCGGCGGCCAATGTGGCTGCGGCCGAAGCCATAACCGCGCCTCCCATGCTAAGCAGGAAAGCTGCCGACACGCGCACCATTCGATCGCGGCCTAACGCGTCGGTCCCGGCGGGATGTTGCGCCGACGCTGATGCAAGAAGCTGTTCTCGATCCTGACCCGAATAGCTCCTTCCGGGCAACGCTAACACCCCGATCGCAATTGCGGCAAGCGCAAGCAAGGACCAGAATGCTGCGGGCCTGATTGCCGGAATCCTCATTGTCATGCCCCTTGCCATTCGCCCGCTCTGTCTGGATTCATTCCAGCAAATGTAACTGCAACGGCCATGATCATGGTCACCCCAAGCAAGACGGGGAGGTCGCGATTCATTGCGGCATTCCAGGCTAGCTGGCCCAGCCCGGGTACGCTGAATACCACTTCCACAGGAACCAGCGCGCTGAGCGCGTTAACGATGGACAGCGTGGCGAGAGCAAGCAACCGCGGTGCAACGCTGGGTAGGATATGGGCATACACGAGTCGCAAAGTAGATAGCCCCTGTGCACGCGCTTGAAGCAAATGTGGATCTCGCCACGCATTGCGGAGCATTCTGTCAAGAAACTTGAAGTCTCGTGCGGCAACCACCAGCGTCATCACCAGCGTCGGACCCCCGCAGTCGCTCAGAATGCAGAGAGTTGCCATGGCGGCTGTTGGAACGGCCAGCAAGAGCGTGCTCGGCGCCTGCCAAGACAAGGAAGGATTTCTTCCCGCACTTGAGACAAGGGCTGCGCAGAGTGCAAGGGACCAGGCAAACGCAATTGACCGCAACAGCAGACCTCCCGTCACAGCGAGGCGAGGCGCAATCAACTCTAAAACCGGCACGTCATATTGGCGGGATATTCCGAAATTGCCGCGTGTCCAACCACCAAACTCCGCGGAGAGCATTTGAGCCAGAGAGGCGCTGCGCGCGGCCTCTGCCGCTAGCTCGACGCGCGTGGTGTTCCCATAACGCGAGTCCATTTCGCGGGCATCGCTCAGGTATCCGGGCGCAAAGCGGACGAGGACCGTGGATCCAACCGCGACCATCATAACGATCATCAGCGTGCGGGCAATCCACCGCAGCATGTCGGCAACGCACGTCATAGGGCCGCCAGGCTTGCTACACGTGGTTCTGTCTTGACGTCATTTCCTTCGACAGGGCCGCTGAGAGTTCGTTGAAACTCCCTGGTAAATCGCGCTTCGAGTCCCTCGAGAATCCTGAGATGACCTTTTGAGAATGCGGAGCGGGCAGCCGCGTAGAGAGTGACGACTCCAAATACAGAGCCGTTTGCATCGAGGAAAGGAACGGACAGGGCGGAACTCTCCGCGGTGAGCAGGCCGCTATTGGGAACATAGTTCGGCTCGACCGTCGGGTTTCCGTTCACGATCGCCCGGCCGTGCTCCGCAACCCAGCCCGAGAGGCCTTCGCCGAGCGACATCTGCTGCATCAAAAATGCCCCTTCGGAATCACAGTCGATGAATTGCGGCAGCAGTAGGTCACCGATGCGCAGATACACTGCAACGCCGCCGTGCGGAATGAACGCACGCAGGCGGCTCGACAGCATCGAAATGACCCCGTCCGCACCGCCTGAGCGATCAAGCATGCGGCCTAATTCGGCGATGGCTGCTACCTCGGAACTTGCCGCGGCAACCAGGATCGGCGATCCGCTTTGCGGCTGCATGGATCCTTCTGCGTGATGCTCGGGCTCAAACCCTGCGCCGGGAGCTGCACCGCGAACGACGGTAAAGTTCGTCTTGAGCGGTTCAATATGTCCGATCTGCTCGCGCGCCCTCTCTTCCAGCGCCAGATAGTGCCGCTCCAGCAACTCCACAATCTGCGGGTCAAACTGGATGCCGGCGCGGGCTTTCAAAAACTCCATCGCCTCGGGCAGTGGCAGTGCCTTTCGGTATGGACGCTCAGAAGCAAGGGCATCGAAACAATCAACGGCAGTGAGCAGCCGCGCGCCGATCGGGATAGCTTCGCCTTTCAGACCGTCTGGGTAGCCGCTGCCGTCCCATGACTCATGATGCGATCGCACAATGGGCACGACCGGATAGGGGAACCGCACCCGCTCGAGAATATCGGCGCCCACCACCGGGTGAATCTTCATCTTCTCGAATTCTTCCTGGGTTAGTTTGCCGGGCTTGTTGATGATGAATTCCGGCACGGCGAGCTTTCCGATGTCGTGCAGATACGAAGCAATCAACAATGCCTGCATGATCGGTTCTTCAAGACCCATCAGCTTACCCAGTTCTGCCACGTAGACTCTCACGCGAAGTAGATGCTTATGCGTGTTCTGATCTTTGGCCTCGATGGCCATCGCCAGCCCTTCAATCGTTCGAAGGTGTAGAGCCTCGGTATCCTTTGCATGCTGTTCCCGGTCCCGCACGAATTCCATTTGCGACGAATAAGTACGGTAGATGGTGTAGACCATGGGAATCAGCAGCAGAGACGTGATCCATCCGAAAGTGATACCGATCAGGTACGCGACCGCCGCCAGAATTGCGCCAACCAGGTAAAACGGCAGGAACCACAAGAAGTCCCTGCGCCAAAGGGCGAGTGGATCAACCTTCTGGTCCCAGCTGATGACTAATGCGACCGGGATCGTGTTGGAGAAGAAATAGATTGTTGCTGCGATCGCGAGCGCCGGCGCCACGGGGCAATGCAGTCGCAGTAGTCCCACATAGCCATGCCATGCAAACACCGTGGCGTTGGTTACGATTGCAACATTAAAGAGAATCTGGATCAGTGTGAACGGTCGCATCACCCGGATGCGGCATTGCGCGATTACGCTGCAAACCGCAAGGCAAACGGCTTGTAGTGGAGAAAGTTCCAGGATGCCAAGCAGGATGAAGGGGAAGTTCAGCGACATGGTGCCTTCGCTCTTGGGCAGGCCGACTTTCATCCCTGAACTCAGAAGGATGGCGACCAGATATACCGAGAATCGAAGCCATTGCTGAGCTGGGTGCCCCAGAATGGAGCACAGGTTGACGACCCCGCCAACCACCGCCAAGCCAACAAGAGCCTTGATGCGAAGCGTCATGATGCATTCTCGAGTCGTTCTCGACAACGGGGCGCATCCTCTTCAGATGCCGACCGTACCTGCCCCGCTTAGAACTTGGGAATCCCGAAGCGACCTGTCTTCAAGTTTCACGTTACCTTCGTATGAAGCAAAGCCCAATTGGACTTTGGTTGTAGGGGTGCCCCAAGATAGCCATCCCGCATGCGTTCGGGGATAAGTCGTCACTAGGAGTTGGTCTGCCGTATTCACTGTCGGAGATTTCGTTTTGAACCCAATCGAAGTTAGATTCGTGTTTGGAATCGAAATCTAGGATGTTTTCCGAGGACTAGTTGGATCGTTGGTCAGCCGTAAGTTCAGTATTGCTTTGCCTCAAAGGCTAGTTCCACTTCCTTTGAAATCGGCGCTGCAAGTCCCGCCCAAGAGCTATCAGACTGCCATTGGTTGGCTACGGTTTTGGCGGCTTCCCGATCCCAGACTTCGGTTGATTTTCGCTTGAACTCACCGTCGAGGGTTCCCGAGGCAAAAATCGGGCAGTCACAACGCGTCCAGCCTCTCTTGCGCTCTTCGAATTCGCCCGAGCAAAGGCTGTGCTTGCGACCGGCTTTGCAGGCGCTCTTGTGAGGGCGATAGAGGTTCATCCCCACGCCATCGTCCAAGCACGATTACCCCAAATTGCCCCAAGGAAGTCGTTTTCTGTATGTAAGTCTTTTATTATGTAGGTGGCGGAGAGAGTGGGATTCGAACCCACGTTAGAGTTTCCCCTAAACACGCTTTCCAAGCGTGCGCCTTCAGCCACTCGGCCATCTCTCCAGCGGTAGCTTGTCTCCTTGAATCTACCATAGTTGACGGCGCTTACCGGGCTCGGCCGGGATCGCCTCCCCCCATGCGATTGCTCGCGAATCCATGGCGGGAACAATGATTTCTGCGAGGTGCGCTTCGATCCCGATTCGCACAAATGAAATCGTTTACTTGCTCGCCGCTCGTGAGTTATAGTTCCGGGTTGCTCGCTATCGCCATTGCGAAGCGTTTGGGACGACTCCGCCCTGCGAACCTCTCTAAAGGAAGGCACACCAATGACCAAAATCTCTCGTCGCGATCTTCTCCGTTCCGGTGCCGCGCTTTCGACTTCTGCTCTCGTGTCGCACTCGGCTTGGGCGCATACCGCGGCTCTGATGTCCATGAACCGCGCGACGGTGTCGGCAGAGGCTTTGGCCGCGGTGGCTCCAAGAGAACGCCTTCTCTTTGACTTTGGATGGAAGTTCTTCTTCGGCAACGGAAATGATCCCGCACGCGATCTGAACTTCGGCTTTGACCAGGGAGATTTCGCCAAGACCGGAGAGTTTGACTTCGCCAAGGCCAAGTTCGACGACTCGAAGTGGCGCCCCTTGAATCTGCCGCACGATTGGGCCGTCGAGCTGCCTTTCGTGAACGACAAGCAACAGGCGTCGCACGGATTCAAGCCGCTCGGTCGTCGTTATCCGGAAACGAGCATTGGCTGGTACCGGCGCGATTTCGACATCCCCGCTGGCGATCTGGGCAAGCGTATCGTCGTCGAGTTCGATGGCGTGTTTCGGGACGTGCTCGTCTTCGTCAACGGCTGCTTTATCGGCCGCAATAATCATGGCTATGCGCCCTTCCGCTTCGACCTGACGGACTTTATTGCGTATGGCGCCAAGAACACCCTTGTGGTCCGAGTGGACGCCAGCTTTGGTGATGGATGGTTTTACGAAGGAGCCGGCATTTATCGCCACGTTTGGCTCACGAAGACCGACGCGCTGAACTTGGAGCCATGGGAAAGCACCGTGCGCTCGGTCGTTCACTCAGATTCCGCGGCGCTGACGCTGTCAGCGATCGTCCAAAACCGGGGCAAGAAATCGGAAAGCGCCAAAGTTACCTGGCAGATTCTCGATGCAAGCGGCAAGGCTGTGGCGACGGCCGAAGCGCCGGAGCAGCAGATTGCCGCGGATGGCAAGGCTGAGTTCCATGCCGGCGCCGATCTGGCGAATGGGGCGCTCTGGTCGGTTGACGAGCCGAACCTCTATGCGGCAGTTATCACGGTCGAAACCGCCGGCAAGCCGCGCGACGCGGAGCGCGTTACTTTCGGCCTGCGCACCGTGGTATTCGATGCCGAGAAAGGCTTCTCGCTCAACGGAAAGACCATCAAAATTCAAGGCACCTGCAATCACCAGGATCACGCCGGTGTGGGCGCCGCTCTGCCTAATCGATTACAGGTTTTCCGCATGGCCGTGTTGAAAGAGATGGGATGCAACGCCGTCCGCACCTCGCATAACATGCCCACTCCGGAGTGGGTAGACACATGCGACCGCATGGGCGTGATGATGATGTGCGAGACGCGACAAATGAGTTCGAGCCCCGAGGGCCTCAAGCAGTTGGAGACGATGGTCAAGCGCTACCGCAACTCACCCTCGATCATCTTGTGGTCGGTTGGCAACGAAGAAGGTCAGCTGCAGGACGAGATGGCCGAGCAGGGAGCCAAGATCGGCGCGACGATGGTCGCGCGTTGCCACGAACTCGACCCCACGCGCGTGGTTTCCGCGGCCGTGAATGGCGACAACCAGAAGGGCGTCTCCGATTCGTTCGACATTATCGGCTTCAACTACAACCTTAAGAACCCGGATAACTACCACAAGCAGCATCCGAATCGTGCCATCTATGGGTCCGAAACTTCAAGCGCCATCGCGACGCGCGGTGTGTATGCGACTGATCCGCTTCGCAACACCATCAACGATTATGACGGCGTGGTTCCGTGGGGAGAGACGGCCGAAGAGTGGTGGACGTTCTATGGAACCCGCGATTGGGAGGCCGGTGGTTTTGCATGGACCGGCTTCGATTATCGTGGCGAACCCACGCCCTACGGCTGGCCTTCAATCAATTCGCAGTTCGGCATTGTGGACATGTGCGGGTTTCCCAAGGACACGTTCTACTACTACAAAGCCTGGTGGCGTACGGAGCCGGCCCTGCACCTCTTCCCGCACTGGAACTTCGAGGGCAGGGAAGGCGACATGATCTCCGTTTGGGTGTACACGAATCTCGACGATGTCGAGCTTTTTGTGAACGGCCAGAGCCTGGGAAGCAAGAAGGTTCCGCATCTCGGCCATGTGGAATGGAAGGCGAAGTACGAGCCCGGCGCCCTTGAGGCGCGCGGCTCCAAAGACGGCAAAGTTGTCCTCACGGAAAAGCGTGAAACCACGGGCCCGGCCGCCGCGATCCGCCTCACCGCAGACCGGACTGAGATTGATGCGGACGGCGCAGACCTCGCCATCCTGAAGGTGGAAGCGCTCGACAAGGATGGTCGTCTCGTCCCGACCGCAAATAACTTTATTGGCTTCAAGGTGTCTGGCGAAGGAGCGTTGATCGGCGTCGGCAACGGCGATCCTAATTGCCAGGAAAGCGATAAGGAGCCCAAACGTTCCCTGTTCAATGGACTGGCGCAGGTGATCGTTCAGTCCACAAAGCGCCCTGGCGAGATTCGCATCGAGGCGGTCAAGGAAGGTTGGGACGGGCCAGAGCTCACGCCTGCCAAAGTCACCATCACGACCAAACGCGTGAATCCCCGGCCTGAAGTCCCGCAGGAGCCAAGAACGCGGGGTTAAGAAACCTCGCACTCTTGGCGTCAAGATGGGCGAAATAAGATCAATTGCGGATCGTGCCTACGAGGAACACGTCCATGTCACCTGTCCGGAAATTTTCACGCTGCCGGGGTCTTGAAGGCCGTTGAACTGAAAGCTGCCGGAGGCGTCGGCATTGACGGTCAGCGTGCCGATGTTGTCAGGGAATGCGAAGATGTGCGTCTCCTGCGTCTCGAGCGGTGTGTCCGCGTCCATCTGAGTTGCCGTCAGGTTCTTGGCTGTGTAGCTGCCCGGGCCGTGATACGGGAAGGCCGCTACGTCGGTTGAAAACGTGTGGCCGCCGCCGACTGGCCCGTAGGGACTGCCGCGCGGCGGCATGGGGACAGGCACTTCGAATACGGGGCCGCCGTAATTGCCGGGCGGACGAGTTCCACCTCGGGCGACATCGGCGCAAGTGGGCACCATGATGCGCGTGTCGTAAGACCCGGTGAAGTTGACGCCGCCAGTGACGGTGACGGTTGCGTGCAGCGTGGCCATCTTGGGGTTGGTAATCAGCTGCGCACGCGCCGGTGTGGACGCGGCGATGAGCAAAAGCCCGGAAGAGACGGATGCGGTGAAGACCTTGTAAGCAGTAGCGAGGTTCATCGGGGCTCCTGAGTCAGGATTTGCTGTCCCGTGTGGAGTTGCGGATAGGAAACTATAGCGCATGGGTGGTGCGGCACGACATATTTCCTTGCGATTTCTGCTCTCGATTTTGTGCAGTCATTAGACCGCATGCCAATGGAAGTTGTTCCTGTTTTTGCCCTCTTCCGCAACGCATCATCGCTCACCTTGACATTCTACTAGAGCAGGTGTATTGTCCACCTAGAATGTCTACTAAAGAACAACAAGAGCGCATCGAGCTGCTGCAGGGGACGCTGGACCTGCTGATTTTGCGCACGCTGCAATTAGGCCCGCTGCACGGGCACGCCATTGCCAAGGCCATTGAGTTTCGGTCGGATGAGGTGCTGCAGGTGGAGCAGGGTTCGCTCTATCCGGCGCTGCACCGCCTCATCAAGCGGAATTGGATCTCCGTAGAGGCAGGCACGTCGGAAAACAATCGCCGCGCCAAGTTCTACGCGCTCACGGCGAAGGGCAGAAAGCAGCTCTCCGTCGAAACCAACAAATGGGAGAAGCTGGCTGCTGCCATTGCGCAGGTGCTCAAGCCGGCAAGGCAGGAGGAGCGATGACGCGCCGCAAAAAAATGCTTCAACAGCTCGATAACGATATTCGAGAACATATCGAGCACGAGACACAGGACAACATCGATCGGGGAATGACGCCGGAAGAGGCTCACTATGCGGCCCTGCGGAAGTTCGGCAACGTGGCGCGCGTGAAAGAACAGACGCACGAAGTGTGGATGATTACCTGGCTCGAGCAGCTCTGGCAGGATGTGCGCTTCGGCGTGCGTGCGCTGCGACGCAGCCCGAGCCTCACCGTTGCCGCGGTGCTTGCCATCGCTCTCGGCGTGGGCATCAACGTCGGCATCTTTTCCGTGCTGAACGGGCTGGCGCTGCGCCTGCTGCCGATTCCTCGCGCCAACGAGATACTCAGCGTCAACCAGGTTCTCCGTTTTCGGGGCAAAGGCCTACGCTACATCAATAACAACTCCGGCTATTTTTCCTGGTCGGAATACCGGGATTATCGCGATCACAACCACGTTTTCTCGGGTGTGGCAGCCTATCAGCCGTACGTTGAAGCAACGCTGGCAGGCTCGAACCCGCGGTCGATTCTGGGCGCCGCCGCATCGTGCAATTATTTCGACGTGCTGCAGGAGTCACCGGCATTGGGGCGCGGCTTTGGCGCTGACGATTGCGCGGCCGCCGGCGCTAACGCGGTTGTGGTGGTCAGCGATGCCATGTGGCGCAATCAGCTTGGAGCCGATCGCGCGCTGATCGGAAAGGCAATCGTCCTTAATCGAGTGCACTATACGGTGATCGGGATTGCGCGGCCAGGTTTCACCGGGACAGAGCCGATTCCGAGCGCGTTCTGGGTCCCTGTCACCATGAGCGCTGTGCTCGAGCCCGACGAAAAGCGGCTGGCGAACGACAACATGAGTTGGCTCGCGATGCTGGGGCGATTGCGGCCCCAGGTGTCGCCCGAACAAGTGCGCGCCGATCTTGATGTCATTGCCCAGCGCATCAACCAGCAGTACTCGGGCCGTACGACCTCGCTTTCGATTCACACAGCGCGATATCTTTCCAGCCCCGAAGAGCGGCAATTCCTCATCCCCGTTTCGTCGGTCATTCTTGCGGCCTTTGGACTGGTGTTGCTGATCGCCTGCGCTAATGTCACCAACCTCTTGCTCGCGCGCGCCTCGGTGCGGCAGAAAGAGATTGCGCTGCGGTTGTCTCTGGGCGCGGGCCGTGGCCGCCTCGTGCGCCAGTTGCTCACTGAGAGCCTGCTGCTCTCAATGGCGGGCGGGATTCTTGGTTCGATCATCGCCTGCTGGTCCTTCATGCGCCTCACTGGATTTATCACGAGCCATTTGCCGGGCGACTTTCCGCCGATTTCAATCAATGCCACACCCGATCTTCACGTGCTGTTTTACGCGCTTCTGCTCACTTTCTGCACCGGCATTGCCTTCGGCCTGGTTCCCGCGTTGCAAAGCACGCGGCCCAACCTCAATAGCAGCATGCACGGCGATGGCGCGGCTGTGGGCGGAAAGAGGCGTAGGCGCTTCCTTCTGAAAGCACTGGTGGGCGCCCAGGTGGCTGTGTGCATGGTGTTGCTGATGGCCGCGGGGCTTCTGCTGCGCGGCCTCTATTATGCGCAGACCGTCGATCCTGGATTTGAAATCAAGGGCGTGGCGACAACGCTCCTGAACTTGAGCCACCAGGGATACGATGCGCCGCGTGCGACGCAATTCATGACACGCTATGTTGAGGGGCTGAGCGCGATTCCCGGCGTCACCGACGTTGCGCGCGCCGAGTGCGCACCATTGGCCCACGACTTCAGCGGAGATCACTTTACGCTGCAGGGAAGCTCCGAGCAAATCCCGATTGAATACAACCACGTCACGCCCAGCTACTTTTCTCTTACCGGAATTCCGATTGTCCGCGGCCGCAACTTTACCGCGGCGGAGACGCACGATGCCTCCGGCGTGATTGTCACGGAATCGACGGCTCGCCGGCTATGGCCCGGTCAGGACCCGTTGGGGCAAACGCTGCGCGAGACCTCGGGCCATGTGAGGACCGTGATCGGGATCGCCCGCGACGCGCAGGTCGCGCACCTGGGTGACTCGACGTCGAATTACCTATATTACCCTTTCGGGCCTGAAGATAACGCGCGCAGCTACGTTTTGGTTCGCTATGCAGCGAGCTTCAATGACGTGTCCAATGGAATGCGCACAGCAGCGCTGTCGATTGATCCCAACCTCTCCGTCGACGTGACGCGTCTCGAAGATTATCTCGAAGTCTGGCGTGCTCCTTCGCGGCTTGTTGCGTGGCTTTCGAGCACACTGGGCGGGCTGGCGCTGCTACTGTGCTCCATCGGGGTGTACGGGATGGTGTCCTACAGCGTCAGCCGCTCGGTGCGCGAAATCGGAATTCGCCTGGCGCTTGGTGCAGACAAAGGTGCCGTCGTGCGGCTCGTGTTGTGGCAGTCGATGCGTCCGGTGTTGATCGGTGGAATTGTGGGCATCGTTCTCTGTGCAGCGGTCTCCAGCGTGCTTTCGAGCATGATGTTTGGCGTGGGCGCGCACGATCCTATCGCCTTCGTGGCGGTGCCGTGCTTCTTGTTGGGGGTCGCTCTACTAGCCACACTCATTCCGGCGCGGCGAGCGATGGATGTGGACCCGGCGGTGGCGCTACGCTGCGAGTAGAGAAGCCGTCAGGCTTCGGCGCAATGGCAGCATCTTTTTCAGGCGAAACTAAGAGCTGTGCCCCATTCATCGCGGCTTTTCGCGATGAACGGGGCACACCTCTGACTCATCCAGGGCCACCGCGGGTCCGTTACCATCGGAGGATGCGCGAGCTCGATCCAATCGAATCCAACCACAACAAGGCGCGCCCGGAGTGGCGCGCGGAGCTGCGCGCGCTGGTGACGCTGGCGGTGCCGGTTGTGTTGAGCGAACTCGGCTGGATGGCCCAGGGTGTGGTCGACACCATCATGGTTGGCAAGCTCGGTCCCGCCGCGATTGGCGCGGTCGCTCTGGGCAACGCGGTCTTCTACACGCCATCGCTTTTCGGAATTGGATTGCTGCTTGGCCTTGATACCCTGGTGTCGCAAAGCTATGGCCGCAAGGATTATGACGGCTGCCATCGCTGGCTCGCGCAGGGAACTTACCTGGCGCTGTTTGTGGCGCCGATTACGATGGTGCTCGTCGCCGTCGCGAGTTACCTCTTTACGCGAGTTGGCATCGCTGCGGAGGTTGCGCAGCCGGCTGCAAGCTACCTGCGGGTTCTGAACTGGAGCATGCTGCCGCTGCTTATCTATGCGGGCACGCGGCGCTATCTGCAGGGAGTGGGGCAGGTGCGCGTGGTCACTGTCACGTTTGTCGGCGCCAACCTGCTCAATTGGTTCGGGAACTGGGTGCTTATCTACGGCAAATGGGGCGCGCCGGCGATGGGTGTGCGCGGATCGGCCTTATCGACGGTCATTGCGCGTATCTTTATGGGACTCGCTCTAGTGGCGTTTGCCTGGCGGTACGAGCGCAAGCGCGGCCATCCGCTCTTCAAGCACTGGGCTGGGCCGCGCCTCGCAATGCTGCGCCAGCTGATTCGATTGGGCGCTCCGGCCGCAGGACAGATCGTCCTTGAAGTCGGCGCGTGGAATGGCGCAACCCTGGCTGCAGGCTGGCTCACTCCCGTAGCGCT
>Ga0182013_10001433_pt1 | contig 32770 bp, 29 predicted proteins | sample 612S2MmetaG_FD_120487 | JGI IMG/M metagenome (GOLD analysis project Ga0182013, IMG submission 120487) | Permafrost microbial communities from Stordalen Mire, Sweden - 612S2M metaG | ecosystem: Environmental > Terrestrial > Soil > Wetlands > Permafrost | place: Sweden: Stordalen | collected... | reverse complement strand
GTGCGCGGGGCGAGCGTCAGCTGGAACGGCACCCTCGACGCGTAGGGCGCCATCAGCACCGCCTCATCGTCGATCGCGACGATCCGCTCGCGGCGCCGGACCTCCTCGGCGACAAGGTCCCCGAGCAGGCTCTGGCCCATCGTCCTCGTCGTATACGCACCGGCTCGCTCGCGCTCGCGTGCGACCGTCGCGGGCACGAAGTCGAGCGCGTAGAGCTGCGCGTGCGTGTGCGGCAGGGAGGCGCCGGCCTCGCGGCGCTCATTGACGATCAGCTGGAGGTAGGGGCTGTCCTCGTGCGCGCGCATCCGCTCCCGCCAGGCCTCGACCGCCGCGAGCACCTGCTCGACGGGGAGATCCGCAAGCGAGAGCACCGCCTGGGGCCCGTTGATGATCACCTCGTGCGATCCGGTGGCGGGGAAGCTCTGCAGCAGCTCCGGTTCGCCGCGGCCGGAGTCGGGCGCTGCGCTCGCGCCCGCTCCCGGCGCGAGCGCCGGGTAGAGATTCGGCACGACCCTCACGGTCCAGCCCGGGGAATCCGCTGGACCGCCGCCGGGCCGGACCGCGTAGAGCTCCGGTGGCGTGCGGTCCTCATGGCCCTCCGCGAACGGGTCCCTCTCGGGGTCGATCGGCTCGGCCGGCTCGCATGTCGGCTCGCCGCCCGGCCGCCTGGAACGCTCGCCCGCAACGATTGTCCTCTGCCCGCTGAGCGGGTCTATGCGGATCTCCGGCAGAGGTCAGCCCTCCAGCGCGTAGAGCCGGATGTCCTGTTCGAGCTTCGCGACGCTCGGATATTGGCCCTGGTGGATGAACACGCCTCCGTTGCGGTTGTAGAAGACCGTAACGGGGGTGAACGAGGAGTCGGTGACCGCAAGGCCCGCCTGCCCGCTCTGGTCGTAGTACGTCGGGTAGCTGATCGGGAACGTGTGCAGGAACGCGATCGCGTTCGAGCGGTTGGCGTCCCCGGAGTCGATCCCCAGGAACGCAACCCGGTGACCCTGCGTCACGGAGACCCGCTGGAAGATGCCGAACTCCGCGCGGCACGGGCCGCACCATGACGCCCACTTGTTGACGACTATGGGCGTGCCGGCGAGCTCGTGCAGGCGTGCCCGCACCGCGGGCAGCCCGCCGTCGAGAAGTTCGTCTGCCTGCGCGTGGAGCGCCGTCAGCTGCGGCGGAGAGCCGGCGAGGCTCGCCTTCATCTGCGCGAGCGTGAGCGGCGATGGAGCGCTCGCGGTTGTGCCCTTCGCCTGCAGCAGGCCGACGACGACCAGCGCCGTCACCGCGACGCCAGCGAGCGCGATTACGAGGCGCCTCAGACTCATCGCCGGTAAGGGTGGCACACGCAGCCACTTCAACAGCGCGCTCGCTTGCTATATCCTGTGCCGTACAAGCCGGTGCGACCACTAGCATCCGGCCGGCGCCATCCGGGCGCCAATCTCTCCGAGCCGCGCCGAAGCCACTTTCGACGCCGGCTCTGTCTCGAAGTCCAGAGCCTCTATGGCCGAGTCCACCTCAGTGGCCCTCGCGGCCGCGACCCTTCCAAGTTCCGCGGAGATTTCCCGCGCGGAAAAGCTCGTCCGCGAGCGGTTCGTGCACGCCGGTGAGGATCCCGCGGTCGCGCTCGCCGAGGGTACTCCGCGGCGCTGGGCGCTCGACATGGCGCTCGAGGAGCTCCGCGCCGACCCGAAGGCCAAACATCCCTCGACTGAGTGGCGGCGCAGGTTCTCGCTCCTGCTCGGGCTCGAGCGCGTGCTCTCCGAGGATGAGCCGAAGCTGGTCGACGGCACCGTGCTCTCGGCGCATCAGGTTGACGCCCTGTCGGGGACGCTGACGGCGCTGCTCGCCGAGGCGCAGCGCAGCGCGCCCGCGGCCAACGGCAAGGCCGGCGCATCCGCGTCGCCGGAGCTGCTGGCGTCCGCCGACATACTCGGGCCCGACGAGCCGCCGCCGTCGGCTGGGGAGCCCGCCGGCAAGGCACCGGAGGACGAGGACGAGGAGGACGAGGAGGAGGACGAGGAGGACTACGGCGAGGACGCCGACGACGCCGAAGACGATGAGGATCTCGGCCCCGTACAGCGCGCCGCCCCGGATGAGGAGGACGAGGAGGACGAGGAGGAGGAGCCGCTTGACGACCTCGACCTCGACGGGGACGCCGCCGCCGAGGAGGAGGTCGAGGCAGAGAGCGAGGAGGAGCCCCGCGACTGGGTTGAAGAGGAGGATGAGGACGGCTCGCTCGCCGAGCAGCCCGAGGATCCCAACGCGGCCAAGCGCTTCTGGTTCGAGCACGCGACGGGCGCCGGAAAGACGGTCGCGGCACTCGGCTTCGTCGAGGCCTCGCACACCGGCGGGGTGCTGATCCTCACGCACCGGCGCAACCTCGTGGACCAGTTCAACGGCGAGCTGCGCGACAGGGGCTACGCGAGCCGGATCAGCCGGCCGCTGCTGCAGGGCGAGGACTCCGTCAAGGGCCCCGTGACCGTCGAGACGTACCAGTGGTTCGTGCGGAACGCCGGCAAGATCTCCAGCGCCTACACGATCGTCATCTGCGACGAGGCCCACACCGCGCTGGGTGAGAAGACGAGTGCGGCGATCCGCAACTGGACCGGGCCGATCTTCATCGGGATGACAGCGACCGGGGCGCTGATCGCCCGTCACGTGACGGACCTGTTCCCGACCCAGACCTCGCGCTTCGATCTCGCACAGGCAGCGCGGCGGGGTGTCATCGCGCCGCTTCGGTGTGTGCGCATCTCGCCCGGGGTCGGCGTGCGCACGATCGCGAAGGTGCCGCTGCGCCGCGGTGAGGTGGACACAGAGTTCGACCAGGACGAGCTGGCCAAACTGCTCGACCAGCAGCCGTTCAACATGGCCGCTGCGAACCTCTACAAGACGCGCTTCAACGGCGTGCCCGGCGTCGTGTACGCCGCGGGAGTCCAGCACGCCTACAACCTCGCGGAAGCGTTTCGTGCGGAGGGGATCAAGGCTCAGGCGGTGTCGGGCGAGACACCCAAGCGTGAGCTCGTCGACATCCTCGCGCGCTACGAGCGCGGCGACATCGACGTGCTGATCAACGCGCAGCTCCTCGCCGAGGGATGGAACAGCCCGCGGGCCACCGTCTGCGTGCATCTGGCGCCCACGGCGTCCAAGCGCATCTACCAGCAGCGCGTCGGGCGCGTGACACGTCGCCATCCCGGCAAGGAGGCCGGCCTGGTCGTCGATTTCGTGCATCCCGCGACCAAGCACGACGATCCCGTCGTCACGCTGCATTCCCTGCTGGACCGCGACGTCTACCGCGGCGGCGCGATCGTCGTCGGTCCCGTGCGGCGCGGACGCGGGCGCAGGATGCGCGTCGAGCGCCGTGTCCTTCCCGTCTGCGCCGAGGAGGAGCGGCGTTTCGCGGTGTTCGAGCGGGAGCTCTGGCGCATCGCCGTGGAGAACCTGGACTATGGCGAGCAGCACCTGTGGGCTGCGCTCGCCGGCGCGAGGGTCGCGCCGAACGGCTGGCGCCGGGCGCGCGCGATGCTGCACTTCGACCGCACGGGCGAGCTGAAGGCGCGCTTCCTGATCACCGCGGTCAAGCGCAACAAGAACGCCCAGCTGCGCCTGCGCGCGCTCACCGACATCGCAGCGCTGCGCGACCCCGATTCGTTCGATGAGGCGATCGACATCATCGGTGGATGGCCCCGCGAAGAGCGCAAGGAGGCCACGAAGATCATGCTGCGGGCGCTCGTCGAGCGGCGCATCGGCAGGCGCGACCAGGCGAACGCCTGGATCTGGCGGCTGGCCGAGTACACGCGCGACGTGCACGAGGAGTACGCGGTGCAGCGCTGGCCTGAGACCAAGCGCCTCCTCGGCCTGCTCGTGAACTCGGCGGGCGGAGCGCACGCACGCAACGCGCGGCGGCTGGTGCATGCCGCGCGCAAGCAGGACAGGCGGCTGGCGGCGGCGCTGCTCGCGGCCGCCCTCGCACACACGCCGGAGGCGGAGGAGGTGCTCCGCGGCGCGCGCACGAGGATGGCGCGCAAGCCGCCCGCTCTGGCGCGCGAGCTGCTGCGCAACTTCCCCAAACGCCGCGGCCGCGGCACGCGCCGCAGGCGCAAGGGAGCCAAGTCCGCAGGTCGCGGAGGCGCAGCGGAGACCTCCTCGCAGTCCTCCGCGCCCGCCGCGCTCGAGCGCGGCGACGCTCTCGAGAACGTCTAGCCGCCGGGGCGCGGGGCCGCGCCGATGCTCTCGAGATGGACCTCGCCGGCCCGCAGCTCGGTCTGGCCTCCCTCGTCCAGTGCGACGAGGAGCCGCCCGTTGCCGTCGATGCCAGCGGCTGTGCCGTGCCCGCCGTTCCAGCTGATCCGCCTGCCCTTCAGGGCGTCCCGTGCGCGCCAGGCGTCAAGCGTCTCGGATGGTGTCTGCTCGAGCCTGCCCTCCAGCGCGAGCAGCAGCCGGGCCAGCACGGGCTCGAGCTCCTGCGGGTCCCGGCCCATGCTCGCCGCGGGTCTCGGCCCCGGCCCGCCGGGCTCCGGCTGGGCGCCGGGGCGGAGCTCGGGCGGAAGATCCTCGAGCCTGACCGCCACGTTCAGGCCGATCCCGAGCACGGCCCACCCGTGCTGAGGGCGGCCCTCGACGAGGATGCCGGCCAGCTTGGCGGGCGCCTCGCCGGCGCCGCCCGCCACCACGACGTCGTTGGGCCACTTGATCCCCGCGCGCTCGCCCGCGACATCGCACACGGCGACTGCTGCGATCAGCGGAAGCAGCGGCGGCAGGTCGCGGAGCACGAGCGACATCAGGATCGAGCTGCCGGCGGGCGCCGACCAGCGGCGCCCCTGGCGCCCGCGGCCGGCGCTCTGCACGCCGGCTGTCACGAGGGTGCCCGCGGGGGCCCCCGCCATGGCGAGCTCCCTCGCACGTTCGTTCGTCGAGTCGGTGCTGCGCAGATGCAGCCGCGGCCACCCGAGGGCGTGACGCACCTCACGGCCGGCGGATGGGCTCATGGCGCCCACAGGAGCAGCTCATCCCCGGGTCCCGCGGCGAGCAGCTCGGCTGCGGACCCGCGGTTCACGGCGAGCGCCATCATGCCCTGTGCATCCCGGTAGAGCAGGAGCGCACCCGCGGGGACGTCGGCGAACACCCGGCCGAGGCTGCCGTGATGCTCTGCGCTGCTCGAGCGGACCATGATCGCGCCGCGCTGCGGCGACAGGGCGTCCACCTGCTCGCCGGTCGCGCTCGTCGCGAGGTTGCCGAAACCGTCCACGACGAGCACGCGCGTGCGCAGGACACCCGCCTGCGTGTTCGACTCGGGCACCTGCAGGCGCGTGAGCGCGCCGAGCGTGAGCGGCTCCCCGACGTCCTGCAGGGACGCCCCGTCGGCGAGCGCGGCTGCCACGGGGGCGAAGATGTCCCTTCCGTGGAACGTGCCGGACACGGGCAGGAGCCGCTCACGCGAGCCGGATATCTCCACCGCCTGCTCTGCGCCGCCGAGCTTCTCGGCGGCGAGCGACAGCAGCCCGTTGTCGGGTCCCACGAGCATCAGCGCCGGCTCGACGGTGCGGATCGCGACGGCTCGCCGGGTGCTGGCGCCGACGTCGGGGTCGACGACCGCAAGGTGCACGTCGGCCGGCACGTACTCCAGTGCCCCGCGGAGCGTGAGGGCGCCGGCGAGCACGTCGTGGCGCGGTATGCAGTGGGTGAGGTCGATCACGCGTGCGCGCGGGCAGCGCGCTGCGATCACGCCGTGGCAGACGCCGACGAACTCGTCCTGCACCCCGTAGTCGGAGAGGAAGCTGATGAGCGGCCCGGTCATCGCGTCGGCGCCACGGGAGCCGGGGCGTCAGCCTCCGCGCGCCGAGGCGTCCGCGAGCAGGGCGTCCAGCATGCCGTCGATGTCATGGCTCTCCGCCTGCACGTCCGGTGCGAGCCCGTGCTCGCGCAGCGTCGCGCTGGTGGCGGGGCCGATCGAGACGATGCGGGTGCCCTCGCTCAGGGCCGCCTCGCCGCCGGCGGCCTGAATGAAGAACCCGACGGTCGAGGAGGAGGTGAACGTGATGTAGTCGGCGTTCCTCGCCTGCTCGAGGACGCGGGCGGAGAGTGGTTCGGCGACCGTCTCGTACAGCTCGAGCTCATCGACCTGTGCGCCGCGCGCGCGAAGGGCCTGCGCGAGGACCTCACGCGCCGTGCGAGGCCGCACCACCAGTGCACGTTCGACCGCTGTCGCGGCGAGCGCCTCGATCAGCCCCTCAGCCACGAAGCGCTCGGGCACGATGTCGGCGAGCACGCCATGGCCGGCCAGCGCCCGCGCCGTACCCGGTCCGATCGCCGCAATCGTCCGCCCCGCCAGCGAGCGCATGTCCCGGCCGCCCTGGGCCAGGCGCTCGGCGAGGCGGTCGGCGCCGTTCGGGCTGCTCACGCATATGAGGTCGTACGGTGAGGGGTCAAGGGGCGGGCCGGGCAGCGTCCTCGTTCGGATGACGGGCGCCTGGATGACGCGTGCTCCGAGGCTGCCCAGACGCCGGGCCAGCTCGCTCGAAGACGCACGCGCCCTTGTCACTGCGACGCTCCGGCCCAACAGGGGCCTGGGTGGCAGCCATGACAGCTCGTGCGCGAGGGCTGCGACGGGGCCGATCACCGTGACGGAGGGTGGCCTGACCCCCTCCCGGGCGACCTCCTGCGCGATCGTCTCCAGCGTCCCCGTTATGGTGCGCTGGCTCGGCAGCGTTCCCCTTTCGATCACCGCCACGGCCTCGGATCCCGCTCTGCCGGCCGCGATGAGCGACTCGGCGATCTCGGGCAGCCTGCGCACCCCCATGTAGAGCACCAGCGTTCCGGGGAAGGCGGCGAGGGCGGCCCAGTCGACGGTGCTCTCGTCCTTCCCGGGATCCTCGTGGCCGGTGATGAGCGCGACCGCACTCGCCATTCCGCGTTGCGTGACGGGGATCCCGGCGTACGCGCCGGCGGCGATCCCGGAGGTGATGCCGGGGACGATCTCGAACTCGATCCCTGCGGCGCGGAGGGTGAGAGCCTCCTCGCCGCCGCGCCCGAAGACGAACGGGTCGCCGCCCTTCAGGCGCACGACGCAGGCGCCGGCGCGGGCGCGCTCGACCATCAGAGCCTCGGTCTCCTCCTGCGGCACCGACGGCCCGCCGCCCTCCTTGCCGACGAACAGCAGCTCGGCGCCCTCGCGGGCGCAGTCCAGCGCCTCCTGCGGGATCAGCCGGTCGTAGAGGATCGTGTCCGCCTTGCCTATCAGTTCCAGCGCCCTCGCCGTCAGGAGCCCGGGGTCGCCCGGACCGGCTCCCACGAGGTGGACGCGGCCGGGCCTGCGGTCAGCCGCCAAAGCCCGCCATCTCCTGTGCGCGCTCCAGCAGCGCGGCGGCTCCTGCGGCTCTCAGCCGGCCGGCGACGGCGCCCCCCAGCGCCTGCGGGTCGCCGACTGGCCCCGACAGCTCGTCGGCGGCCCACTGCGAGCCGTCGGGGAGCCCCACCCAGGCCTTGAGGCGCAGGACGCCTGACCCGTCGCCTGAGGCGTGTGCACCCAGGGGCGTGTGGCAGCTCGCGCCGAGCTCGCGCGCGCATTCGCGCTCGGCGAGCAGGCATGCCAGGGATAGCCCGTCGGTGATCCGCCCGGCGGCGGTGCGGGCGTCCGCGTCGCTGGAGCGGCCCTGCAGTACGAGCGTTCCCTGGCCGGGCGCGGGGATGAAGCGGTCCGGGTCGAGAGCCCCGCCCGCCTCCGATCCCCTCCCGAGGCGCTGCAGCCCGGCGCGGGCGAGGACGATCGCGTCGAGGTTCTGCTGCGGGTCGGCGAGCTTGCGCAGACGCGTGTCGACGTTTCCCCGGATGGGCACGACGTCGATGTCCTCTCTGGCGGCGCGAAGCTGCGCGAGGCGGCGGATGCTGCTCGTGCCGACGCGCGAGCCGGGCATGAGACCCGCGAGGTCGCCGGTGCCGCACAGGACGTCCTCGCACGATGCTCGCGCTGGGACGCCGAGGATCTCCAGGCCGGCCGCGAGCTCGCCGGGCAGGTCCTTCGCCGAATGGACCGCGAGGTCGATGTCGCCCGCGAACAGCGCGTCCTCGAGCTCGGCCACCCAGCGCGACTTGTCGCCGATGCCTGCACCGCGATCGCCGCTGGTCGTGATCTTCACGATCTCGCAGCCGCCGATCATCGCGGCGACCATGTTGGTCTGCGCGAGCGCGAGCTCGCTGCCGCGGGTCCCGATCCTCATCAGTTGGGAGCGCGACCGGCGGGGCCGCTGCGGCGGCGGCGCAGGTCGTGGACCTCCGCCAGCTCAGCCGGTGCCTGCTCGTCCTGCTGCGGCGCGTCCCGCAGGCCGAACAGCTCGCGCACGAACTCAAGGCTCGAATGGCCGTGCTCCCCGTTGACGCTGCGCAGGCGGATCGTCGGCTCGTGCAGCAGTCGGCTCATCACGGCCCGGGCGATCGCCTCCACGCGGGCGACATCGCGCGCGGATGCGGAGTCCCAGCGGCCGGCGTTCTCCGCGAGGACGCTCTCCACGATCGCGTTCCCGTGCTCTCGGAGTGCGCTCACGGTCGGGATCGCATCGAGTTGTCCCAGCCACGCCGCGAAGCGCCGGATCTCCTCCTCGACGATCTCCAGAGCCCGCGGTGCCTCACCCTCGCGGGAGCTGAGGTTGCGTGCCACGACGGCCTGCAGGTCGTCGATGTCGTAGAGCGTGACGCCGTCGATCTCGTCGCAGGTCGGCTCTATGTCGCGCGGCACCGCGATGTCGATCAGCAGCAGCGGCCGGCCCGCGCGCTCTGTCATCACGAGCTCGAGCTCCTCGCGCCCGACGATCGCGTGCGGCGAGGAGGTGGAGGAGAGCACGATGTCGGCCTGCACCAGCTGCTCGGGGAGTTTGTCCAGGCCCACCACCGAACCGCCGAAGCGCTGTGCGAGGCTGAGCGCACGGTCGGCGTGGCGGTTGGCGACGAAGATCGTCCCCGCCCCGCGGCTCGCGAGCGCGCGCGCGGTGAGCTCGCTGGTCTCGCCGGCGCCGAGGATCACGACATGCCTGTCCTGCAGCGTCTCGAGCACGCTCAGCGCCAGATCCACCGCGACGGAGGGCACGCTGACCCGGCTCGATCCGAGAGCCGTCTCCGAGCGCACGCGCTTGCCGGTGGTCAGTGCCGCCGCGAACAGGCGGTTGGTCATCGGGCCTGTGCTGCCGGCGCGCATCGCTGCTTCGTGGGCCCGCCTGACCTGCCCCTGGATCTCGGCCTCGCCGACGATCATCGACTCGAGGCCCGAGGTGACCCGGTAGAGGTGCCGGGCGGCGTCACAGTTGCGGGGCGAGTAGATCGCCTCGGACAGCTCTGTCGGGCGGATCTTCGCGCGCCGCGCGAGCAGCCCGAGCACGTCGGCCTCTGCCCTGACGGGGTCGCCGACCACGAGGTAGACCTCGGTCCTGTTGCACGTGGAGATCACCACCGCCTCGCGCACCTCGGTGGTGTCGGTCGCCTGGCGCGCGAACTCCTGGGCCTCGCCCTCGGTGAACGCCAGCCGCTCACGCACGGCGACGGCGGCGGTCTTGTGCGAGATGCCGAGTGCGAGCAGCTCGCTCATGTGCTCTGCGCTCCCGTCGTCGACGCGAGCGTGGGTAGCGGCTTCTCCTCGGCGGCGTCGGCGGCCTTCTTGATCTCGAGCAGCTCGCCGAGGTCGCGCTCTATGTGGCTCAGCCGGATCCCCATGATCGCAACGTAGATCAGAACGATCACGAACACAACGATGTATGCGCCCGCAACGTACTTCCCGGCGGTGTTCAGCGGAAGCGCGGGCGCTTCGGCGACGATCAGCGCGGCATTCACAGGCTCGTCCTCCCGGCTGCCGGCGTGGTCATCGGGCCGCTCGTCGAGGGGACGGCGCTGCGGCCGCGGGGAGCCGGCGCCCCGTCCTCGCCGGAGAGGAGCCTGCGCAGCGCGCGCACCTGGGCGCGCGTGTGCTTGGCCGTGAGCTCGTACTTGCACATCGTCGCGAACAGCAGCGCCATCGCGATGAGGCTCACAAGGAAGGTCAGCGCCATCGAGCCGGGCAGGTTGGAGGTGGAGCCCAGCACACGCGGGTGCAGGTAGGCGCTCGAAAGTCTCACCGCGAGGAAGTTCATCGGCACGAATGCTCCTGCCGTGATTGCGAAGACCGACGCGTAGCGGGCCTGGCGCTCGGGGTCCTCGATCGCAAATCGCAGCGGCTGGTAGGTCGCGTAGAGCAGGAAGACGATCAGGAAGGAGACGAGCGTCGGCTCGTTCCATACCCACCAGTGGCCCCAGGAGCCCTTCGCCCAGATGGATCCGGTGATGAGCGTGCCGACGGCGAAGATCAGGCTCATGTGGATCACGACATACGAGCGCATGTCCCAGCGGCTGTCGCGGGTGCGCAGGTGCATGACCGCGAGCAGGCCGCCGAGCACGAAACCGCACAGGGCGATGATGGCCAGCGGGACGTGCAGGTAGAAGATCTTCTGCAGGAAGCCCTGTTCGGCTTCGAGGGGGGCGTAGAAGAACACGAGCGAGAGCGCCAGCGCCATCGCGGCGACGGTCAAGATGCTCAGCGAGCGCAGACCCCTTCCGTACATCGGTCTCACTAGTCCTCCAGGAGGAAATCGAAGAGGGCGTAGGCGATCAGCCCGAACACCAGATCATAGAGCCCGAGCGTCAGCAGCCAGCGCGCCGCCGGGCCCGAAGAATGCGTCGCCACCAGCAGAGGAGCGGTCGCTCGCGCCCCGCCGATGACGATCGGGACCAGCAGCGGGAGGGCCAGGAGCGGCCCGAGCAGGTCCCGCGCACGCGTCTGGACGGCCATGGCACCCACGAGCGTCCCTATCACCGCGATGCCGATATCCGCGAGCGCGAGCGTCACCACGAGGTTGCCGAGCGCGGGGCCGAGCGGTGCGCCGAGCAGGAGCAGGGCGAACGCGGGGACGGCGACGAGCTCGAGCACGACCAGGTACGCGAGCATCGTGATCACCTTCGCGGCGAGCATCGCGCTGCGGTCCACGGGCGCGAGCAGGAACCCGTCGAAGCCGCCCTGGTCGGCGTCGGCGACGAACAGCCGGTTCGCCCCGAGGATCGCCGCGAACAGCAGCGTGACCCACAGGATGCCCGCCGCAAGGTCGCCTTCGACGCTCGACTTGTTGAGCGCGAAGTGGAAGACCACGAACGTCGTGACCGCGAACAGCGACATCCCGGGGACCGACTCGAGCGTGCGCAGCTCAACCAGGAGCTCCTTGCGCAGGAGCGCTCCGACGGTGCGTTTCACCTGTACAGCTCCGTGATCTCGCCGACGTCCACATCTCGTGCGCCGCGAAGCAGCGCCATGCGCCCGGCGCGCAGACCCAGCACAAGGTCGGCCTGCGCGAGGCCTCCTGCGGGGTCGTGGCTGCAGATCACCCGTGTGCGCCCGGACCCGGCGCCGATGAGAGGCGCCACGAGCTCGATCGCCGCGGGATCCAGGTTCGAGTGCGGCTCGTCGAGCAGCAGCAGATCCGGCTCGTGCAGCACCGCGCGGGCGACGGCCACGCGCTGGACCATTCCGCGCGAGAGTGTGCGCAGCGGCTCATCCTCGCGGCCGCGCAGCGCGAGGAGCTCGAGGAGCTCGTCGATCCTCTCCTCGCGGGCCCCGTGAAGGCTCGCGTGGTAGCGCAGGTTCTCCCTCGCGGTCAGCTCGCGGTAGAGCAGCGGCTCGTGTGCGAGCAGCCCGACGCGCCCGCGCACCCTCCACGCCTCATCGGGAAGGCTCGCCCCGAGCACCTCGACGCGTCCGGCGTGAGGGCGCAGGAGCGTGCAGAGCACGCGCAGCAGCGTGGTCTTGCCCGCCCCGTTCGGGCCGAACACGACGAGCGTCCGACCCTCCTCGAGTGTCAGCGAGACGTCCCTCAGCGCCTCCCGTTCACCGTAGTGCCGAGCCAGCCCCTCCAGCTGGAGTGCGGCCACTCCCGTGCTCTCTACACCTGCAGCGCGTGCGCGCTCTGCGCCCGCGCGATCAGCTCGCGAACATCCCGCTCGCCGCTCTCAGCAGGCTCGCCGCGGAGGATCTCGATCGGATCGGGCTGACCGTTGACGATGCCCTCGAAGAACTCCTTGCGGTCCTGGTAGGTCGGCAGCGTTCCCTTCGCCCAGCCTCGCGCCTCGTTCAGGAGCACGGCGAGACGCGCGTACGGCTCTCCGAACTGGCCTTCGATCTCCCGCTTCATGCGCTTGGCCAGGGCGGGGGAGGCACCCGACGTCGAGATCGCTATCGCGAGCGGCCCGGTCCTGACGATGGCGGGCAGGATGAAGTTGCACAGCGGGGGCACGTCGACGACGTTCACGAGCATCGCCCGCTTCTCCGCGTCCTCATATACGGCGATGTTCACGTCCGTGTCATCGGTCGCGGCGATCGCGATGAAAGCGCCCTGCAGATCCTGTGGCCCTGCGTACGCACGCTGCTCCCAGGTGATCGAGCCCTCCTGTGCGTAGGCGGCGAGGGCCGGCTCGGCCTCCGGGGCGATCACGCTCACGCGCCCGTCGCAGGCGAGCAGCCCCTCGACCTTCTCGAGGCCGATCTCGCCGCCGCCGATCACCAGGCAGCGCCGTCCCGTCAGCTTCAGGCATGCGATGTAGAAAGGGGTGTCGAGCATCCCCTGGACGCAGCTCTGGTCGCAGATTCCTCTGCGCAGCTGACACACGCACTGCTTGCCTGCATAGGCCTGGGCTGGCATGGACCAAGCCTAGCTGCAACAGCGCCGAGGGTAAGCCCGGCTAACCCGGTGGGACGCCGCGGCCGAGGGCGCGGGCGCCGAGACGCGTGAGAGCCACCGCACCGCCCCTCCAGGCGCGCTCGCGGTCGGACTCGCGCCCGGAGCGGAGCTTTGCGACGGCGCGCGCTGCCGCGGTGCTCGTGGCGTCGTACGGGCCCCACCACAGCCCCCGCGGCCCCGGCGGGTCCCACGTGATCAGCTTCTCCTGCGCGCAGGCTCGCAGGCCTGCCTGCCCGAGCGTGCGTCCGAGTCCCCCTCCGGCGCAGGCGCCCCACGGCCCGCGTGAGACCGTCGGCCCGGGCAGGTGGTCGTTGAGCCAGACCATGCCCGCCCTCAGCTCCCTGGCGATCCGTATCCCCTGGTAGCGGTCCGAGGTCCAGACTGAGGCTCCGAGCCCGAAGTCGCTTGCGTTCGCGAGCCGGATGGCCTCGTCGACGCTGTCGACCGGGACCACTGTCATGACCGGTCCGTCGATCGGCTCGCTCATGATCCGCATGTCCTCGCTCACGCCGGTCAGGACCGCGGGCGCGTAGAAGCTGCCGGCGGCGCACCCCGCGGGGCTCACCGGGCCGCCGCAGTGAAGGCTCGCGCCCGCCCTCACAGCCTCCTCCACGAGCGATGAGACGTGCGCGACGCGCCGCTCGGACGCCAGCGGACCCACCTGTGTCCGGGGGTCGGCGGGATCCCCCACGCTCATCTCGCGTGCGCCGCCGAGCAGTCCGGACAGGAACCGCTCGTACACCTCGCGTGCGACGTAGATCCGCTCGACCGCTCCGCGCGCCTGTCCCGCGCCCGCGCATCCCGCCCACAGCGCGCCGGCGACCGCACGGTTCAGGTGCGCGTCGGCTAGCACCAGCATCGCGTCCTTGCCGCCGAGCTCGACCGTCACCTCCTTCTCGCGCGAGACGCATGCCCGCGCCACCACACGCCCCACCGCCGGCGACCCCGTGAACAGGATCTTCTCGGCTCTGGACTGCGCGAGCGCGATGCCGACATCCGGGCCGCCGTGCGCGATGCGCACGAGCCCCTCCGGCAGGCCGGCGCGCGCGAGGATGCGCGCGATCCGCTCACCGGCCAGGCACGCCCTCGCGGCGGGCTTGAAGACGACGGCGTTGCCCGCGAGCAGCGCCCCCGCGATCTGGCCGAGCGGCTGGGCGAACGGGGCGCTGCCCGCGCCGATCACGCCGACCACGCCATAGGGCTCATATGCGATCCGTGCGCGCTTGACGGGGGACATGGAACGGCTGATGCCGACCCTGCGTCCGCCGATCGTGTCCTCGCCGTCCTGGGCGATCCACATCAGCGCGTCGATCGCCGCGAGCAGCTCGAGCGCCGCGACCTCGCCGCGCGTGCGGCCCTGCTCGCGGGAGAGCTCGAGCAGGAGCTCGTCGAAGTCGTCGATGACGGACTGCGCCATCCGGCGCATGTATCTCGCGCGCTCCTTCACCCGCAGGAGCGCCCACAGCGGCTGGACCCTCGCAGCGGCCTGAACGAGCTCGTCCACACGCTCGGGCGCCGTCCGGTTCACCCTGCCGAGCACCGCACCCGTCGCCGGGTTGTGCGAGACAAGCTCCTCCTGCTCCACCACAGCGCTCATGAGGGGGGATTATCGTCGCTCAGGCCACGGGCGCGGCGTATCCCCTGAAGGCGCCGCGCGAGATCGGCCTCGGCGTCGTCGGGCTCGTAGAACCGGGCGCCCTCGACCGAGCGCGGCAAGAGCGGCGCGGAGTTCACATGACCTGGGCTGAGGTGGGGATTCTCGTACGCCGCGTGTGCCTGCCCGGGCCTGGGCCCGGAGCGCAGGGACGGCGGCACATCGCCCGCGCCGTGTCCGCGCACATGCTCCTGGGCCGCGGAAAGCGCCCGGCCCGCCGCATCGGACTTCGGTGCCAGCGCGAGGTAGATGGCGGTCTGCGCAAGCGCGTACCGTGCCTCCGGCAGCCCCACGTGCTCCACCGCCGCGGCCGCCGCGGTTGCGATCCCCAGTGCCGCGGGGTCCGCGTTGCCGATGTCCTCGGAGGCGAGGATGATCATTCGCCGCACGATGAAACGGGGGTCCTCTCCTCCCTCGAGCATCACGGCCAGGTAGTAGAGCGAGGCGTCCGGGTCGGACCCGCGGGTCGCCTTGATCCACGCGGATATGTAGTCGTAGTGGCGGTCTCCGCCCTTGTCGTAGAGGACCGCGCGGCGCTGTAGCGCGTCCTGCGCGAGCTCGAGCGTGACGGGGCCCGCAGCGGTCTCCGCAGCGAGCTCCAGTGCGTTCAGGGCCGTGCGCGCGTCGCCTTCGCAGCGCGCCGCGAGGAACTCGACGGCACGCTGCTCGACGTCGATCTCCTCGCCGGCGGCGTGCCGCAGCACCGTTTCGATCTCGTGGTCCGTGAGGGCGCTCAGCGCATACACGCGCATCCGGGACAGCAGCGCGCCGTTGACCTCGAACGCCGGGTTCTCGGTCGTCGCGCCGATCAGCGTGAGCAGCCCGTCCTCCACGGCCGGGAGCAGCGCATCCTGCTGCGCCTTGTTGAACCGGTGGATCTCGTCGAGGAACAGGACGGTCCCTCCACCGCCGCTCTGGCGTCTGTGGGAGGCACGCTCGATCACGGCCCGCACCTCCGCGCGCCCCGCGTCGACGGCGCTGAGCTCCTCGTAAGCGGCGCCCGAGGATGCGCCCACGATGCGCGCCAGGGTCGTCTTGCCGGAACCCGGGGGACCGTGAAGGAGCATCGAGTGCACCCGGCCCTGCTCGATCGCGGAGCGCAGCGCCGAGCCGGGGCCGAGGAGGTGCTCCTGGCCGACGAAGCCGCGCAGGTCCGTTGGCCGCGCCCGCGCCGCCAGGGGCCGGGCCGCCTGTGGAACGTCCTGCGCCGGCCCTCCGGAGGCGCCGGGATCCTCGTCGAAGAGGGTGTCCATCGAATGAGTATTGCCCTTGCGGGGCAGTGGGTATGTGCTGCCCCCCACGGGAGGTGGCGGTATCCGGGCGTCGAACGTATAAATTCTGTTAACCACGCCAACCACAGACCCAACATCCCAAGGACAGGGGCGCCGCCGTGGGCGCGACTGAGATCCTGCCGTCGGGCGGGTACGGGGGCTCCCTGGAGTTCCTTGACAGCGGCGGCGACGTCGCGGCCCGCTCCCCCACACAGCTGTTCTGGCGCAGGTTCCGCCAGGACCGGGTGGCGCTCATCTCCGGTGGCTTCATCGTCTTCCTGATCGTGATCGCGATCTTCGCGCCGCTCGTCGTCAGTCTGCTGGGCCTGCCCGGACCGTATGTGCAGAACCTGAACCTCACGGACGCGTTCGGCTCGCCGCTCGGGCCGAGCTGGTCCCACCCGTTCGGCGTCGACGACCTCGGCCAGGACGTCATGTCCCGTGTCATCTACGGCACGCGCGTGTCGCTCGAGGTAGGGATCATCGGGACCGGGATCGCCACGACGATCGGCGTGACAGTCGGCATGCTCGCCGGCTACTACCGGGGCTGGGTCGACACGCTGCTCTCGCGCACCACGGATGTCTTCCTCTCGATACCGATCCTGCTCCTCGGGCTGGGTATCGGAGCTGCGTGCGCGGTCAAGGGCTGCGTCTACAACATCATCCAGCCTGGGCTGGGCGTCGTGATCTTCCTGATCGCGCTCGCGACATGGCCGTTCATGGCGCGGATCGTGCGGGGGCTCGTGCTCTCGCTGCGCGAGCGCGAGTTCGTTGAGGCCTCCCGTGCGCTAGGCGCATCGGACGCCAGGATCATGTTCCGGGAGATCCTCCCGAACCTCGCCGCGCCGATCATCGTCTACGCGAGCCTGCAGGTCCCGTTCAACATCCTCTACGAGGCGGCCCTTTCCTTCCTGGGAGTCGGCATCCGCCCGCCGACCGCCAGCTGGGGGCAGATGATCGCGCAGGCGACCCCCACGTTCAACACGGCGTGGTGGTACATGGTCTTCCCGGGCGCGGCACTGGTACTCACCGTGCTGGCCTTCAATCTGCTGGGGGACGGGCTGAGGGACGCCTTGAACCCAAGAAATGCCTCATGAAGGGGCACATGATCAACAACACAGGAGGCGTCTTGATGAGGTCCGTGAGACCCGTGGCAGCCGCAGTGCTGCTGGCAATACTCGGATTGGTGGTCGCAGCGTGCGGCTCCAGCTCGAGCAGCAGCACGTCCAGCGGCACGACAGAATCACTCAGCACCGGCGGGTTTCAGAGCCCGACCACCGAGTCGCTGACCGGGGGCAAGAAGGGGGGGACACTTCAGGTCCTCCAGGAAACGGACTTCGAACACCTCGACCCAGGGATCGCCTACTACTCGCTCGACTACACGGTCGTGTTCGCAACCCAGCGGCCGCTGTACTCGAACAAGCCGAACACGGCTAGCGAAGCGAGCCCTGACATGGCGTCCGGGCCGCCGGAAATCTCCTCCGACAACAAGCAGATAACGGTCCACATCCGCGAAGGCATCCACTACAGCCCGCCGGTGAACCGTGAAGTCACGGCCGAAGACGTCGCCTACGCAATCGAGCGCGGCGCCAACCCGAACGTGGCGAACCCCTACATCCAGTCCTACTTCCAGGCTGTTGAAGGCATCCCGAAGGCGACAGGTGGACCCGTGGCGGGCATAACGACGCCCAACAAGCACACGATCGTCTTCAAACTCACCGAACCGAAGGCGCAGCTTGTCGCAGACGCGCTCGTGCTGCCGCTGACGGCGGCGGTGCCGAAGGAATACGCCGAAAAATTCGACAAGAACAAGCCGTCGGACTACGCGAACTACCAGGTCGCGACCGGTCCGTACATGCTCAAGAACGAAGCGTCGGGCAAAGTTCTCGGCGTCGGCTACGTGCCAGGCAAGTCGGCGACGCTGGTGCGCAACCCGAACTGGCGGGCGGCGACCGACATCCGGCCGGCCTACCTGAACGAAATCGACATCAAGATCGGCGGGACCAACGCGGTCATCGGCCGTCAGGTCCTCGAAGGCACGAACGTCGTCGAGAGCGAACCGCCGGCGCAGTCGATCGTCAAGCTCGCGTACGAAAAATTCAAGACGCAGCTTGAGATCTCACCGGGCGCCGGCAGCCACTACATCGGCGTGAACAACAAGGTCGGGCCGTTCTCCAACATCAACCTCCGCAAGGCCTTCTGGGCCGCGCTGAACAGGACGGCGATGAACAAGGCGCGCGGCGGCTCGCTCGTGACGAATGTCGCCACGCACTTCATCTACCCGACGATCACAGGGTTCGAACAGGCCGGTGGCCTGAAGGGCCCGACGGGCCCCGGTTTCGAATTCAACGAACACCCCGAAGGCGACCAGGCGCTCGCCGAAAAATACATCCAGAAGGCCGGTTACCCGACGGGCAAATACACCGGCGGCGAAACGGTCCAGATCGTCGGCGCGAAGGGTAACCCCGCGGAACAGGACGCGGAAATCGTCAACCAGACCCTCAAGAACCTGGGCTTCACGACGAAGCTCACGCTCGTGGAAACGGCGACGATGTACGCGAAGTACTGCAACGTTCCGAAAGAAGAGATCGACGTCTGCCCGAACGTCGGCTGGATCGCCGACTTCGCGGACCCGCAGACGGTGCTGAACATCACGTTCAACGGCAAGTTCATCAACCCCACCGGCAACGTCAACTGGGGCCAGACGAACGTGCCGAAAATCAACGCGGCGATGACGGCTGCCGAATCGGTCAACGGAACGGGCGCGCGTGCCAACGCGTGGGCGGCGATCGACAAGGAACTCGTCGAAAACGCCGCTGCGATCCCGTTCGACTGGGACAAGCAGGCGAGCATCGAGGGAAGCGAAGTGGCGGGTGTCGGCCAGCTCTGGAACGTGGGTTCCTGGGACTACAGCTGGACGTCGCTGAAATAGGAAGGACGCAGAGACGGGCGGCAACTGGGGCCCCGCGGGGGCGGGGCCCCAGAGCCGTGACAGCCAACCGCCGGCCGCAGGGGGCGCGGCGTGAAAGCACAAGCGACCTGACAATGACCCCGACCATCTACAGAGAGATCTAGGAACGGATACCGGTGGCCGGGTACGTCATTCGCAGGATCCTCTGGGGCATAGCGCTGCTGATCATCGTGTGCGCCCTGACGTTCGTGTTCTTCAGGGTCATCCCGACGGGCAACCCGGCGCTGCTGCGAGCCGGACGCGACCCGACGAAGGGGCACGTGCAGGAAATCGAAAAGGTCCTCGGCCTGAACAAATCGCTTCCCGCCCAGTTCTGGGAATACCTGAAGGGCGTCTTCCTCCACGGGAACCTCGGCTACAGCTACTACAGCAACGAGTCGGTCCGCTCGCTCATCGCTGAAAGGCTGCCGGCGACGATCTCCCTCGCGGTCGGTGCCGCGATCATCTGGGTCGGGAGCGGCCTGGCGGTCGGGATCATCTCGGCCCTCAGGCGCAAAACCGTGATGGACCGCGCGGCGATGGGCACGGCGCTGCTGCTGGTGTCGGCACCGGAATTCTGGCTCGGGCTGATCGTCCTGTTCCTGTTCGCCGACGACATCGGGAAGTTCAAGATCTTCCCCGGGGCCGGGAGCTACGTCGGGCTCACGTCCGATCCGTGGAAATGGTTCACGTCGCTGATCCTGCCCTGGTTCGTGCTCGCGGCGAGCGGCGCCGCGGTGTACGCGCGCCTGATGCGAGGGAGCCTGATCGAGACCATGAACGAGGACTACATCAGGACTGCGCGGGCGAAGGGCCTGAGCGAGAGACGCGTGGTGCGCCAGGGCGTTCGGGCGTCGATCAACCCGATCGTGACGCTCCTGGGCGTCGAACTCGGCGTCCTGCTCGGCGGCGCGGTGCTGATCGAGACGGTCTTCAACATCCCCGGGGTCGGCAGGCTCAGCTACACGTCGATCATCAACTCGGACTTCTCGGTCATCGAGGGCACCGTGCTGCTCGCCGCGATGTTCATCATCGTGGCGAACATAGTGGTGGACATCGCGTACGCGTATCTGGACCCGAGGGTGCGTTACTCGTGAGCACCGGCGAGCCGCTCCTGCGCGTCGAAAACCTCAAAGTGGATTTCCCCGGCGAAGACGGGGTGGTCCATGCCGTGGACGGCGTCAGCTACGAGGTGCACGAGGGCCGGACGCTGGGCATAGTCGGCGAGTCGGGTTCCGGCAAGACCGTCTCGTCGCTGACGACCCTGGGGCTGACCCGCCGGCAGGGCGCGGTCATCTCGGGGAAGATCATGTTCGACGGGCGTGATCTCGTGACCCTGCCCGAAGACGAGCTGCGCTCGATCCGGGGTAACGACATAGCGATGATCTTCCAGGACCCGCTCTCCTCGCTGCACCCGCTCTACAGGGTCGGGGACCAGCTCGTCGAGGCGGTGCGCGCCCACCGCGAGATGTCAAAGCAGCAGGCTCGCGAGAGGGCGGTCGAGCTGCTCGGCCTCGTCGGCATACCCGACCCCCGCCGGCGTGTGGACGAGTACCCGCACGAGTTCTCCGGAGGCATGCGCCAGCGCGCGATGATCGCGATGGCGCTTATGAACGACCCGAAACTGCTGATCGCGGACGAGCCCACGACCGCGCTCGACGTGACCGTGCAGGCGCAGATCCTCGCGCTCATGGAACGGCTGCAGAGCGAGCTCGGCATGGCGATCATGATCATCACCCACGATCTCGGCGTGGTGGCCGAGATGGCCGACGATATAGCGGTCATGTACGCCGGGCGGATAGTGGAGACCACCACCGCCGAGCGGCTCTTCTCCGCGCCGGAGCACCCGTACACATGGGGCCTGCTCAGGTCGATCCCCACGATGGAGGGCTACACGTGGGGTCTGATGAAGGCGATGGCGAGCGAGGGGCCGCCCGGACGCCAGGACCTCGTCCCGATCCCCGGGACCCCGCCAAGCCTCATCAACCCGCCGTCCGGTTGCCACTTCCATCCCCGCTGCCCCTATTCCCAGCCCGAACATACGCGCGTGGACCCGCCGCTCGAACCCGTCCCCGGGGGCGAGCACCACCAGGTCGCCTGCCTGCTCGAGTCGGATATCCGCCGCAGGCTGTGGGAGCAGCTGCGCGCCGGACAGACGCCCGCGGAGGCGATCGCCGAGGTCGAGATGCCCGAGGCGCCGCTGTGAGCCCCCTGATAGAGGTCCGGGACCTCACCAAGCACTTCCCGATCACCCGCGGGATCCTGGTCCAGCACAAAGTCGGCGCCGTCAAGGCGGTCGACGGCGTGAGCTTCGACGTCAACAGCGGCGAGACGCTCGGGATCGTCGGCGAGAGCGGATGCGGCAAGAGCACGACCGCGCGGCTCATGATGCGGCTGCTCGACAGCACCTCCGGCGAGATCCGCTTCGAAGGCCAGGACATCACCGCCCTCGAGGGTTCGGACCTGAAGGCCGTGCGCCGCGAGATGCAGATGATCTTCCAGGACCCCTTCTCGTCGGTGAATCCCCGCAAGACGGTCGGTTCCATCATCGGCGAGCCGTTCGCCATACACAAGCTCTACAAGGGGACGGGCGAACGCAAACGCGAGGTGCAGGACCTGATGGAGCTCGTCGGGCTGAACCCCGAGCACTACAACCGCTATCCGCACGAGTTCTCAGGCGGCCAGCGCCAGCGCATCGGCGTGGCGCGCGCGCTCGCGCTCAAACCGAAGGTGCTGATCGCGGACGAGCCCGTGTCGGCGCTCGACGTGTCGATCCAGGCGCAGGTGCTGAACCTCCTGCGCGACCTCCAGCGCACGCTCGGCCTGACGGTCGTGTTCATCGCACACGACCTTTCGGTGGTCCGCCACATGTGCGACCGTGTAGCGGTCATGTACCTCGGGAAGATCGTCGAGGTCGGAAAGAGCGACGCGCTGTACGACTTCCCGCGCCACCCCTACACCGGGGCCCTGCTGGCGGCGGTCCCGGTCGTCGATCCCTCGCGGCACGGCACCAAGCGCAGGCTGCTGACCGGCGACGTCCCGAGCCCGGCGAACCCTCCGGTTGCGTGCCGGTTCCACACGAGGTGCCCGAAGGCGCAGGAGGACTGCTCGCAGGTGGAACCCCCCCTTCAGGAGGGCGGTTCGGGCACGGTCGTCGCCTGCCACCACAAGATGACCCGCGAGGAGGTCGCGGAGATCGGTGTGAGCTGGGGATGAGCGCCGCCGATCCACAGAGCGAGACCGAGCGGCTGCTTGCGGGGCTGATCGGCTTCAACACGGTCAATCCGCCCGGCAACGAGCGGGCGGCCCAGGAGTTCCTGGCGGAGCATCTCAGCAGCGCGGGCTTCGAGTGCGAGCTCCTCGGCGCCGAGCCCGGCCGCCCGAATCTCGTCGCACGGCTGCGCGGCGCGGCGCCCGGGCCGACCCTCTGCTACCTCGGGCATGTCGATACGGTCCTCGCGGACGCGTCCGAGTGGACGCATGACCCATGGTCCGGTGCGGTCGCCGACGGTTTCATGTGGGGGCGCGGAGCCCTCGACATGAAGTCGCAGGTGGCAGCCGAGGTTGCCGCGGCCGCTGAGCTCGCACGCTCCGGCTGGCGTCCCGCGTCCGGCGAGCTGCTGATCGTCTCGGTCGTCGACGAGGAGACCGGCGGCGAACTCGGGGCACAGTGGATCACCGAAACCCACCCTGAGAAGGTGCGCTGCGACCTGCTGATCAACGAGGGCGGGGGCGGAGTGTTCGAGTACGCCGGCACGCGCTGCTACGGGGTCTGCTGCGCGGAGAAGGGCGTGTTCCGCTTCACGATCACCACCGACGGCGTCGCGGGCCACGCGTCGATGCCCGGCATGGGCGAGAACGCGCTGCTGAAGATGGGCCCGGTCCTGGACCGGCTCGCGGCGCGCCAGCCCGCATACCGCCTCACCGACGAGCCGCGCGCGTTCCTGGCCGGCATCGGAGAGGATCCGCAGGATCCCGCAGCGTCGGTAGCACGCCTGCGGGAGAGCGACCCGCGCCTGGCGACGATGTTCGAGCCGATGCTCGGCGTCACGTTCACCCCGACCCGCATACGCGCCTCGGAGAAGATCAACGTGATCCCGAGCCGCACCGAGCTGCGGGTCGACTGCCGGGTCCCGCCGGGGCTCGGCGAGCAGGAGGTGCTCGACGGGGTCCGGGAAGTGCTCGGGGAGCCCGACGGCAGATGGAGGCTCGACTTCACCGAGCAGGTCGTCGGCAACCGCTCGCCCGTGCAGTCAGAGCTGATGGACACCATCTCCGCGTGGGTCGGCGAGCGCGACCCCGGCTCGCGGGTCGTGCCCGTCGTGCTCCCCGGGTTCACCGACTCGCGCCATTTCCGCCTCGCCTTCCCGGACTGCGTCGCCTACGGCTTCTTCCCGCACCGGCACCAGTCGATGCTCGAGAGCGCGCCCCTGGTTCACGGCGCGGACGAGCGGATAGACCTGCGCGACCTCGCGTTCGCGACAGAGCTCTACAGGGACCTCGCGGTCCGCATTCTCGGCTGAACGCCGGCAACGGCTCGACAATCCGGGCTCGAGCACCCATAATGCTCAGTGGATGCCACGGATGGTGCGATTGGAGAGTGCTGGCGAATGGGCGCCGTAATCACCTCTGAAACGACTGGGAGCACGGCCGCTGCGCACACCGCCGCGCCGACGAGCACGACGGTCGTGCACACGACGCCCGCGGTCAGCCACGCCGCGGCGATCGCGGCAGCCCATCACGCGGCGATCGTCGACGCCCACGCGGCCGCCGCTGCCGCCGCCGAACCGTCCTTCACGCAGCAACTGCAGACCTGGGCGCTGAACTGGGAGCCCGTCGTCGCGATCCTGTTCTTCGGCGCGCTGATCTTCATCATGTGGCGGACCCTGAAGGTGATGCCGCGGGTCAAGCCGCAGAGGATCAAGCCGACATCGGGCCAGTCGGTCAGCTTCGCCGACATCGCCGGGGTGGACGAGGCGAAGGCGGAGCTCTCGGAGATCGTCGAGTTCCTGCGCGAACCCAAGTCGTTCCATGCCCTCGGTGCGAAGGTGCCGAAGGGAATCCTGCTCCACGGGCCTCCGGGGACCGGCAAGACGCTCCTCGCGAAGGCCGTCGCGACCGAGTCCGGCGCGCAGTTCTTCGCGCAGTCAGCCGCGTCGTTCGTCGAGATGTTCGCCGGCCTCGGAGCGGCGAGGATCCGCCGCCTCTTCGCCGTCGCCCGAAAGCACGAACCGGCGATCATCTTCATCGACGAGCTCGACGCCGTCGGCGGCCGCCGCGGCAACGACATCTCGGGCGAGAAGGACCAGACCCTCAACCAGCTGCTGGTGGAGATGGACGGCTTCGACACGAGCGGCCGCGTGGTCGTGATCGCAGCGTCGAACCTGCTGGAGAAGCTCGACCCCGCGCTGCTGCGCCCCGGGCGCTTCGACCGCCAGGTCTTCGTCGTCCCGCCCGACGTGAAGGGCAGGCTCGGGGTGCTCGAGGTGCACACCCGCGACAAGCCGCTGGAAAACGTCGACCTGAACCTGGTGGCACAGCAGACGAGCGGCCTCACGGGGGCGGACCTCGCGAACATCTGCAACGAGGCCGCGATCTTCGCCACGCGCCGGGGCGCGAGGGCGATCGCGATCCAGGATTTCGACTCGGCCCTGGAGCGCGTGATCGCGGGGGTTCAGTCCAAGCGCGTCCTCAACGAGCACGAGAAGCGGGTTGTCGCCTACCACGAGGCCGGGCATGCCCTGTGCGGCGAGCTCCTCCCGTCGGTCGACCGCGTCCACCGGATCTCGATCGTCCCCCGCGGACGGGCGCTGGGCTACACGCTGAACCTGCCTGCTGAGGACCGTTACCTGAAGACGCGCGAGGAGCTCCTGGACTACATGACGGTGCTGCTCGGAGGCCGCGTCGCCGAACAGATCGTGTTCGGCGCGATAACGACCGGTGCCTCCGACGACCTGAAGCGCGTCGCCGACATCGCCCACTCGATGGTGCATGACTTCGCGATGAGCACCGGCGGCGTGGGGCGCTCCCCCGACGGCGACGTGAGGATCTCGGAGACCACACTTCGCCTGCGCGACGAGGAGCGACAGGACCTGGTGGAAGAAGCACGCCGGGCGGCGCAGAAGATGATCACCTCCCACCGCCGGCAGCTCGACGCGTTCGCGAACGAGCTGCTCGAGAACGAGGTGCTCGAGAGAGACTCGATCGAACGGATCATGGACGGGGTCCCCCGTCTCGAGCGCGCGCCCGGCATCGGGCTCCGTGTCGTCGCCGCGGTTCCAGCCAGCCACCCCGCGAGCAAGCCCGCCCCGATCCCGCTGCCCTCGCCCGGCGAGGAGACCGAGGACCGGCGGCTATAGACTGCGGCTCATGTTCAGCCGCATCGATCACATCGGCGTCGCGGTGAAGGAGATCGAGCCCGCGCTGGAGCTCTACCGCGAGGACTTCGAGCTGGTGCTCGTGCACCGCGAGGTCGTCGAGGAGCAGGGGGTCGAGGCGGTGCTCCTGGACGTCGGCGAGAACCATGTCGAGCTGCTCGCGCCGCTCGGCCAGGACACACCCGTCGGCAAGTTCCTGGCACGCCAGGGACCCGGGCTCCACCACGTCGCCTACCAGGTCACCGACATCGACGCCGCGCTCGCCAAGCTTAAGGAGGACGGAATGCAGTTGATCGATCAGGAGCCGCGGACCGGCATACGCGGGTCGCGCGTCGCCTTCCTGCACCCGCGCGCCACCGCCGGCGTGCTCACCGAGATCGTCGAGCCCGCCACCGGGGCAGGTGGTCACTGATGGCCTCCGCCGCGCGCCGCGTCAGCATCGGCTTTCAGGGCGGGCAGGTGCTCGCAGCCCGGATCAGCGACGAGGAGCTCAGCTCGCTGACAAAGGCGCTCGGCACCGCTGCCTGGCACGAGATCAAGAGCGAGGACGGGCCGCTGCGCGTGGACCTCGGACAGGTCGTCTATGTGAGCGCGGACAGCGACGAGCCCCGCGTCGGCTTCGGCTAGGACCGCCTCCGGGCAGCGCGCGCCACGCACGGCCGCCGCGCATGCCCCCGGCCCCGACATCCAGTTGCTGTCCACCAAGACCAACCTCGACGCGCGGATGCTCGAAGTGATCCGCACCCGCTGGCACACCCCGGCGCTCGAGCGCGCCGCCGCCGGGTATTCCAAGCTCGGGGAGCATGGCGCGCTGTGGCTCGCGATCGGCGGGGCCGGCGGGGCCCTGGACCGAGAGCGCCGGGCATCCTGGCGTTCGGCGGCCGCCACCGTCGCAGGCACATATGTGCTGAACACGGCGATCAAGCTCGTGGTCAGGCGCCGCCGGCCGCAGCTGCCCGGACTGCCTGCGCTGACGAGCACACCCACCGCCCTCAGCTTCCCCAGCGCGCACACCGCGACGGGTTTCGCCGGCGCGTTCGCCTACTCCCGGCTGGGTATCCCCCGCACCGTGGTCTACGCCCTAGCGGTGAGCCTCGCGCTCTCACGTCTGTATCTCGGGGTCCACTACCCGTCCGACATCCTCGCGGGGGCGCTGCTCGGGACGGCGGTCGCCGCGGCGCGAGGGGCAGGGACGTCATGAGCACGCGCATCGGGATCGTGGGCATGCCGAACGCGGGGAAGTCCTCGCTGTTCAACGCGCTCACCAAAGCCGGTGCGGAGGCCGCCAACTACCCGTTCACCACGATCGAGCCGAATGTCGCGGTGGTGCCCGTCCGGGATGAGCGCCTGGAAGAGGTCGCTGAGACGGTGGGGGCGTCGGAGATCGTGTGGGACACGATCGACTTTCACGACATCGCGGGCCTGGTCGCGGGAGCTCACGAGGGTGAGGGGCTGGGCAACAGGTTCCTGGCGAACATCCGCGAGACCGACGCGATCGTCCACGTCGTAAGGGCGCACGGGGATGAGAACGTCGTGCACCCCGAGGGCCGAGTCGATCCGCTCGCGGACATCGAAACGATCGAGACCGAGCTAGTGCTGGCCGACCTCGAGCAGGCCGAGCGAAGGGTCGACCGCGTCGCCAAACAGGCCAAAGGCGGAGACCGCGTCGCGATCGCCGAGGAGGCATGGCTGCGAGCGGTCATCGCCGAGCTGCAGGCGGGGCGTCCCGCGCGCACGATCCCGGTGCCCGAGCAGGCACCGAACGCCGCACGCGACCTGGGTGCGCTGTCCAGCAAGCCGGTCCTGTTCGTCGCGAACGTCGACGAGGGCTCGAGCGAGGTGCCCGAGGCGATCGCCGAGCACGCGGCGTCGCAGGGGGCGGGGGTCGTCGCGGTCTCCTCGCGGATCGAGTCCGAGCTCGCCGAGCTCGAGGACGAGGACGCCCAGGCGATGCGCGAAGAGCTCGGCGTCAGCGAGTCCGGGCTGCAGAGCGTCGTTCGAGAGGCCTTCTCCCTGCTGCAGCTGATCGCGTTCTTCACGGCCGGTGAGGCGAAGCCCGCCCAGTGCTGGCATCTGCGACGCGGCCTCACCGCGTGGCATGCCGCAGGGCAGATCCACACCGACATCCAGAAGGGGTTCGTTCGGGCGGAGGTGATCGGCTGGCGCGAGCTCGTCGACGCAGGTGGCTACGCCGGCGCGCGCGACCGAGGAACGCTCAGGCTCGAGGGGCGCGACTACGTGATGGCCGACGGCGACGTGATCACCGTCAAGTTCACGCCGTAGCCAGGCCCCGCAGGCGCTCGGCGAGCCCTGCCATGCCGAGCTCCGCCGCTGCGTCCGCGCCGCCGGCGAAGTCCGTCGGCGCGTCGTGCGGAAGCGTCACGTCGAACCGCTGGAGCTCTGCGATCTCCTTGAAGGCCCGCAGCTGCGCCTCGTTCTCGATGAGGGCGGCCGCGATCCGCGGCCGGATCGCGGGGTCGCCGCGGCCCGCCGCCGCGAGCACCGCGTCCAGCGAGCCGTGCTCGCGCAGAAGGGAGGCGGCGGTCTTCGCGCCCACCCCCGGCGCGCCGGGCAGCCCGTCCGACGGGTCGCCCCGCAGCGCGATCAGGTCGGGCACGAGCTCGGGGCCGATGCCGTAGATCTCGCGGACCTCCTGCGGCCCGATCTCCACCGTCGGCTCCCCGCCGCGCATCTGCATGACGGAGACGGCGGCGGAGACCGCGCCGTACATGTCGCGGTCGCCGCTGAGGATCAGCGCGCCGCCGCCGCGGTCCTGCTCGGCGAGCGCGAACGAGAACATCACATCGTCGGCCTCTAGGTCCTCGCTGGAGGCATTCGTCCAGCCGAGGCTCGCCAGCAGGCCCGGTGCGAGCGCCCACTGGCCTGCGAGCTCCGCCGGCATCGGGTCGCGGTGGGCGTGGTAGGGCGGGTAGAGCCCGACGCGGTAGGAGGCCTCCTCGGCACCCATGCAGGCCACGACGGCCCTGACCTCTCCCCGGCTCGCGTCGATGGCGGCGAGGATGGCGTTGACGGTTCCCAGCAGGGCGTTGACCGGCCGCCCGCCGGCGCCCCTGATCGATTTGGGCAGCGCGAAATATGAGCGGTAGAGGAGCCACGGCACGTCGGCCAGGAGCAGGCGACGGGTCTGCATGCGCCAAGCCTAAGGGCCGCGCGCGGCGCGCGGGCGTCAGCCCTCGAGCATCCAGCAGTCTTCGGTCCACAGGAAGTGGTTGGGCCCGGCGAGCAGCGGGGTCGCGAGCGCCAGCCGGGCGGAGTTGCCGTGGACGATCACGGCGGCGTCTGTGATCGCGCGCGCCTGGCGGCGCAGCGCCGACCTCGCTGCGGGGCGCCTGAGAAGGGCGGCGAACCGTGCATCCAGCCGCTCCGCGCAGGTGCGGCCGTGGACGCTCACGCGCAGCGGAGCGTTCAGGACCGCACAGGCCGCTTCCCCGCTCCCGCTGAGCTCGGCCTCCACGAAGCGCGAGGCGGCGCTGCGCACCCAAGCGATCTGCCCAGGCGTGCCGACGGAGCGCTCGGCGCTCGCGCCGGCGACGGGGAGCAGCACCGCGATGCAGGCGAGCGCGGACACCAGGAGCGGGAACCTCATGGCAGCAGTATCGACACCGGACAGGACGCGCACCAGTGCTCCGGGCCCCATTCGCCGGGCGGGTGGACGACTGTCGGAGGTGGCGTGCGGGCGCTCACCCGGCGCTCGAGCCGCCGGTCACGCCGACCTTTGACGCTCCGGCGGAAGGCGCGGATACCACAGGTCCCCCCGTCGGGGTCGCCGGCGTCGGCGCGGGCTTCGGTGTGTGCACGGGTGTCGTCTTCGCGGTCGAATGGGAGCTGCGGTCGGGCTCTCGTGTGACCTTCTTGCCGTTCTTGACGCTGAAATAGGCCCACGAGCTCTGGAGGCCGAGGAGCGACGCGAGTTCGGGCCCGGTGACGGTGCTCGAGCCGCCCGAGCCGAGCACGTTGACGGAGATGATCCTCGGGGACACGCCGCGGGTGAGCACTTCGATACCGCGGAACGAACCCTTGAACAGCCCGCTCAGGAGTTTCCCGGCTGCGCCGAAGCTCATGCTCACCTTCCAGCTGCTGACGCTCGGTTCTTCATACTGGTCGGTGACGGCGCGCAGCCACGGCTCGGGCGTGGAGCCTATGAACGAGTCCTCGATGTTCTCGGTCATTCCGCCCGAGCTCGAGAAGAAATACGTGGCGGCAGGCTTGCCCGCGTATGTCACGACCTGCCCGGCGGTCGCGGCGACCGCGGCGTTCGTCGCCGCCGTTTCGGCGGCTACCCCCAGGTACATCTGCGAGCGCGTGTCCGAGTAGACATTGAACCGCGATCCTCCGGCGTCGCTCGTCAACGCGTACGTCCGGCTCGCGATCGCCTGGGCCTCCAGCGCCGCCATCGGCCACGACGACGGCATCTCGGCCGACACGACCCCGCGGACGTATCGTTCGATCGGCAGCTTGACCACCTTCGACCCGACGAGCACCTTGATGGTCGTCGTCGCCGGCGTCGTCCCGAGCGCCGTTCCCGTGTAGTAATGCGCCAGTATCTGCTGGTAGCTCCAGCCGTGCTTGGCGTAGCCGAGCGCCCCGTACTGGCTCATGCCGACGCCGTGCCCGTCGCCCGCGCCTTCGATGATCAGCGTCGACGCGCCCGCGGGCGCCGCGAGCAGCGCGAGGCTCGAAAGGGCCGCGACGGCGAGGGTGGCCAGGCGCCCGCGAGGTTTGCGACCCCACGGGCGGTGGTAGATTGCCCGCATGGCAAAGGCCGGCGCGAACAGCGGTGAAGAGAACGCACGATCACGGCGTCCGGGGCGAGGTGCTCCCATACCTTCTGGGTCGGGCATTCGTGCTGACATGGTGAACCCTGCACGATGACTGGCGCCCAGCGCGAGCGCGCCGTACTGGACAATGTACCGACCGAGCTGTTCATCGGTGGCCGGTGGAGGCCCGCCACCGGTGGCGGCACGCTGACGGTCGAGGACCCCGCGACGGGGGAGGGGCTCATCGACGTCGCCGACGCGCAGCCCGAGGACGCGATGGCCGCACTAGACGCGGCGGCCGGTGCACAGGCCGAGTGGGGCGTCCATCCGCCGCGTGAGCGCGGCGAGATCCTGCGCCGCGCCTACGAAGCGATCATCGACCAGGCGGACGACCTGGCGCTGCTGATGACGCTCGAGATGGGCAAGGCGCTCGCCGAGTCACGCGCTGAGATCACCTACGCCGCCGAGTTCTTCCGCTGGTTCTCAGAGGAGGCCGTCCGCATCCACGGCCGTTACATGGTCAGCACGACCGGGAAAGGGCGGATCCTCACGATGCAGCAGCCCGTCGGGCCGTGCGTGTTCGTGACGCCGTGGAACTTCCCGACCGCGATGGGCACACGCAAGATCGGCCCCGCGATCGCGGCAGGGTGCACGATGGTCGTAAAGCCCGCCCAGCAGACACCGCTGTCGATGCTCGCGCTCGCGAAGATCCTGCAGGACGCCGGCCTGCCCGACGGTGTCCTGAACATCATCACCGCCAAGCGCTCCGGTGCGGTCATCCAGCCGCTGCTCGAGGATCCGCGCACACGCAAGCTGTCGTTCACAGGATCGACAGAGGTCGGGCGCACGCTCATCCAGCAGGCCGCCGGACAGGTCCTGCGGGTCTCAATGGAGCTCGGAGGAAACGCGCCGTTCCTCGTCTTCCAGGACGCCGACCTGGACGCGGCCGTCGAGGGCGCGATGCTCGCGAAGATGCGCAACGTCGGCGAGGCATGCACGGCCGCCAACCGCTTCTACGTTCACGAGTCCGTCGCGCAGGACTTCACGGCAAAGCTAACCCAGCGCATGGAGGCACTGAAGGTCGGCCGCGGCACCGAGGGTGATGTCGAGATCGGGCCGCTGATCGACGAGGCCCAGCGCGGCAAGGTCGCGGAGCTCGTGACGGACGCCGTCGAGAAGGGCGCGAGCGTCGCCGTAGGCGGAGCGCAGGTCGACGGCCCCGGCTACTTCTTCCAGCCGACGGTTCTTGCTGACGTGCCGGCGGGAGCGAGGCTACTGAACGAGGAGATCTTCGGGCCCGTCGCGCCTGTCGCGACCTTCTCAACCGAGCAGGAGGCGATCGAGTCCGCGAACAGGACGGAGTATGGGCTCGTGGCGTATGTCTTCACGCAGGACCTCGAGCGGGCCTTCAGGGTCTGCGAGGCGCTCGACACGGGCATGATCGGCCTCAACCAGGGGATCGTGTCCAACGCCGCAGCTCCGTTCGGCGGCGTCAAGCAGTCAGGCTTCGGCCGCGAGGGCGGCTTCGAGGGCATCCAGGAGTACCTGGAGACGAAGTACGTCGCACTGTCCTTGTAGCGGGGAGAGTAGAGAAGGGGTTGTACACCTGGACTATCCGTGACACGCAGCGATCGGGCCGTTCTGGGGTGCTCGCGGGTGCCGGGGGGGGGATCCCCGGATGGCGGCTGGGCACGGAACGGGCTAGGGTTCGCGGTTCGTGGAGGCGATCGGGGGGTGTGCGGTGCGAGTTCGGACGGTTTGCGTTGCGGTTGCGGTTCTTGCGCTCGTGGCAAGCTGTGCTCAGACGTCAGTTGCGGCTGGAGGCGGCGTGAAGATGCCAGTTCGGGTTGCTCAACCGACGCTGCGCTCGGCGTTGGGCGGCCGCTTCACGATCATCGTGAGCGCTCGGTCACGGCCGGGAGCAAAGTGCCTAGCCGTTGTGGCCGTCGACCGTCGGAGTACCGATCTGATGACGTTGAGAGCCGACAGGGCAGGTCGCACCGCGTGGCGCTGGTTGATCTTGCCGACGTCGCCGTCGGGGACTTGGCGAATTGTGGTGTCCTGTGTCTCGGGTCATGCGCGCGGATCAGGCACGACCCGCGTCCTCGTTATCACTAGAGCCAGGGGTTCGTCTGGAGCGATTGGGGAACCAGCTTCCATCGCGGGTGTCGCCGGGGAACCTGTTGGCCGCGGGGGTGGCGTTTGTGGCCCCTTCCCTCCGGGGCAGTGCACGTGTCTGGCATACCAGAAGCGCCCAGATGTCTACAACACGGCGGTGGCGCACGGCGTTCCCGCCGGCGGAGAGCGCGGGCTCGGACCTGAATACGCCGTCTGGGACGGAGGACAGTGGCTCGTGAACGCTCAGAGGGCCGGCATACCGACCGGGAGCCAGCCAGTCGCGGGCGCGCTTGTCGTGTGGGGAGTCCCGAACACCGCCTCGTGGGGACACGTTGCGTACGTCGAAGCGGCGACATCGCCTACGCATGTTCTCGTCAACGAATGCAACTGGGACTGGAAAGGCGACTGCCGCACTATCTGGGAGAATCCGCAGTCAGCGTCCGAGCCACTTCAGGGCTACATCTACGGCGGACCCGCAGGCAACGGACCCGGAGCAGGCGGGACTCAGCCAGGGATAGGACCGACCGTCGGTGGGAGCGATCTCGACTTTGTCAAGACGGTCAATACAGCCGGGACCGTCGAGGTTCACTGGGCGACTGCGGCGTCCGGGTATCAACAACGCGGCGGGGACTTTGCTTCGGACTTCAGCCCCGCGGATGACGCAAACGGGCACTTCCAGCTCTTTGGCTCGGCGAATGGTGCACCTGAGCTCGGCTTCATCAAGACGATCAATACGGGAGGTACCGTCGAGGTTCATTGGGACACGCTGCAGGGCAGCTCCTACAAGCGTGTCGGGGACTTCACGTCTGACTTCAGCCCCGCGGATGCCGGTAACGGAACATGGCAGCTCTTTGGCTCGGCGAATGGTGCACCTGAGCTCGGCTT
>Ga0182013_10001431_pt1 | contig 32802 bp, 36 predicted proteins | sample 612S2MmetaG_FD_120487 | JGI IMG/M metagenome (GOLD analysis project Ga0182013, IMG submission 120487) | Permafrost microbial communities from Stordalen Mire, Sweden - 612S2M metaG | ecosystem: Environmental > Terrestrial > Soil > Wetlands > Permafrost | place: Sweden: Stordalen | collected... | reverse complement strand
GCAGCAACGGCGCTCAGCCTGGCCGGCTTGCGACCGACAGCGCTGGGGCCCATGACCAACCAACCCTCGCCGCCCCGGGAGCGTTCCACCCGCTTGGTTTGTGGCCTTCTTTGAGCGGACCGCGGGTCAATCAGCCCTCCTGTGGCCACGACGCCCCGCGGACGTGCGCATAACAACCCTTACTGGGCGTAGTCGTCGGTCCCGACAAAGGCCTGCTCAGACTTCGAGACGGCTACGAGCCGCCCGGCAACCTGAGCGCCAAGAGCCAGAACGCGCGGGGCTCTGGCCAACCGACTGCGCGGTCGGGATACGCGTCAAGCTTCTGCTGATGAGTCCAGCGGGGCTGTGCTACCATGTGACCACGAGGTGACCACAATGGCAAATCTGAAGAGTGTGGGGGTCCGTGAGTTCCGGGACCACGCGACGACCTACCTGTCAGGCTCAGACCCCGTCGCCATCAGCAAGCACGGTGAGGTGATCGGCTTCTACATCCCGGTCGAACGGGACCAGCGACAAGCTAAGCGAGCCCTGGCGCAGCTCGGAGAGACCGTCGAAAGGGTCCTCGCCGACGCTGGCTTGTCCGAAGAGGAGCTGGCAGGCTTGTTCGACCTGCGCCAGGTTCCCGGCGAATGATCGTCGTGGTGGACGCGAGCGTGCTCGTGTCCGAGTTGCTGCGCAAGCGGGGCCGGGACTTGTTCGCCCACCCAGACCTGCGCTGCGTCGTGGCCGAAGAGCAGTGGGAGGAAGCCGAGCACGAGCTGGAAAAGCGGGTCTCTGTCATCGTTGGCCAGGGACGCCTGACGGCCGAACAGGCCGGGCTGGTGCACCAAGCGGTCCGCGACCTCTTGGACGCCGGGGTGATCGAGGTCATTCCCAGTTCCTCCTACGAGCACCTGGAAGCGGTCGCGCGTCGGCGGGTGCCCCGTGACCCCAAAGACTGGGCACCGGTGGCTCTCGCGCTCGCCCTGAACGTGGGGATCCTTACCGGCGACAACGATTTCCTGGGTTGTGGCTGCCCAACGTGGACGGTCGAAACTCTGAGCCGCGAGCTCGCAGAGGCATCGCCGGACAGCTGATGTCTGCCGCTGGCCGCACCCCCGTAACACCCGTTCTGACGTGCCGCCGCCAGTGATACCACGGGGCCGCGGGCGCGCCAGACCGACGGTTTCTCCTGCGTTCGGCAGAGCGACCGGTACATAACATCATGTCCAAGTGATGCATAAGTCCAGCAATCTGGCCGAGGTGCCGTGGCCTTAGCTGGCCATGGCGACGGGATGGGTGGCGTGCGCTCGACGGACCGTCTCGGGGGCGGCCTCGGAGATACCCAGGTAGCGCACCTTGCCCGCCTGAACCAGCCCGCTCATGGCTGCTCACGTCTCCTCGACGGGGACGCCCGGGTCGACCCGGTGCTGGTAGTAGAGGTCGATATGGTCCACGCCCAATCGCTCAAGAGACGCGTCTGCAGCTTTGCGCACGTACTCGGGACGGCCGTTGACGCCCACTCGGCTGCCGTCGGGGTTGCGCTCGTTGCCGAACTTGGTGGCCAGCACGACCTCCTCGCGTCGCCCGCTGCTTCAGCGAGGGCCTGCCGTTTACCCGGCTCACCGCCTCTGAGCAGGTCGTTTCCGAGAGCGGGCGACGGGAATCGGACCCGCATGACCAGCTTGGAAGGCTGGAGCTCTACCATTGAGCTACGCCCGCAGTGTGGCTGAGGTTAGCAGTGTAACGCCTGCTCCTGGCGCGGCCCGACGGCGACCGCCGGGCTCCTGCGCCAGCCTCCCCCGGTTGTTGGAGCGCCGAGCGTTGATGGTCCGCCGGGCCCGGCCCAACTGCCGCTCCCTGGCACCGGGCCCGCTTGAACAGGGGCACCAGGGAGCCGTGCCGGTCCGGTGAGGCCCGAGGGCGCCGCTTAGGCCGAAGGATCGGGGACGAGGCGCAGGTACGGCTTCTTGGCGTCGAAGCCGTTGGGGAACAGCTTGTGGGCGTCTTCGTCGCTCACGGCGGGAACGATTATGACGTCGTCGCCGTGCTTCCAGTCGACCGGCGTGGCCACCTTGTGCTTGTCCGTCAGTTGCAGGGAGTCGATGACCCTCAACAGCTCGTCGAAGTTGCGGCCCGTCGAGGCCGGATAGGTCAGGGTCAACCGCACCTTGTTATTGGCGTCGATTATGAACACCGACCGCACGGTCGCCGTAGCGCTGGCGTTGGGGTGGATCATGTCGTAGAGGGTCGCCACCGCCCGGTCGGGGTCGGCGATGAGGGGGAAGTTGAGCGCGTGGCCGGTGACGTCGGCTATGTCTCCCTTCCAGCCATTGTGATGTTCGATCGAGTCGACTGACAAGCCGATAACTTTGGTGTTTCGGTGGGCGAACTGGTCCTTCAAAGCGGCGACGCGACCGAGCTCGGTGGTGCAGACGGGGGTGAAGTCCGCCGGGTGCGAGAAGAGCACGGCCCAGCTCCCGTCTTTCCACTCGTGGAACTTGATCTTGCCTTCTGTTGTCTCCGCCTCGAAGTCGGGAGCGGTGTCACCAAGTCTCAGGGTCATCTGGGGTCCCTCCTGGGATGGGGCTGCGGGTGCGATCGGACGTCGGTTCCGGGGACCCACCATAGTCATAGAAAAGGTTCGTGCAAAGGGAGACGGCGGCAGGCTGGGAAGGCGGGACGCGCTCGCTGTAAGTTGCAGGTGCCTGCCTAGGCGACCCGGGAGCTGCACGAGTGGAACACACCAATGGACGGCCCAGCGAGGAGCCTCGGCCCGCGGCCAATGAGCTGGCGGCCGAGTTCGAAAGGACCTTCGGCCGGCTACCGGAGATGGCCTGGAGCGCGCCCGGCAGGGTCAACCTCATAGGCGAGTACACAGACCTCAACGAGAGCTTCGTCCTCCCCATAGCCATCCCCAGTTCAACCCGTGCTCTCGTGGCTGCCCGCTCCGACCGGGCGCTGGTGGTGCGCTCGACCCATCAGGGCTATGGCGAAGGCTCCGCTCCGGTTACGGTCCAGCTCGGGGGCTCCGCCCTCCCCGGAGGCTGGGCCGCGTACCCGGCGGCCGTCGCCCTGGCGCTGGAAGCGACCGGTTACCCCGTCCCGGGGGCTGAGCTGTTGATCGACAGCGACGTCCCGGTCGGGGCTGGGCTGTCCTCCTCGGCCGCCCTCGAATGCAGCGTCGCCGCCGCCCTGTGCTCCCTGGCTGGTGTCGATGTGCCTCCGATGGACCTGGCCGTTGTCGCCAGGCGGGCCGAGAACGACTTCGTTGGAGTGCCGTGCGGGATCATGGACCAGGCGGCGTCGATGTGCTGTCAGGACGCTCATGCCCTAATGCTGGACACCCGCAGCCTCGAGGTGGAGCAGGTGCCATTCGACCTCGCCGCGGCCGGCCTCGGGCTCCTGGTCGTCGACACCCGGGTCAAGCACGAGCTCGGTGCCTCCGCGTACTCGCGGCGTTGGGAGGCGTGCCAGCTGGCGGCCCGCGCTCTGGGCGTACCGGCACTACGTGACGTAGCCCCGGGCCAGGTCGAGAGCTCATTGAGAGCTCTGGCCGGGGTGTGGGACGGCGAAGTGCTCAAGCGTGCCCGGCATGTGTTCACCGAACAGGCCCGGGTGCTCCACGTGGTGGAGGTGCTCCGGTCCGGCGACCCGGCCGCCATGGGGCCGGACCTGTTAGCCGGCCACGCCTCGCTGCGTGACGACTTCGAGGTGTCGTGCGCCGAGCTCGACGCCGTCGTAGACGCGGCCTGCTCCGCGGGGGCCATCGGTGCCCGGATGACCGGGGCCGGTTTCGGGGGTTCAGCGATCGTGCTGGCCGACGAGGCCCGTCTCGGGGCCATCGGGTCAGCCGTGCGGGCGGCGTTCGACGACCGGGGCTTCGCCCCCCCGCACTGCTTCCCCGTCACCGCCTCGGCCGGCGCCCACCGGATGTTCTGAGCCGGCCAGCAGCCGGGCCGCCGGCCCCGGCCCGCCCGAAGCCGCAGCCGTCAGAAATTTCTCCCCTGGCGTGCCATCCGCGCGCCCGAGCGGTTGCGGATACCAACGACGGTCGTTCATCCGTAAGTCATAACAAGGAGAAAACATATGCCTGGTATTTCCCGCCGTCGCTTTCTCCGCGACGCCTCCTTAGGTGCTGCCGCCGTTGGCGCGCTCGCCGTCGTTGGCCCTCAGGCCCTCGGCGCCGCTACCGCGTCGGCTTCGCCGCTAAGCCGAGGTACCGCCACCGACAGCGAGCGCTTGTCCGCCTCTGCGGCGACCGGGACCAACGTCATGGCCCACGTCGTGGACGACAAGTCCGGCACGATCTCACTGTACTCAGGGACCAAGAAGGTCACCTTCCAGGACCACGCCCTGGCCGAGGCATTGCTGAGGACTGCCCGGTGAGCACGCTTACGATTTCCCGCCCCTTACCGGACCGAGCCGAGGAGAGCTGAGCAATGTCTTCGCACAGAGAAGCACCCGGGACGTCAAAAGACCCGGTAATCGACAGCACCGACCTTTATGCCTTTGTCAGTCCTGACAAACCAGGCACGGTGACCATTATCGCCAACTACATCCCCTTGCAAGACCCGGCCGCCGGCCCCAACTTCTTCGAGTTCGGGGACGACGTTATGTACGGGATCCACATCGACAACAACGGCGACGGTCTCGCCGAGATCACTTACAATTTCCGCTTCAAGACCGAGACCGTCGACCCGGATACCTTCCTTTACAACACCAGCACCATCACCCCCCCGGCTCCCGGCAGCGCGAAGTACGCCAATTTCAACCGGCCGCAGACTTATTACGTCAGCAGGGTCGACGCCGACGGTAAGGACAGGATCCTGGCGGCGGGCCTCCCGTGCCCGCCGTGCAACATAGGCCCACGCTCGACCCCCAATTACCCGGCGCTTTCGGCCGCCGCTGTGCGCCAGTTGCCCGATGGCGAGACGGTGTTCGCCGGCCAGCGGGCCGAGGGTTTCTTCGTCGACCTCGGCTCCATCTTCGACCTGGGCGGCCTGCGCCCGCTCAACAGCCACCACCTCATCCCGCTGGCGAACGCAGCCGGTATAAACAGCCTGGCTTCGAAGAACGTCCACTCGATCGCCATCCAGATCCCGATCACCAAACTGACCTCGGGCGGCAGGACGCCGTCGGGCCCGACGGCCAGTGACGCCGTGATCGGGGTGTGGACCACGGCCAGCCGCCAGACGGTCAAGATGATCAACGCCGGCAAGGGCACGGCCACCGACAGCGGGCCCTACGTGCAGGTTTCCCGCCTCGGGATGCCGCTCGTCAACGAGGTTGTCGTCCCCGTCAGCCTGAAGGACTATTTCAACAGCCAGCCCCCGGCCAAGGACGCCCAGTTCGCGGCGGCAGTGGAGAACCCGGAACTGGCCAAGTTGATCCCCGTGCTCTATCCCGGGGCCTTCCCCAACCTGGCCGCCTACCAGGCCGCCGGGAAGACCCGTCCCGACATCGTGGCCATCTTCGCCACCGGGATACCGGCCAGCATCCTGCCCAGTGCCCCCACCAACGTCGGTGGCAAGGCCATAGCCGAGATGCTCCGGCTCAACGTCGCCGTGGCGCCCACCACCGTAGGTAGCAAGGGCTATAGCGCTCTTGGTGTCATCGGGGGCGACATAGGCGGCTTCCCCAACGGCCGCCGGCTCCAGGACGACGTGGTCACCATCGAGCTCCAGGCCTTGGCGGGGGCGACCATACCCCTGGTCGACAAGACCTACAAGGTGGACGCGGTGGTCTCAGCCGTGAGCGACGGTGCGCCGTCGGAACCCAGCTGCTACCGGTCGACTTTCCCTTATCTAGCCGACCCGCACGACGGTTACGACAACCCGTCGACCACGCCGACGGCGACGCCGGGCTCCAAGTAACCAACCCATGGCAACGCTGTCTCAACCGACGGCCCCGGCTTCGGGGCACGGGGCCTGGAGGGAACAACCCTTCGAGGACTCCGGGCCCCGCTCGGGCCCTCCCGACGCCCTCGTCCTCGACATCGGCGGGGACATCGGGGCGCTCATTATCTATGCCGACGAGTCCTGCCTGGGGTCAGAGATAGACCTGACCCCGGTCGGGGCCCCGCGCAGTCACCACCTGCACACCATGGTCCGGCGCCGCCGGGCGACCGGCAAGGATGTGATCGCCGGCCTTTACCCCGAAGTGCGTGAAGGTACCTACATCGTCTGGGGGCTCGAAGACAGTGGCCCCTTAGGTGAGGTGACGGTCATGGGCGGGCAGGTGAGCGAGTTCCGCGCCGGCAGCTGCCGGCCCTAGTAGGCCCGGCGGGCCTCCGCCCGATCCAACGGACGGCCTGCCGGGCACGTCCACACCGTTCTGCCGTGGCCGCCGTGGCGCGGCGGCGCCCTCGACCAGAAAGCGGGCCTATTTCATGATTGCCAACATTCTCGGGTCGGACACCCTCATCGTCCTGGTGGTGGCTGTTGTCGTGCTCTTCGGCGGCAGCCAGCTGCCAAAACTGGCCAAGAACGTGGGCTCGGCGGGCCGTGAGTTCCGCCGGGCCCAGGCCGAGGCCGAGCTCGGTCACTCCCGGACCGAAGCAACGGCGACCGTCCCTCCGGCGGCAGTGCTCCCTGCGGCCGTCCCCGCCGACGACATGATCGTCGTCAGCCGTTCGGAGCTCAGGCAACACGTAGCCAGCCTGATGGAAGAACGGGACAGCTCGTCGCTGCGCTGAGCCCCCGGGGCGAGCTTAAGAGTCCCGGAAACCGGTCTCCTTATGGCTGCCGTCGCACAAGGGTTTGTTGGCCGACCCGCCGCAACGGCATAGGGTCATCCGGGGGCGGGGCTCGAAGGGCTGGCCGTCGGAACGTTCGACGGGGATAGTCCCGGTCACGAAATAGGGGCCGTCGGCGGTGACGGCGATCCCGACGGGGAGCTCACGTTCGACGTCAGGGCCGGCGGCGGTCAAGCGGTAGGTCAGGGCGCCGGAGGGGCATTGCTCGATCATGGCCATCATCTGGCTGCTGGTGGCGGGGTCTTCGGTCCCTTCGACCATCTTCCACACGTTGGTGAGACGGTTGCCGCAAAAGCCGGCGTGCTCGCAGATGGCCCGGTCGTCGCGCACCACTACTCCGGTGCCCTCGTACGATTTGGCCCGTTCGTCATAGGTGGAGGTCGGTGCGGTCTCCGTACCGTCGAAGTGCCCCACGGCGTGGGTGCCGTCGCAGAACGGTTTGTTGGATGAGCCACCGCAGCGGCACAGGGCGACGACGTTGCGAGCTCCAAGCTCAGCCGTGGTCCGCGCCCCCGTCGGCTCCCCCTCATCGGAGGCGACGATCGTGCGGCGCGTCACCGGCACCGCGCCGCTAACCAGGTAGGGACCATTGGGCTGGACCTTGATCCTGGCCGGGCGGTCGACGTCGGGCATGGTCATGTCTCCTTCTAGAGCGCTCCGGGGAAGTCTGTCATACCTGGCAGAATCGCTGCGTCCGTCGAGGAAAGGTGGCTACCTACAAGTGCCCAGCCGCAGTCGGTTGAGGGGCAGGCTCTGGCTGTTCGTGGGCGTCGCCCTGGGCATCGCCCTCGGCCTCGGGCACCTCGCCTACTTCCACGGGGCGGCCGTCTCCCTTTCGGACACGGCTCTGCGCATAGTCAACACGGCCGGGCTGACGGTGGTCCACGACGCGGCCAAGCACGGTGCGCCTCGCCGGGCCGTGGAGGGGCTCACCGCCGTCTTGGCCGTGCTCTTGCCGGGGGTAACGGCCTTCCTGTTGGTACTGGCGGGGCGCTCCACCTTGCGCCTGCGCACCATTGTGGCCGTGCTGTTGGCCATCCTCGGGATCGCCGCCTTTTTCTACCTACCGGGTGGCAACGCCACCGGGGTGGCGGTGATGGCCCTGGTCGTCGCCGGGCTGTTGGTGGCGGCCACCGGGCCGCTCGTGGTGGCCCCGCTGGTGGCGGTGGCGACACTGATCGGGCTGGCGTTCCTGCCCCGGCTGTTGGCCAGTCACAGCACCCTCCCCAATGCCCCCGTCAGCGCCTTGCACGAGGCGCTTTTCGCCACGGCCGGCTCGCCGCTGTGGCTGCGGGTCATCGTGCTCGTCCTGGCGGCCCTGCCGTTCGCCCTGGCCGCCCGGCTGATCGTCCGGTAGCCCATGACGACCGGGTTAGCTCGACTTATCGCCCGGTAGGAGGGAAACTGGGGCCATGGCCGACACTTGCACGCATCAAGGTGCCATACTCACGACCGACGCCAGCGGCAATGGCTGTGTCGAATGCCTGGCCATGGGGGCCCGCTGGGCCCACTTGCGCCGCTGCGCCACCTGCGCCCACGTCGGGTGCTGCGACAGCTCTCCCAACCGGCATGCCACCGCCCATTTCCACGCCACGGACCACCCGGTCATCCAGTCGTTCGAGCCGGGCGAGGACTGGTACTGGTGCTACATCGACGAGTTCGCTTTCGAGTTGGAAGGCGAAGGCCCCAGCCCCTCTCACACTTGAACGCACCGGTCCGTACAGCCCCGGGCCGCGGTTTGTGAAGGGCGGGCCTATAACCAGGCCACGTCGTCGTCGGCCTGGTCGGTCGCTCTCTGGCACGTAGGGCAGTACCACCGTGCCTGTAGGGGGGTGCCGCAGGCCCGGTGACGTGGGCCTTCGTGCTCGTCTCCCATCGCCCGCGCCCCCCAGCTGGCCAGGAGCCTCATGGCGCCGGCCAGCTCCCGCCCTTCGGCGCTCACCTGGTACTCGTAGCGGGCGGGCCTTTCGGAGTAGGGCACAGCCACGACCAGGCCGTCGCCCTCCAGCCGGCGCAGGCGGGAGGACAAGACATTGGGGGCCAGGCCGGGCACGGCGGCCTCGAGATCCTTGAACCGGCGGGGACCTTCGATGAGCGCGTCGATTATCAGCAGCGTCCAGCGGTCACCGACGCGCGCCATGGCGACGTCCAGGGCCGAGTTGCCTGGTCCCTCGTCGCCAGGGCCGGGAGCCGGGCCCGGAATGGCGTCTACCGTGCCGGGGCCTACCGCGCTGGGGCGTGGTCCTGGGCGCCGCCGTTTGTCTCCTGCCCTGCTGAGCTCAGTCATGACCTCGTCCTTATCGGTCTCGCCGGGAATTCTTCGCCGCTGCGCTCTTCGTTGGGAGTAACTTCGTACTTGCAAGTCACAAGTTACATTGTTGAGTGGAGAGGAGCACCATGAGCGTGTCTTTGGTTGAGTTCTCGGACGCGGTGGCTGAGATTATCGCCGCGGCCGCACCGTCCGTCGTCGGAGTGGGTAGAGCAGGTAGCGGCGTCGTCGTGGCTGATGGGCTGGTGGTGACCAACGCCCACAACCTGCGCGGCGAGGTGGCGGTGTCGTTCGAGGACGGCCGGGTGGCCGTGGCCAGTGTGGCCGGCGCCGATATGGACGGTGACCTTGCGGTCTTGTCGGTCGACACCGCCGGGGCCCCCGCCCTGGCGTGGTCGGAGGACGTGCCCGCTCTGGGCCATGTCGTTATAGGCCTGTCCCGGCCGGGCGGGCGGAGCCTGCGCGCCGGTGCCGGTTTCATTTCCGGGCTCGGCGTCAGTTTCCGAGGCCCGGGCGGCAGCAGCGTGACCGGCGCCCTCGAGCACGGAGCGCCCCTCGTCCCCGGGTCCTCGGGCGGGCCCCTGGTCGGCAGCGACGGCCGTCTCGTGGGCATCAATACGCACCGCGAAGGCGAGGGCTTCTACCTGGCCCTGCCGGTCGGAGCGGACCTGAAGGCCCGTATCGACGCCCTGGCCCGGGGCGAGGTGCCCCGCCGGGTACGGCTCGGGGTCGCCCTGGCCCCGCCCAAGCTCGCCCGCCGTGTGCGCCATGCCGTGGGGCTGCCCGACCGGGACGGTCTGCTCGTGCACGCCGTCGAACCGGATGGTCCTGCTGACAGGGCCGGGCTGCGCCGGGGGGACCTCATCGTCTCGGTTGGCGGCCAACCCGTCGGCTCGGCCGGCGAACTGGCGGCCTTCCTCGGTTCCATAGATGACGGCGGTACGGCCGACGTGGTGGTGGTCCGGGGCGTGGAGGAGGTCTCAGTAGCAGTGCACTTCGGTCCGGCGGGGCCGTCCGAGCAGGGTACAGCCTGATGCCGGCGCCGGAGACCTTTCCAGCGCCGGAGACCTTGCCGGCGCCGCCGAACAGGGTCGACGAAGCACTTCTCGACCCGTACTCGCGGACGGTGTCGTGGGTGGCCGACCAGCTCCTACCGTTCCTAGACAGTGAGCAGGAGTGAGCCCGGCCCACCGGGCAGCCCCGAACGGTCTTGGGCCACCTGGTCCCCGGTACCTCTGGTCGGCACTGTGGTCTTACTGCCACCGCCTCTCGGGGCCCGAATAGCCCCGTCCGGTGGTCGCCTCCTGCCTGTGCTTGGTCCCGGGCCCCTATTTGTTGAGTTATCGCCCAGAGAACGGTTTGCACCGTCTATGGCCCCAAGTGGTCCTTCGGCTACTCGGTGGGCCAGGTCGAGCGAGGCCAGCCGGCCCAGGTGGGTGCCTAGGGCTTGGAGCACCACCTCGTCGGTGCCGTTGACGCCCAGCCGGGTGCGGACCCTCGCCCCTGCTGGTGGGGCGACGACGAACGGTGCCGGGACTTGTCGTAGGCGCTGGCCCCGATGGCTCACGGCTTGGCCCCCTTACCAGGCGAAGGCCTACGCCCGATGTCAGTTCTGTCGTCGAGGTCATCAGGACGAAAACCACCGTTCGGCACTAGCAACAACTGTGCCAGGCGGCTGTGACGATAACCCTCTCTGGCGCACCGGTACTTCGTATTGATCACCAATGCGTACAATCGCTCACTGTTCGAGGAACAGTTGTGAACCCTCTCGGGTTCGAAGGCTCGGTGAGCGCCGGTGTGGTCAGCGCGCTGGGCCGGAGCCTCGTGGCCTCCGCCGGGCCCGGAGGCCGACTGCTCGACGACGTCATCCAGACCGACGCCGCCTTGCACCCGGGGAACTCGGGGGGCGCCTTGGTTGTGAGCTCGTCGGAGGTCGTCGGGATCAACACCGCTCTGGTCGGGCACTGGGCCGGCCAGGGCCTGGGGATGGCCGTCCCCATAAATGAGCGGACCAGGACGATCCTCGGGGCCCTAGCCGCCGGCCGCCCTGTCCGGCGCGCCTACCTCGGCATCGGAGGGGGCTCGCGCCCGCTGCCGCCGGTCGTGGCGGCGGCTACCGGCGCCTCCCGTGGGGTCGAAGTGGTCTCGGTGGTCGCCTCGAGCCCGGCGGCGACGGCCGGCTTACGCCCGCGCGATTTGATCGTCAGCGTGGACGGGGAGCCCGTCGGCGATGTCGGCGAGCTCCAGTCCCTGCTAACCGAACGTTTCATCGGGCGGCCCGTCGCCATAGGGTTCGTCCGCGACGGCCGGTTGACGACATCCCAGGTCAGCTGCGTCGAGCTGCATTGAGGCTGATCACCGGGGCCGCTCTGCCTCATCACCTAAACAGATCGCACACGAAATTTACCAGCTGTTCAACGAATATGGGGTACATTGAGCCTCATGAAACAAGTACTTTGCAAACTCGTGGGGCACCGTGATTATGACCCCGAGGTCCTGGCTATAAAGCCTTGGCTAGACCCTGACTTCTATGCGTATGCCCCTGAGGATTTTCGTGAGCCGGTCTGTCTTCGCTGCGGAGAGGTACTTTCGCCCGTAGCGGCTTAGCGCCGTCCCGCCGAGGCCGCGCCAGCCCCGGCGGCCTAAGATAAGATAAGTCTCGCATATGGCTGACCCGTTCAACCTGGAGCGCTTTATCTCCGCCCAGGACGCGGGTGGGATTTACGCCCGTGCCGTCGAGGAACTGCGACGGGGCCAGAAGCGCAGCCACTGGATGTGGTTTGTTTTCCCCCAGGTCGCCGGGCTCGGGCACAGCCCGATGTCTACTAAGTTCGCCATTTCGTCGCTCGAGGAAGCCAAGGCCTACTTGGGCCATGCCGTGCTCGGCCCGAGGCTGGTCGAGTGCGCCGCTATCCTCACAGAAATAGGGGCCCGCAGCGCGGAGCAGATCTTCGGGCCGATCGATGCGCAGAAGCTGCGATCGTCCATGACGCTGTTCCTGCGTGCAGCCCCGAGCGGGACCGTTTTCCAGCAGGTGCTCGACCGTCATTTCGGCGGTGTCGCGGATCCGGCAACCGACGAGCGTCTCTGGACGGGCGGCCCGCCCACCCTCTAGTTGTCCCGTCGCCCCTAATGGTCCACTCGGGCCGAGGTCAGCGGTCCTGTTGGGCCACATCCCAGAGGTGGTGCACCGTGTCGTGGACCATGTAGCGGGCAATGGTCTGGACCTCGAAAGACGCTCCATCACTGCGACGGCCGGTGCGTTGCCAGGCCGGTCCTACTACCCTGTCGAGCTGTGACGCTACGGCCTCCGCGGCCCCGTCTAGCTCGTCGATGACGGTGGCGGGGACCTGGTGCTCATAGGCGTCTGCGACAGCGGAAGCGTCTTGGTCCCAGTTTTCGAAGAGCGGGTCGTCCTCGCTCAGCATGAGGTTGATCCTCGTGAAGAAACGACGGTAAACATCGCGGACGTGGCAGGTGTACTCGAGCGTGGACCAAGTCGACTCGTTTGGGCGCCCGGGCCGGATGGCGCCGGCCTGGAAGAGACGGTGCCAGGCCTGCGAGTTTTCCCTCACCAGGCCGGCGACCTCGTCCGCCCGGCACGTGCTGGCGTCAAAACCGCACTCGGGGCAAGCCCGGGTCAGGACCCAGGTCCAGTTCTTGGTGTCAGGGACGATCATGGCGACGACATTAACGGGCGCCGCCCGGGCCCGGTGCCGAATAAACGCTCCGGCGCGGCCCCGTCAGGCTCGACGCTGCCTCGGGCAGTTCGTTTCCAGCTCTTGGAAGCGGCGTAGACCACTGGACGCCCGGCGTTTGACGGCTGCCCTCCGTTGAGCCGTCATGTGCCGAGAGCTCTCTTCGACCTCGCCCAGCATGAAATCGACTATGCCGCTCACACCCAGACAATCGTCGAACAACTGACAACCGGTGCAAGTTACCGGGCTCTCGGTCCAACGTAGTGAAACTGTGGCCAATTTTCTCGCCTTGTCCTGGTCACGGCCCGGTGGTAGTCCCTTTTGCCGGACCACTTTGTTAAACAATGATATTACCCCTGGCGGTGGCTAGCTGTAGGCGGTGTCGCGAATAGAGGCGGCTGAGGGGCTCGGGGTGCCGCCACGTCGTCTACAACGTGGCCGTGCGCCGGCGGTCCGGGACGCTCAGGCTGTTGACGGTGAGGTCCTTACTGGCGGGCGCACCTTGGTCCCCCGGACGCGGCGGCTCGTAGTGAGGTCCCTGACGACCCCGCCTGCGCTCCGAGAGCGGAACTTGTCCTGGTACATGTCCTTGTCAGCGGCCGCCAGCACCTCCTCGTCGCTCTCGGTGTAACGGTCGAGAAGGGCGGTACCAACACTGATCTCCAAATGCAGCCGGCGCCCCGTGCCCGGGTCGAACCTGAGTTCTGATACCACCCGGCGAAGGTCGGCTGCTACCTCCGCGCCCTGTTCGGGGTCGTCGTAAGGCAGGAGAACGCCGAACTCGTCGCCCCCGATCCTTGCCACCGTGTCGGTCCGCCGCAGCCTTTGTGCCAATGCGGTGGCGACCGTCTTCAAAGCCCTGTCGCCTACCGGATGGCCGTAGCGGTCATTGATCTGTTTGAAATGGTCGATGTCGATGAGCATTACGACAGCCGTCTCGCTGTAGCGCCGGGCGCGCTCAAGCTGTTCGTTGAGGTCGCGCATGAACCGCCGGCGGTTCAAGGCACCAGTAAGCTCGTCGTGGTCAGCCAGGTAGCGCAGGTGTTCCCTATCTCGCACGACTGCGCTCATGTCGCGAGCAATCGAGGAGATGCCGACCATTTGGCCCTGGCCGTCCCGGACCGGCGAGATGGTCAGCGCCACTCTTACGTGCTTTCCGTTCTTACGAGCCCCGACGGCCTCAAGGTTGGCGACTCGCTTGCCGGTCCTCACCCGTGCCAAGACGGCAGCTAGGTTGTCGTCCTCGCCCAGCAACGTCAGCATTGAGGCCGACTTGCCGAGCATCTCTTCGGCCGAATACCCGTACAGCTGCTCGGCGCCGACGTTCCAGCTCACCACAACGCCGTCAAGGGTCTCACCGACAATGGCGTCGTCGGAGGACTCCACTAGCGAAGCGAGGCGGGATGCGTTGTCCTCGGCCCGCTTGCGGTCCGAGATGTCACGGACGGCACAGTAGGTCAGCCGGTCTCCTTGGTCCGGCCCGAACGGGCTGAGCAAAATCTCCGCGGGGAACTCAGTGCCGTCCTTACGGAGCCCGAAAAGCTCCAGACCGGTAGTTGACGACCGTGGGTGGGGGTCGACAAGGTACCCGGTTGTCCGGCGGCGGTGCTGCTTGCGGGACCGCAGGGGGACCAGGAGCTCGACGGGCTGGCCGACCAACTCTTGGCGTCCGTAGCCAAAGAGCCTTTCGGTCTCTGCATTTACAAGGATGATCTGGCCGGTGGCATCGACCACGATCACCCCCTCGGGTGCCGACTCAAGCAGTTCGCCGAACAGTTCGGCCGTCCACAGCCGGTCGGAGCCGTTTTCACCAAGAGCACCCAACTTGGTTCCCCTATCGCCTAAGTCTTCCTCTTTGCTAACCGGTCCTCTCTTTGGTGACTAAAAGTATAGGGCTTCCCACACACTGCGGCGGTTATATGTTTCCCAGTCCCCACCGGCGGCGCCCTGGTCACCGTCGTCGGCTGGCGGGCCGTCTTTGCCTTCCTCGCCGCCTCGCCCGTAGCCCTGGTGACCGTCGCCCTGGTGACCGGGGCCAGGTGGTGGAGTTCGAACACGACTTTGCTGTTGCATGCCAGCAATTGTTTAGGGACCACTACCCCGTCCCCGACCGATAAAGAAACGAGGTGCCCGCCTGGGGCACCTCGTTTCTTTAGTGATTGGTTAGCCAGTTAGATGGTGCCTTCAGTAAACGCTCTCGTTACCGCCCGTGGCCGTGATGACCGGGGCCACCAGGGAAACCAGGGGAACCCCCCGAACCGCCGGAGCCAGGGGAACCGCCCGAACCGCCGGAGCCAGGGGAACCGTGCCCACGCCCGGCCGGACGGATGAGGACCGAGGTGGCATCGATGATGCCGCCTCCGCCCTGCGTGCCGCGAACTGTGACTTGATCGCCGCCCTGAATGTCGCTGAAGCTGACCGAACTCTGACCCCGCTCACGGATAGTGGTAGTGCTGAAAACGTCGACAGTCACGTTGGTGCTTTTCCAGCCGCTGGCGGCCAGGGTGAACGTTTCCTCCGTCGACGATATCGTGGTAGCCGTACCGGTGAGGACGGTGCCGGTTTGGGTTACCAGCGGGACATCTACCGAGGTGGCATTTACGACGCCGCCTCCAGCCTGCGTGCCGCGGACCGTTACCTGGTCGCCGACCAGGACGTCGCTCAGGCCGGGCGAACTGACCCCCGGCTCACGGAACTTGGTCGTGGTCAAGACGTTGACGGACACGTCCGTGCTCTTCGGTCCGATGATGGCGAGGCTCTTAGGTCCGATGGTGGCGAGGGTGAAGGTTCCCGTCGGCGGTGCCGTGGTCGTGGCCGTCATCGTAAGGACGGTCCCGGTCTGAAACACGAGCGGGACTTGTACCGAGAAGGCATCAACCGTGTCCGTCCCGGCGTTCAGGCCCCTAACTATCACCTGGTCGCCGACCAGGACGTCGCTCAGGCCGGGCGAGCTGTCCCCCGGGTCGCGGAACTTGGTGTTTGCCGTGACGTCGACCGTGACCGTCGCGCTCTGCCAGCCCGTGGGCGTTATGGTGAAGCTTGCCGTCACCGGGACCGTCGAGGCCGTCGTCGTGAGGGTCGTGGAGGCAACTGGGGCCGAGAGGACGGTGCCGATGAGGGTGCCGCCGTAACCATGGCGGAAGTGGAGGCCTCCCCACCACGGCGCCACCCGTCCAGGTTGACCGCCATGCTGGTGGGATTGCACCACGGGCGCGGCATTGGCAGTAGCCGTGCTCCCCAACGCCAGCGACCCGGCGAGGCCGGTTGCCAGCCCAGCATAAAGTACCAACCGGGCCGCTCCCCTGATCATTGATGTCTGTCCCGCCCTAAGACCGATCTGGCTCCTCAGTGACATCTCGTTCTCCCTGTCATCGTGAATGTCCGGCGGGCGCTTGGGCCAACGCAAGGAACAACCTCAGAGTAGCAGTGGACCTAAGCGCACGTACTGTGACCAGTTGTTCAGGTGATTGCTTGAGACCTGTGACCAAATTGTGATGATTGTGTGAAGACTTGTGATGATTATGTGAAGGCACACAGACCATCGGTCAAGCCGGGTCTCTCCTTTGTCGCGATCGATCTTTGCTAGTTTCTTACTCTTCTCGTTTTTCGTATTTTTGGGCGGACCTGCGTTCTTCGAGCGCCTCGGAACGGGCCCATAGTGCCCCGTCAGGCTCGCTCGGTGGCGCCAACCCTTCCCGCCGTCCGGTTACAGCGAAGGGCGTTCTCACCGGAGCTGGCCTTGGTGGGCGTCTCTTTCCTCCGTTTCGGCTCCTTCGCGCGTCTACAGCGCCAGCCCAGAATGGCCGACCATTCCACTGTGCTTTCCATCCGAGCTGCCCGCCGATACCGGTGGCGCCTCGCCGGCGGCCGCTTGACCGCCAGCAGCTCCGCCGTGTGCTTCGCGCCTAACCGATTAGAGCGTCGGCGCGCCGGCACTTGCTGGGAGACCACGGCAGAAGACGTAACCGGGGTGCGAGTGCGCGGGAGAATGTGGCTAGTGGTCGAGACGGCGGCCGGCGCTGAGACGTTCCGAGTCTTTGGCGCGGCGGCGGCGGCGCCCAGGCTCGAGGAGGCCCTACAGCTCGGTAGCCACGGCACGGCTCGTGTTGACGGTCTCACGTTCGAGACGCCGGAGACGATCTGAGGGGAGGCGTGGTAGCACAAGTTGGTCCCTGGTAGTCATCTCGGCCGTCCGTCCCGTAGCCTCCTTCAATGGCTAACCGAAGCCCCAGGTGCCCAGTGGGACAGGGCCCATCTCGACGAGGTCGAGCCGCAAGCGGGCGTACCCGCTATCGCGTGGCCGGCCACGGAGCGCGCCAGCGTTGAGCGTCGATAGCGCCCTTTCGGACGCGTCAAGGGGCCGTCGGCACCGCCGCTATTGGTTCGGTGACGGCAAGGCTCACATCGAGGTAAGAGCAGCGCGGCGTCATGGTTCGGAGCGGTTCGCCCGCGAACTTGAGGGCGCCCTGGCCCGTGTTCGAGGCGTGCACTGGGCACAGGTAAACGCTGTGGTGGGACGGGTCGTTGTCGCCTTCGACGGCGAGGCTGTCGACAGCTCGGCGATCATGGCGGCGATCGAGGGCGTCGAAGAAGCCCACGAGCTGGAGGACGACCGATTTGGGTATGACCGGCCTGATTTTCCCGGTGATATCGAGCCCGTTCACCGCGCCATCGTTGGTCTCGTCGCCGACGCCGTCGGCCTCGTCGCCGGGATCGCTGGATCTGTGCTCGACCTACCGTCGTTACCAGAAGAGGCCGCCGCGCTCGTCTCCGTGGCGGAATCTCAGCCCCGCATCCGACGGTTGGTCGAATCTGCTTTAGGCCCGAGCACGGCGGACATCGGCCTAGCACTGGCAAACGCTGTCCTCCAAGGGCTCGGCCAGGGCACCCTTGGTCTTGTCGTCGACTTGGCCCACCGCGGAGGGCTGCTGGACGAAGCGATCGCTCGTCGCTCGAGTTGGGGACGCCTCGAACAGGAACTGGCCAACCACCCCTCACGGGTGGTTTGTGGTCCTATCTCTCGTCCCCGACGTCCCGTGCCTTTGCCCCCGGGGCCGATAGAGCGCTATGCCGACCGTACCGGCGCCGCTGGCCTGGCTGCGGCCGGCGCTGCTTTTGCGTTCACCACCAACCCGCGCACGGCAGCTTCCATGCTGCTGGCCAGTATGCCGAAGGCGGGACGGCTTGGCCGAGAGGCGTTCAGTGCCCGGGTCGGCCGGGCACTGGCGTCTCACGACGAGCTGGTGTTCGACCCGGCAGCGCTACGGCGGTTAGACCGTACCGACACCGTCGTCATCGATGCCGCCGTCCTGCTTACGGGTGAAAAGGAACCGGCCCGGACCGTGTTCGCACGCGAGGTCGACCCGTCCGAGGCCGCGGCTCGGCTGCACGCGCTCTTCGATGGCACCGATGCCTCGGCGCGACGTAGCCGGGAGGGCTGGACGGTCGGGCTACTGAGCGATCTTTCGGTCCCAGCTACGGCCCTGCGGCGGCTTCGCCGCCGGCTCGGCCCTGTGGCGACCCACGGCCTCATGTGCAACGGAGGCCTGGTGGCGCTCTTCGCCGTGCGCGACGAGGTCGTCCCCGGTTGGCAAGTCCTGGTCCGAGCCGCCCGTCGAGCTGGGCACATGATCGCCATCGCGGGGGACGACCTCGGCCTCGTGGCGCGGTTCGGGGCCGACATGCTCGTCGACGGAGGAGACGGCTTGTGCGCCTCGGTCCGGATGCTCCAAAACGACGGCTGTGGGGTGCTCTTGGTCGGCGGGCCGTCCAACGATGCTCTTGAAGCCGCCGACTGCGGAGTCGGCCTGGTCGTCGACCATGTTGTCCCCTGGGGCGCCGATGTAATCGCCAAGGACCTGAGCACCGCCGTGTTCCTGATCGATGCCTCGGCTGTGGCCCGAGCAGTGAGCCAGCAGAGCGCAAACCTGGCGCTGGCGGGCACGGCCGGCGGTGTACTGCTCGGTGCCGCACTCGAGCCGGCGCGGGCGTCGTCTAGCGCCACCACCAGTGTCAACGTCGCCGCCATTGCCGCCGTCGCCAACGGCTGGCGGGCTGGCATGGGCCTGGCCCGCCTGCCACGCCATCGCATAGGCGGAGGGCCACCCTGGCACATGCTCGAGGTTGACGATGTCCTGGCTCGTTTGGGCACCAGTCGAGGTGGCCTCCCCTCGTCCAGTGGGGCCGGACGGCTGGCTCCGGTGGCCCGGCTCGCCGGCGACCCGGCTCGTTTCGCCGCCGCTGTCGGTGCCGAGCTGGCCAACCCGTTGACCGAGGTGCTGGCGGCCGGTGCGGCCCTATCAGCGGCGGTGGGGTCGAGCGCTGACGCCGTCATCGTCGGCGCAGTATCGACGCTCAATGCTCTCATCGGCGGTGGGATCCGGTACCAAGCCGAGAACGCGGTCCGCTCGCTCGACCGCGCCAGCCAGCAGCAGGTGTCGGTGCTGCACGGCGGGCACAGGAGCCTTATCGAGTCGGACGCGCTCATTCCCGGCGACGTCATCGCTCTTGCCACAGGCGATGCCGTACCGGCGGACTGCCGGATAATCGAGGCCAACCATCTCGAAGTGGACGAGTCGAGCCTCACGGGTGAGTCGCTCCCAGTAGCCAAGTCCGAGGCGCCGTCCATGTCCACGCTCATCTCGGAGCGGTCCTCGATGCTGTACGCCGAGACGTCGGTGGTGGCCGGTGACGCCCTCGGTGTCATCGTCGCGGTGGGCGAGGACACCGAGGCGACAGCGGGCGACGTCACCCTGGGCGCCAAGGTCACCGGCGGCGTCGAGGAACGGCTCAGAAAACTGACGATGGTCTCAGTCCCCTTGGCAGTGCTCGGTGGAGCTGGCGTCGCCGGTCTTGGTGCCCTTCGGGGCCAAGGTTTGTCCGAGACCCTGGGGAGCGCCGTCAACCTGGCCGTTGCCGCCATCCCTGAGGGCCTGCCCATCGTTGCCACCATGGCCCAGGTTGCTGCCGCTAGGCGCCTGTCCGGAAAAGGGGTGCTCGTCCGCAACCCCCACGCGTTGGAGGCCCTCGCCCGCGTCGACGTACTGTGCACCGACAAGACGGGGACGCTGACGGGCGGGCAGATCAAGCTGACCTCGGTCTCCGACGGGCGTCGCAGTTCGCCGCTCACGCGCCTTGGCAGTCATGACCGCAGCATCATCGCCGCCGCCCTGCGGGCGACACCGCCTCAGGTCGACGGCGCGGCGCTGGAGATGACAGACCGGGCGGTCGTGGAAGCGGCCGAGCGGTGCGGCGTGGACAGGGAGCTTGGCGCGCCTTCGTGGGCCCTTGACCTGGAGCTGCCCTTCGAGCCGTCCCGCGGCTTTCACGCCACCGTCGGCACGAGCGAGCTGGGACAGCTCATAGATGTGAAGGGCGCCCCCGAGGTCGTGCTATCGCGCTGCGATCGGTGGCGCGACGGCTCCGGTCACCGTCCGCTCGACGAGAAGGTCCACGGGATGCTCACGAGGAAGATCGAGCGTCTGGCAAGCACGGGACGGCGTTTGCTGGCCGTGGCCGAAGGTCAGACGACCACCACACTGCTCACGGGGCCCGACATCTCCAGGCTAACGCTCCTCGGCCTGTTGGTCTTCTCGGACCCCGTCCGCCCCTCAGCCTCCGCTGCTGTCGACGGTATGCGCCGCGCCGGCATTGAGGTCGTCGTGGTCACAGGGGACCATGCCAGCACGGCGGAGAGCGTGGCGGGCGAGCTCGGGCTGATGGACGGCCGGCGAGTACTGACCGGCACTGAGCTGGGCAAACTTTCCGACGCCGAGCTCGATGTGGTGCTCACCGATGTGTCGGTGTTCGCCCGTGTCGTGCCCGCCGACAAGGTGCGGATCGTTGAGGCCTACCAGCGCGCCGGACGGGTCGTGGCGATGACCGGCGATGGGTCCAACGATGCGCCGGCCATCAGGCTGGCCGACGTCGGCCTGGCGCTCGGCCGGCACAGCACCTCGGCGGCCCGGGGGGCGGCTGACATTGTGATCACTGATGACCACATAGAGACCCTCCTCGACGTAGTCACCGAGGGCAGGGGTATGTGGGGATCGGTCCGAGATGCCGTCGCCATCCTCCTCGGGGGGAACGCGGGTGAGGTCGTCTTTACGGTGGCCACCAGTGCGATCACGGGCAGACCGGCGTTGTCGACCCGGCAGTTGCTGCTTACCAACCTTCTGACCGACGTGGTCCCCGCTATAGCTATTGCCATCAGCCCGCCGCGGGGACGCTCGGCTGAACAGCTCCTGGCCGAGGGACCGGACCGCTCCTTGGCCGGGCCCATGTACGTGGCAATTGCCCAGCGCGCCACGGTCACCGCGGCCGGTGCTGGAGCAGCGTGGGGGGCGGCCCGCCTGACCGGTCGCGCCAGGCGCGCCAATACGGTCGGGCTGGTTGCCCTCGTCGGGTCGCAACTAGGCCAAACAATTGCCATCGGTGGGACCGACCCCGTCGTCCTCGTTGCCAGCCTGGTTTCGGCGGGAGTACTCGCGGCCATCGTGGAGACCCCTGGTGTCAGCGAGTTCTTCGGCTGTACGCCGCTCGGCCCGACGGGCTGGGGCATTGCCATCACGTCGTCGGCTGCGGCGACAATGGCCGGCGTGTTGGTGCCGCGATTTGTCGACGCGCTGAGAACGTCGAGCGACAGTTAGACTCCTGACAGTTCCCATCAAATGAGGTGACGTTGATGCCCACCACACCGAGATCGACAACGACTGCAATTAAGAGCGAGCCTGCCAGAAACAGTGAGCCGCCCCGCGCTATCAGCCTGCTCGGGCTACCGGTACCGGTGCCGAGCACAGGGACAGCTCTCTACTACGGTGGGATCGCTGCCTTGGTGGCCGCCGAACTCATCGACTGGCCGGTCGCGTTGGCAGTCGCCGTAGGTCACGAGCTGCTCGTACGCCGTCAAAGGCCCGCCGCGTAAACATATGCAAAATCCGGACGGCCCACCTAGCGCTGTGGAGCGCGCCCGCCGGTAGCGCAAGAAAAGGTCACGTCGTTTACGCCGGTGCCACGGCGCTTCGTGGGAACAGCCAGTCGAGTAAACGGGTGATGACGAACTGCACTGCGGTCGCCAGCGCTTGGACGATAAATACTTCGGCAAACTCACCCATGGGCCGTGTGCCTCCTTTGCCGTCGCTCTTGTTCGAAGTGCAGCCTATTACTGCCACCAAAACATGGGTGTAATTTTGGCCAACGCCCGAGTGAACAACGGGTGAACATTGGGCCGCATTCAGTGCCGATCTCGCGAAATCCCGGGCCCGAAGTGCCACACAGGTTCGCAACCGGAAGAACTTGACAACCCTACCCCGGAGGAGAGGACGCTATGTCAGCATTATCGCAGAAGTCACCGGTGCCAACGCCAATACAAACGCCAATACAAACGCCAATACAAACGCCAATACAAACGATAGAGCGGCCGCCGGCCTCAGCATGGCGCGTGCCCAACCCGCTCACCGCCCTCGAGTCGGTGCTCAGGCGCGACGAAGCCGATATTTTGTTGATAGCGGGCAACGTAGCCCTTGTCGCCTTCGAGGTCATCGAGTGGCCGGTAGCAGCGCTTACACTCGCCACGCACGCGATCGCACGGAGCCGTTTCAAAGCCCTCCAAGCCGTGGCCGAGGTGGCCGAGGAAACGGAGTAAAGACGCATGAGAGATGCCTTCGGGGAACGGATGCTGGGGACGAGCGGCCTGGTGGTCTCGGAGCTCGGGCTCGGGTGTATGGGTATGAGCTATCACCGAAGCACCCTGATGGACCGGGACGCGGCGATAGCGCTGGTACGCAAGGCGGTGGACCTTGGCGTGACGTTCTTCGACACGGCCCAGGTCTATGGACCGTTCACCAACGAACGGCTACTTGGAGAGGCCATCGCGCCCGTTCGTGACCAGGTCGTCGTGGCCACAAAGTTCGGGGAGGTCGATGCCGCCGGTCGGTATGTCCGTTCAAGTCGGCCCGAGCTGGTCAAGCAGACCACCGACGCCTCCCTCGCTCGCCTGGGAGTCGAGACGATCGACCTGCTCTACCAGCACCGGGTTGACCCCGACGTGCCCATAGAGGAGGTCGCCGGCGCGGTCAAGGACCTGGTCGAGCAGGGCAAGGTCAGGTACTTCGGCTTGTCCGAGGCGGGCGCTCAGACGGTCCGCCGTGCCCACGCCGTTCTGGCGGTGGCCGCCGTCCAGAGCGAGTACTCGCTGTGGTGGCGACGCCAGGAGCAGGAGGTGCTCCCCGTCTGTGAGGAGCTGGGCATCGGGTTTGTGGCTTACAGCCCGTTGGGCCGGGGTTTCCTCGCCGGCTCGGTCGACGAGCACACCACCTTTGACAGCGGTGACAACCGCAACACCCTGCCGCGCTTCACGGTCGAGGCGCGCAAGGCGAACCGGGCGCTCGTCGACCTGCTCCGGACCGTAGGTGCGACGAAAGGTGCCACACCCGCTCAGCTCGCACTGGCCTGGCTCCTCGCCCAGCGGCCGTGGGTAGTACCGATCCCCGGGACGACGAAGCTGCACCGCCTGGAAGAGAACCTTGGCGCCGGCGCCATTGAGCTCACCAGCGACGATCTCGCAGAGCTCAACCGCGCCGCGTCCGAGATCCCGATCGTGGGCGACCGGTACCCAGGGGAAGTCGAACAGGTGACGAACCGCTGAGTGCCCCATTCGGCGTGGGTGACCTGGCCGCGCATCACGGAGCGCTCGGAGCCGAGCGGCTGCGCACCGCTGCATAACGGCATCGCTGTGCCCACAGCGGGTGACGTCTTCATCGACACCGACGCCGGGAACGGCTGGACAAGCGTGAGCGCGATCGCTGAAGTCACGCCGAGCGGGAACGTTCGGGCGATTTGGAGGTCCTGACCCAGGATGCCTTGACGCGCTGCCCATTGCGCAGCCTGCCCTTGCGCAATATCGTCACTACGGCCAGCACCGGGCTGGCGTGGAAAGGAGGGACGGTGGCCGAGGTGCCTGGAGGTGCGCTCAGCTCGTTCCGTGGTCGCTTCGGGGGCCGGGTAGTGACGGCCGGAGACGCCGATTACGACGCGGTGCGCGCCGCGTGCGTTTGGAACGGCGACATCGACCGGCGTCCTTGGGTAATAGCCCAGGCGACGTCGACCGCGGACGTGGTCGCCGCAGTGGGGCTGGCGCGAGAGGTCGGCCGCGATGTGGCTGTCCGGGGCGGCGGCCATAATTTCTCAGGTTCCTGCATCGCCGATGACGCGGTGATGATCGACCTGGGTGGCTTATGCGATGTGCATGTCGACCCGGTTGCCAGACGAGCTGTCTGTGGGGGCGGCACCCGCTGGTCCCAGCTCGACGCGGCCACCCAGGAGCATGGCCTAGCTGTTCCGGGGGGTTTCATCAGCCACACGGGTGTCGGAGGGCTCACCCTCGGGGGAGGTGTCGGCTGGCTGAGCCGAAAGGCCGGTCTGAGCTGCGACAACCTCGTTTCGGTGGAGGTCGTCACGGCTGAGGGAGCCGTTGTCCGGGCCTCGGCGGAAGACAACCCAGACCTGTTCTGGGGGGTGCGAGGGGGTGGCGGCAACTTCGGCGTGGTCACCTCGTTCGAGTTCCAGCTCCACGAGGTCGGCCCGATGGTGTTGTTCGCCTTGTCGTTCTGGGACCTCGACCATGGCCCCGCGGCATTGCGTGCCGCTCGGGACCAAGTGCCCCACTTGCCCGATGATGTGGCCGTGTTCTTTGCTGGGCTGAACGCCCCTCCAGCTCCTTTCGTGCCCGAGCAGTACAGGGGTGCAACGGGCTACGCCGTTCTGCTGGTCGGGCTCGGGCCCGCCGACGCGCACGCCCGGGCAGTTGCGGCGCTGCGTGAAGCAGCCCCCCCGACGTTCGCCTTCGATACGCCGCTTCCCTATGTCGAGCTACAGAAGATGTTCGACGAGAGCGCTCCTTGGGGCATCCGCGGCTACGAGAAGGCGGTCTACCTCGACGAGCTCACTGATGCGGTGATCGAGGTGATCGCGCGACACCTGCCTAACAAAGCATCGCCCATGTCTTTCATGCCGACGTTCGTCCTGGGGGGCAACTTCGCGCGGCACGCCGACAATGAGAGCGCCTTTGGAGGCCGGCGCCAGACCCGCTATGTGCTCAACATCGCAGCAGTGGCGCCCACCGCCGAGCTGCTCGAGGCAGACCGGGCGTGGGTGAGGGCGTTCTGGTCCGACCTCGTCCCTCATGCAGCCGGGGTCGGCAGTTATGTCAACTTCATGGCCGATATCGACCAAGATCGCGTCATCGCCAGCTATGGTCCCGAAAAGTACGAACGGCTGAGCCAGCTCAAGGCCAAGTACGACCCAGGCAATGTGTTCCACCTCAACGCAAATATCCGCCCCGCGGCGACTGTGTAGCCCCGAGCCCCCGCGGTAGAGCAACCACATGCTGGTGGTTTGGGCTCACTAGGCCATTGACCTGCTCTTTTTATGCCCGTTGCTGACGGCTGGGAACCCTTGGTGCCTTCTGCTTCGCGCACGGATCGCGCAGGGCGACGGGCCTCCTGCTCCTTCCCCTCCTCTGGCAGGAGCCGTCCAAGGGACGTCCAGCCGACTGCCTACCCGAAGGGCCGCTGTTCGAGCGCGGGACGCGAGACGCCATGATGGGTGGCCACCTCCGCGAGGATGGCCGCCAATGTGCCGACGCGAAGCGGCCCTCCTGCCGGCACGGTCACCCTATGCTCGCCAGCCATGGTCGTCACCAAACGCAGGTGGCTCCCGCTTTGGCGGGCGATCTTGTAGCCGTAGTGCCGTCAAGGAGTACTGCCAGCTCTCGGCCGTGCAGGTCGCGCGGCAGCCTCACACGGCCAGCAGTTCGGGCGGTGTAACCGCCTTCCGGCGCTTCTTCGACGACAAAGACCAGCTCGGATGCCGTGCTCAAAGGCTACCGTGCCCAGCTGTCAGCCGGCCTAGCTGAGCAAGTCGCGGGGGTGATTCTGTCGTGCAACGGGACCAGACCGCCGCACCCCGATCGGTCGGTGCGGGCGGGACGACCCACACGAGACTGGCCTACGACCCGGTGACAGATGGACCATTCTGGTGATCGTGCCAACGATTTCGCTGCCGAGCAACGTTCGGATCGTGCTGGCTGAGGAGCTCGACGACCAGGCTTGAGGTGACGTTCTCGGATGTTGGCCTGACCTGGGCAATGGCAGCCTGGTACACCACCGCAGACGGTTTGCGACGTCACTTCGACGATGTCGTCGCCATGGCCGCAACGGCGAGCCGAGCTGCGCGCGTCGGCCACGTGCGTTTGCATGGTCACGTCCAGAGCGCGGAGACCTTCTGGCGATGTGGGCCGTTGAGCTGCGGTTAGCAACCAGGACTGGGGACCAGCGAAGGCGGCATGGTCAGCCGGGGTGAAGTACTCGGGGTCGAACTCGGTCGTGGACAAGAAGTCCTCCAGTGCCGGCCGGCCTCGCTGGGAGGCGTGCAGTTGGGCCGCGCCGTAGGGTGCCATCCCCGCAAACCAGTCGAGCCCTTCAGCCGGCCACGGCGCCGACGCCGCCATGCAGGCCCCGGCGAGGATGCGTCTTGGCAGCAGAGCGGCGCAGGCCAGGGCGTGGTTGGCCCCGCCCGAGTGGCCCATTACGGCAAAGTTGTCGATGCCGAGCGCATCAGCGACTTCGGACGCGTCGTCCGCCGCCGACCCCAGGTCGCGCCCAGGGCGCGGTGTCGACCCTCCGTAGCCCGGGCGGTCGTAGGACACCCAACGGGTGCCGTCCCGGAGGGCAGCGGCGGACAACGGCTCAGGCGGCTCGCCGGTGTTGGACGTGCCGTGGTGCCAGAACACGGTGAGCGGCACCACCACGCCACCGGTGCCGGTGTCGTAGATGTGCAGCGTTCGCCCATCGCTCAACTGGAGGTCGGACTCCCTCACGAATGCCGGAGCTTACTTCGGCGGGCCAGCTACGCCTGCGACATGGCGCCTTTCGCTCAATTGAACATGGCCGGCTCAGCCTGGACGGCGGCGAGGCGGACGTCCCTACCTTGGGCTCAGGAAGGTCCTGTCGCGGCTCCAGAGGTTCGGAGCCGAGCGCAACACCGTCGATATGGCCGGATGTGCCTTGAAGAACAAGGGGTTCTCGGGCGGCGCATAAGAGGAAATCTGGCGCTGTCGCCAATCATGCAGGCAGGGCGAGCTGTGAACCAAGCTCAGCCAAGCTAGTTGGACGTGGCGTTCCCGTCCGCGCCCCCGCCCGGTGCGGGGACAGCGGCGTAGGCACGCACAGGGAAGGTACCGAAGGCCGCGAAGCGGGGCGGTGCGGCGGTGAACCGGGTTCCAGTCGGGGGCAGCTGCCCGAGCCCCGTCAGGTGCTCGACCACGGGTACCTCCGCACCGAGCAGCACGCTGTGCGCAGGCCTAGCTAGCGTAGTCGTGTCATCGATGTTCACGGCGTCGATGCCAACCAAGCGCGCGCCGTGCTCGACCAACCAGCGAGCGCCGTCCTCGGTCAGGTACTGAGCGTCCTCGCCGTAGCGGGGCGTGCCCCAGTGCTCATCGCCTCCGGTGTGCAGAAGGACGGCGCGGGAGGCCACCTCGTACCTCGCCAACGCGCCGACATCGATTGCCCGGGTAGCGCTCCCGAGAGTGCGCACGACCACGCACGGCAGGTCGGCCAGCGAGCTCAGCGGGAGCCCAGCAAGGTCAGCCCCGGCGGGGTAGCGGTGATAGGGGCTGTCGAGGTAGGTCCCGGTGTTGCCGACCATGCTCACCCGGTCGATGGCGAACTCAGTGCCCGCGGCGTAAAAGGCCCTGGACGCCTCCCTGGTCAGGTGGGGCGTGACCTCCGGCCCTGGCAAACCGGGATATGTCGTCATCCCCGCCTCGATCACGTGGGACAGCTCCACCAGGTGCCACTGCCGCTCGCTAACTAAGCCTGCTGAGCGGCTGGTATCACTTGGGCCGCCCCGGGCCCCTTTGTGAGGCTCGGGGAACACACGTACACGGGACAGGTCGACACTTTCAGTCATGAGCAGGCCGAGGCAGGACACAAAGAGCTCCCCGATCTCGCGTTCAGTGGCGTCAGGGCCGGGGAGGTCGACTCGGAACCCCTCGGCAGTGAGCCTCCCTCCGTTGGAGAAGGTCACCTCAGCATCCAGTTCGGCTCGGTATTCGGTCATAGCGCCAGCGTTGCCGAGCGCCAGGGTACAAGGCAAGCGGTTTTCTTCACCCTGAGACAGCGGCCAGCAGCCCTGCGCCTCGACGACGGTGCGTGGGCAAATCGCGGAAAGTGGTCGAAAAACCGGGGCTTTTCTGGACTTAGGGACAACGCGAACGTAGAAGCCGCAACGGTTTAGGCTCTGCTGGCGCGCGGTTACCGGATTTCGTAGGTGCCGTCGAGCCGGGCACGCGCGATGACATGTCCGGCGATGGCGTTGAGCGCATCGGCGAGGGTGAACTTGTCGGGCAGGTCGGGGTGGTACTCCAGGGCGAAGAGTTGGAAAACGTAGGAGTGGGGCCCGTGCGAGCGCGGGGGCATGGGGCCGGCCCAGCCGCGGTGGCCGAGGGGACCTTTGCCGTGTTTGATCCCGGGGACCGGGCTGGGGTCGGTGAGGCCGTTCTCGGGAATGCCGTTTAGCGATGGGTCGATGCCGAGCGTGAGCGCATGAGTGGCGGGTTCTCGGCGAGGGGCATCGGGGTCTTGCACGATGAGCACGAGTTCCGCGGTGCCGGTCGGCGGCGTTGTCCAGGCGATGGCGGGTGAAATGTTGGCCCCGAAGAGCCTGCCGCGGTACCGCTCGGGGATGGGGGTGCCGTAGTCGAAGGCGGGGCTGGTAAGGGTGAAGCTCTCGGGTGCTCGCAGGTCGGGACGTGCCCAGACAAGTCTGTGTTGTCCGGCGCGTCGGCTGCGCAGCGCGAGGCCGAGGGGGTTTGGGGGCATGGTCTTGGTTCCTTCTCTCTATGCCTGGCGGATGAGGAGGCCGGGGTTGCGCAGTCTGCGGTCGAAGACCGAAAAAGCGGGCTCCAGGGTGCCGCGGTACCCGTTTAGGCGGGCGTCGATGCGGGTGACTTCTCTGTCTTGCTCAAGCAGGAAGTCACGAATTCCGTTCCCAGCGTGCGGATCATCGGCGGGGCCTCCTGGGTGAGCCGGAGGGATCGCGGTTGTTGATCTCATAGCGGTCTGCTGTTGGTCTGGAGCCGGGTCAGGATCTCGTCAAGCCGGGCGAGGTCATCGGAGCCCAGGTTGGTCAGCGCTGGCGGGGGCTTGTTGAGGATTGCCTGGCCGCGTTGGGCTGCGTCGCGTCCAGCGTCGGTGAGGTGCACGAGCTTGCGGCGGTTGTCGTCGGGGTGGGCGGTGCGACGGACCAGGCCTCGCGCCTCGAGCTGGTCCACGCCGACCGTCGCGGCTGGTGGGTCGATCTCGGCGGTGCGTGCGATCTCTCGCAGGGTCATGGGGCCCTCGGCCAGCTTGATCAGCACCTCGACCTTGCCGGGCCCGAGATCGAGGGCGGCACGGAGGGCACGCCGGCGGTCCTGTCCGGTAACAAAGTCATGCAGGGCGGTCCACACTCGCGTTGCGGTGTCCGGTGGCGTGGCCGATCGGGCGGTCATCGGGCTCCTTCCGGGGCGGGGCTCAGGTCAGTGGCCAGGCGGGCGCCGTTCCGCTCGGCAGTCGCAAGCGCCCAGCGTCCGGTCGAGACCATGCCGAGCAGCATGACCACGGCCCCACAGCCGGCGAGCACCGCCCACGCCGCGTGGCTGGCGTGCACGAAGCCGGCCGAGGTCGTGGCGATCATCGCGCCGGTGACTGCGACCCCGACGGCGGCGCCGGTCTGGCGAAAGGTGGAGGCGATCGCTCCCGCGACACCGGACTGGTCCCGGGGCAGACCCGACAGTGCGGTGTTGGTGATCGGGGCGCTGACCAGGCCCGCCCCTACTCCGTAGACGAGGTAGGCCACGATCAGGTACCACACCGCGGTGTGGGCGCTAAGGCTGATCAGCAGGATCGCGCCGACGGCGATCAGCCCTCCGGACACGATCAGCGGGAGCCTCGGCCCACGGCTGGCCACCAACCGGCCCGAGACGGTGGAGAACACGCCGATCATTGCGGCCATCGGGATGGTGAGCAACCCGGCGTGCAGCGCGCTGTAGCCACGAACGTCCTGCAGGTACAGCGTGTTGAGGAAGAGAAAGCCGCCTAGGGTCGCCAACGCGACCACCCCGATCAACGCCGCGCCCGAGAACGGCACGCTGCGGAAATACCGCATGTCGATCAACGGCTCACGCCGCCCCGACTCGAGCACGACCAGCGCGATCGCCGCGAGCACGGCAACCGCGAACAGAGCGACGATCGGCGCCGAGCCCCACCCGCTGCGTGGCCCCTCGATGATCCCAGCGGTCAGGCAGCCCAGCAAGGCGATGACCGCCAGCTGGCCAGGAGGGTCAAGACGGCGGGGCTTCCCAGCCCGCGACTCGGGCACGAACCGCTGCGTGAGCACGATCGCCATCAGTCCGATGGGAACGTTGATCCAGAAGATCGAACGCCACCCGATCCCGCTGACCAGCAGGCCACCGAGCACTGGGCCGCTGGCCAGGCTGAGCCCGGCGACCGATCCCCACATCCCGATCGCCCTGGCGCGCCCGGCTTTGTCGGTGAACGTATTGGCGATGATCGACATCGCCACTGGGTTGAGCATCGAGCCGCCGATGGCCTGCAGCCCGCGAAAGGCGATCAGGCACCCGAGCGACGGAGCCAGGCTGCAGGCCAACGACCCCAGCGAGAACGTCCCCAGCCCGATCTGAAAGACCCGGCGGCGGCCGAAGCGGTCCGCGAGCGAGCCCGACAGCATGAGAAAGCAAGCAATAACAAGGGTGTACGCATCGATGGTCCACTGCAGGCCCCTTACCGACGCGTGCAGTGCGTGCTGGACCGACGGCAAGGCGACATTGACGATCGTAACGTCGAGGCCCGCCATGAACACGGCCAGACAACATGTGGCCAGAACCACGGAACGGCACCGCGCGTCACGATCGGGACGAGATAGGGAGCTAACCGTTGCTATAAACAACTATTATATCACAACAACTAAATTAGGTCAGGCTGATCCTGAGGTCCAGGCATGCATGCGAGCGTCCCAATCTCACGCTCAGCGGCCTGGCAATCGCCGCAGCTCTCGACGCCTGGTGCTGGCCAACCAGGTCAGCCATGGCACGGTCGAGCTCGGCCATCCGGTAAGGGACCTCGGGGTGCCGCACCAGGAAGGCCTGCCGCGCTTGTTGGGCCTGGTGAAGTTGCTCGACTTCAACGACGAGACGTCCCCCGTACGCCTCGAGCCCATCGGCCTCAGGCCGCCCGGTGCGCTCCCAGACCTCCACAGCCGCCTCGAAGCGGGCGCTGGCGTCGCTTAAGCGGTGGCGGGCCTTGTGCCTTGCCCACACGCTGAGGTCGCCGCCGTTCGCGAGCTCGGAGGCGTGCTGGTGCTCGGCCGCCGCCCGGCGCAGGGCAGTGGCGGCATCACCGGCCGGAGTGCCGGCCCAGCGCCCGTCACCGGCGTACGGGTCGGCTCGGTCCTGTTCTATGGCCCCCAGCTGTTGCCGTGAGCGGTCGAGGTCGGCCGAGCGGTCCGGAGGTTGGCGACGGCTTTTTTGCGTCGGGGAGGGGGGACTTGAACCCCCGGCCTCCTGCTCCCAAAGCAGGTGCGCTACCAACTGCGCTACTCCCCGTAGTTGTCACATTTGCCGTCTACCAGCTCTTTCATGCCATCGCATCGCCCCGTAGGTTTCTGGAAGCGCCCTGCCCGGCGCCCTCCGTGGCGGTGGCTAAGGGAAGATAAGTGGAAGCATCCAGAAACTCTGGCCTCCTGTCCTCACAACAGGAAACGTCTCTGGGACCCGTTGTCACGGTCCCCAACGCTAGTCGTCTCGCGATTGGCTGTCCGAGTGACGATTGAACGGGCGAGCGGATGGTAGGCCCCCCGCTCGTCCGTCAGAAGGGCCAGTCGGCCTCCCGTCCACCCTCTAGCACCGTCATGGCAGTGAAGGTGGCGTCGGTGAAGCCGCCCAGCGTGTAGCGGCCCCGCTCGCCGGCAGGGAGCGCCGACGGGCGGTAGCCAGCCAAGTTGAAGGTATAGACCATCGGCACATGGCCCAAGTTGACTTGGCCCGAGTCGTGCTGCTGGTCGTCGGTGAATATGACCGCTCGCTGGTGCCGCTTGGGGTCGAACCAGCGGGCGATGGCGGTATGGCCGAAGGTGGCGTGGCCGACAGAGCCGACCGACGCGACCACCTTGGCCACGCCGCCCAGCACCGACATGCCATCGAGGCCCTGGACCAAAGCGTTGCTCTGGCCGTAAATGACGACGTCCACGTCTTTGGCGCGGTTGGCGGTGGCCATGGCCATCACTGCGGCCACTTCGACCCGTGCCATCTTCGAGCGCCCCGGCACCGCGCCCTGCATGGAGCCGGACGTGTCGATGACGACCAGAGTGCCGTCCAGCGCCGGGATGTTGGCGAGGGTCAAGTCGAGGGTGCTGCCCAGCGCCCGTGCCCAGTTGTCCGACGGCGCGTTCTTGTATGCCGCCCACACCTGGTAGGGGAAAAGGCGTGCCCTGGCCACCTCGGATGGGTCGGTGACCTTGGCGATCACCGTGTCAACAGCCGCTTCGGAGATGCCAGCCTGGTCGAAGTTGGCCAGGTTGCGCACCAAGGCCAACACGCCCATGGACGGGACTGCCATCTCCCAGGCCTCGGCGTCCATGCCGCCCGGGAGCCAGCCCGCAAGGTGCTCCCACGAGAAACCAGCGTCTGAGAGCACCGCCGGGCCACGGGCGCGCAGCACATCGCGGCGCTCCGCTACGGGCACGGCCTCCAGCCCGGCTGCGGCCGCCAGTACCGGGAGCACCCCGGCATCGGCGACGCCGTCGTCGTGGTGGCGACGGTCGAGCAGGTAGCCGAACAACGCCGACTGGCGCTCGTCGCGGGGGGAGGGGTCAACCAGTTCGATTACGTCGGCGACGAACGGTTCAGGTACTTGTCGTAGGCGCTGGCCCCGATGGCTCACGGCTTGGCCCCGGTCCCGGGCGAAGGCCAGCACCCGATGTGAGTTGTGTTGTCGAGGTCATCAGGACGAAAAACAGCGCTCGGCACTAGCAACAACTCT
>Ga0182013_10001430_pt1 | contig 32803 bp, 32 predicted proteins | sample 612S2MmetaG_FD_120487 | JGI IMG/M metagenome (GOLD analysis project Ga0182013, IMG submission 120487) | Permafrost microbial communities from Stordalen Mire, Sweden - 612S2M metaG | ecosystem: Environmental > Terrestrial > Soil > Wetlands > Permafrost | place: Sweden: Stordalen | collected... | reverse complement strand
CGCACTCGACAGCGGCAAGGTGCACCACGCATTCCTGTTCACCGGGACCCGCGGCGTGGGCGAGACGACGATCGCCCGCATCCTGGCGAAGTCCTTGAATTGCGAGACCGCGGGCGTGAGCTCGAATCCCTGCGGCGTGTGCGCCGCGTGCCGGGAGATCGACGAGGGGCGCTTCATCGATCTGATCGAAGTGGATGCGGCTTCGCGCACCAAAGTGGACGACACGCGTGAACTGCTCGACAACGTGCAGTACGCACCGAGCCGGGGCCGCTACAAGGTCTACCTCATCGACGAAGTTCACATGCTGTCGAATCATTCATTCAATGCGCTGCTGAAGACGCTGGAGGAGCCGCCGCCGCACGTCAAATTCCTGCTGGCGACGACCGATCCGCAAAAACTGCCCGTGACGGTTCTGTCGCGCTGCCTGCAATTCAGCCTGAAGCGCCTGCCCGCCGCGCTCATCGGCGAACGCTTGAAGTTCATTGCGGGCGAGGAAAAGCTGCCGTTCGATCCCGCCGCGGTGGCACTGCTCGCGCGCGCGGCCGAAGGAAGCATGCGCGATGCCTTGAGTCTCCTGGATCAGCTGATCGCCTTCGGCGGCGGGTCGTTGAGCGAGGCCAATACGCGCGCCATGCTCGGCACCATCGATCATGGGCACATCGCGAGGCTGGTCGATGCACTGGCGCGCGCCGACGGGCCCGCGCTGCTGGGCGAGGTCAAGGAACTCGACCGCGACGCGCCGGATTATGACCGCGCCCTCGTGGAGCTGGCCGCCTTCCTGCAGCGCATCGCCATCGTGCAGATCGTGCCCGAGGCCGCTCAACAGGACGAGGAATTCGACGCGGCATCGCTGAGCCATCTCGCCCAGGCGATCTCGCCAGAAGACGCGCAGCTTTACTATCAGATCGCCTTGGGCGGGCGCCGCGATTTGTCCATGGCGCCCGATCCGCGAATCGGATTCGAGATGACGCTGCTGCGAATGCTGGCATTTCGTCCCGACACGGCAGCGACGCAGGGCGAGACGAGCGGCCGCGCAAGCGCCGCCGCTCCCTCCGGCGCGCGCGCTGCCGCCGCCCGCACCACTGCCGGCGGGGCCGCCGCTGTCGGCACCGCAGCGGCCGCCGCAGAACCCTCTGCACCTGCCGCCGCGCAGGCGCCCGGCGTGCGATTGACGAGCATCGATGCGGGAAATTGGCCGGCCGTGGTCGAGGCTGCGGGCTTGAGCGGCATGGTGCGGCAATTCGCCTTGAACTGCGTGCCGGCGGCGTTCGAGCATGACGTGCTGGCGATGAAGATCGACCAAGCGACGGCGGATCGGCGCACGCGGATCATCGAGGATAAACTCGTGCAGGCTCTGTCGAAGTACCTGGGGCGCGACATTCGCGTGACCTTCGAAACGGCGGAGGCGCAGCTGCCGACTCCCGCGCGCCAGCGCGCGCAGGCGGAGCAGGATAGGGCCGGCCGCGCCGCGGCCGCGTTCGAGGCGGATCCGGCGGTGAGAGGATTGCGTGAACGCTTCGGCGCCGATGTGGACTTGGCTTCGGTTAAACCCACGAACCAGCAATGAGGAGGTCGGCATGATGAAGGGTGGATTGGGAAATCTGATGCGCCAGGCGCAGCAGATGCAGGAGACGATGAAAAAAGCGCAGGCCGAACTCGCGGACCTCGAGGTTACGGGAGAGTCGGGTGCCGGCATGGTCAAGGTGACGCTCAACGGCCATCACGAAGCGAAGAAAGTGACGATCGAACCGAAACTGCTCGGCGAAGACAAGGACATGCTGGAAGATCTTCTGGTGGCCGCCGTCAACGACGCGGTTCGAAAAATTGCGGCGCGCAGCCAGGAGAAATACTCGGGCCTCATGTCCGGACTCAACCTGCCCCCGGGCATGAAACTGCCGTTCTGAGCGCCGACGATCGATGAAGTACACCCCCACACTCGCACGGCTGATCGATTCGCTGCGTTGCCTGCCCGGCGTCGGACCGAAATCCGCGCAGCGGATGGCGTTCTATCTGTTGGAGCGGGACCGCGCGGGCGGAAAAGTGTTGAGCCAGGCATTGGCGGAAGCACTCGACAATGTCGGGCACTGCAAACGCTGCCGCATGCTGACGGAGAGTGATTTCTGCCCTATTTGCGCCTCGACTCAGCGCGACACGGCACAGCTGTGCGTGGTCGAATCGCCGGCGGACGTGGTTGCCATCGAACAGTCGGGGGGATTCCGCGGCCGCTACTTCGTGCTGATGGGCCATTTGTCGCCGCTCGACGGAGTCGGGCCGGCCGAACTGGGTTTGGACGATTTCGAGCGGCTGCTCGGCGAAGGCGAAATCCGGGAAGTGATCCTGGCCACGAATCCGACGGCGGAAGGGGAGGCCACTGCGCATTACCTGGGCGAACTCGCCCTGCGTCTGGGACTCAAGGCTTCGCGAATCGCGCACGGCGTGCCGGTGGGCGGCGAGCTCGAATACGTCGACGGCGGCACGCTGGCGCACGCGCTCGCCGGACGCACCAGCGTCTCCTAGGACGCGAGCTTCGCGAGCTTCTCGTATAGGCGGAACAATCGACGGTAGCTCTCGTAGCGCCGGGTGGCGATCTCGCCGGCCACGACGGCGGACCGGACGGCGCAGCCGGGTTCCTCCATGTGCCGGCAATCCTTGAACCGGCAATTCACGCTCAGCCGATGCATCTCGAGAAAGCCGCGCTCGGCGGCGCGCACCAGGCTGGCCGGCGGCGCGAAATCCCGCACCCCCGGCGCATCGATCAGGGCCGTATCCGGCCCGAGCTGATACCAGCGCGCGGTCGTGGTGGTATGGCGGCCCTCGGAATCCCGGGTCAACTCGGCGGTCTGCGCCGCGGCATCGGGGCTCAACGCGTTTACTAGCGAGGATTTACCCACTCCCGATTGGCCGACGAGCAGGGTCACGCGCCCTGCGAGCAGGCGCTCGAGTTCGGCGATGCCCTGGCCGCTCCGAGACGAGACTTCGACGCAATCCAGCTGCAGGTGCCGATAGGTCACGAGTTCCGGCTGCAGCGCCGCAGTTCCCAGATCCCATTTGTTGACGATCAGCAGTCCTTCCAAATCCTTGAGCAAGGCACCGGCCCAGTAGCGATCCACCAAGAACCAGTCGGGCGCCGGTTCGGCGGCCACCACCATGGCGAGCCGGTCGATGTTGGCGGCCACGGGCTCTGCGCGGCCGCGGGCATCGATGCGCTCGATCAGGTTGCGGCGCGGCTCGACGGAGACGATCCGGGGCCCATCGGCGGTGGGTGGATTCGACCATGCGACGCGGTCGCCGCAGACGATGCGCTGTTTTCTGCCCGTCAAACTGCAATGCAGGGTGGTGCCCTCCGCCTGCACCAGGACGCCCCGGCCATAATTCGCGAGCACCGTGCCGCTGCCGCCGATGGCGGGTTGCGGATCCCCGTGCTCTGCTACCATGCCGCTTTTAGCCGCTGAAACATCATGAAATCTCCCGAGAATCTCATTTGGATCGATTTGGAAATGACCGGCCTGAAGCCGGAATCCGACCTCATCATCGAGATTGCGACGATCGTAACCGACAAGCACCTCAACGTGCTTGCCGAAGGCCCGGTGTTCGCGGTGCACCAGAGCGAGGCGGTGCTCGGCGCCATGGATGATTGGAACCGCAACCAGCATGGCCGTTCGGGGTTGAGCGCCCGCGTACTGGCAAGCACCATCGATGCCGCCGCCGCCGAACGGGAGACTTTGCGCTTCCTGGAAGTGTGGGCGGAGGCAGGGCGGTCGCCGATGTGCGGCAACAGCATTTGCCAGGACCGGCGCTTTCTCGCGCGCCACATGCCGGCGCTCGAGAGGTTTTTCCACTATCGAAATCTCGACGTCAGCACGCTCAAGGAACTCGCGCAGCGCTGGGCGCCGCAGGTGGCCGAGGGCTTCCGGAAAGCGTCCAGCCACCTGGCGATGGATGACGTGCGCGAGTCCATCCGCGAATTGCAGTATTACCGCGAGCGCCTGCTGCGGATTGGCTAGCAGCCAGCCGCGCGGGCACCCGGCGCTCCGGCACCCGCCGCGCAGGAAGCCGCCGCGCGGGCAGCGGACCTAGGCCGGCGTGTCGCCCGCCAGGAACATCCAGGTCTCGACCACCGTGTCCGGATTCAAGGACAGGCTGTCGATGCCTTGTTCCACCAGCCAGAGCGCGAGTTCCGGGTGGTCCGACGGACCCTGGCCGCAAATTCCGACGTACTTGCCCTGCCGCTTGCAGGCCTTGATCGCCATCGACATGAGCGCCTTGACCGCATCGTCGCGCTCATCGAAAGACTTGGCGACGACGCTCGAGTCCCGGTCGAGGCCGAGGGTGAGTTGGGTCATGTCGTTCGAGCCGATGGACATGCCGTCGAAGAATTCGAGATACCGGTCCGCGAGCAGCGCATTGGTCGGAAGCTCGCACATCATGATGTGCTTGAGTCCGTTCTCGCCCCGCTTCAGGCCGTTGTCCGCCAGCAGTTCGGTGACCGCTTTCGCCTCGCTCAGCGTGCGCACGAACGGCACCATGACCTGCACATTGGTCAGTCCCATTTCGTCGCGCACGCGCTTCAGTGCGCGGCACTCCAGCTCGAAGCAGGGCCGGAACACCTTGTCGATGTAGCGCGATGCGCCGCGAAAACCCAGCATCGGATTTTCCTCGTGCGGCTCGTAGTTCTTGCCGCCGATGAGGTTGGCGTATTCATTGGACTTGAAATCCGACAGCCGCACGATCACGGGCTCAGGCGCGAACGCGGCCGCGATTTGCGCGATGCCCTCGGACAGTTTATCCACGTAGAAGTTGACCGGGCCGTCATAGCCCGCTATCTGCTTGCCGATGGTGTCCTTGAGTTCGGGACTCTGCTTATCGAATTCCAGCAGCGCCCGCGGATGCACGCCGATCATGCGGTTGATGATGAACTCCAGGCGCGCGAGGCCGACGCCCTTGTGCGGGATGCCGGCGAAGTCGAATGCCCGGTCGGGGTTGCCGACGTTCATGGTGATCTTCACCGGGATGGGCGGCATGGCATCCATCTCGATGCTGCGCTGATCGTATTCCAGCATGCCGTCGTACACGTATCCCGTGTCGCCCTCGGCGCAGGATACGGTCACTGCCTGACCTTCCTTGATGGCGCTGGTGGCGGTGCCGCAGCCGACCACGGCCGGGATGCCGAGTTCGCGGGCGATGATGGCCGCATGGCAGGTGCGTCCGCCGCGGTTCGTGACGATGGCCGAGGCGCGCTTCATCACCGGCTCCCAATCAGGGTCGGTCATGTCGGCCACCAAGACGTCGCCCGCGCGCACCCGTGACATTTCCTTCACGTCCTTGATGATGCGGGCATTTCCCGCGCCGATGCGCTGCCCGATGCTGCGCCCGCTCACGACCAGCTTCGAGCGCGCCTTCAGGGTGAATCGCAGGATCGTGCGGCCGGCCCGGCTCTGCACGGTTTCCGGACGCGCCTGGAGAATATAGATCTTTCCGCTCGCGCCGTCCTTGCCCCATTCGATGTCCATCGGGGTGCCGTAGTGCTTTTCGATGGTGAGCGCCTGCTTCGCGAGTTCGACGATGTCCGCCTCGTCGAGGCAGAAGCGGTTGCGGTCCGCGGGCGCGACATCGACGGTACGGACCCGTTCCTTCGAGCCAGGTTCGCCGTAGATCATCTTCACCGCCTTGCCGCCCAGATTTTTGCGCAGCACCGAGCGGCGGCCGGCGCGCAGAGCCGGCTTGTACACGTAGAACTCGTCGGGATTGACCGCGCCTTGCACCACAGTTTCGCCGAGGCCATAGGCGGCCGTGATGAAAACCACGTCGCGGAAGCCGGAATCCGTGTCCAGCGTGAACATGACTCCGGCGCTGCCCAGGTCGCTGCGCACCATGTGCTGGATGCCGACGGACAGGGCGACCGCAGCATGATCGAAGTTGTTGTGCACCCGGTAGGAAATGGCGCGGTCGTTGAACAGCGATGCGTACACTTCATGCACGCAGCTCATCAAGTGCTCTTCGCCGCGCACGTTCAGGAAGGTCTCCTGCTGTCCGGCGAAGGACGCCTCGGGAAGATCCTCCGCCGTCGCCGAGGAGCGGACCGCAACCGCAAATTCGCCGCCGGCGCCGCTTGCCTTGCCCATGGCGCGCCACGCGTCGAGGATTTCCTCGTGCAGCCGCTTCGGGAACGGCGTGTCGAGCATCCACCCGCGGATTTGGGCGCCCACCACGGCAAGCCGTTCGACATCGTCCACGTTCAGTTCGGCGAGAACGCCCCGGATGCGCTCATCGAGCCCGCCCTGCGCGAGGAAATCGCGGTATGCATGCGAGGTCGTCGCGAAGCCGCCGGGCACAGAGACGCCGAGCGTGGCCAAGCCTGAGATCATTTCGCCGATGGAGGCGTTCTTGCCCCCGACCAGTTCAACGTCCTTGTTCTTCAATCGTTCGAACGGAATGATGTAGGGCTTCATAGTTCGCTGCTTGTAGGGCGATGGGTTAAGTGAAACACTTTGCCGGCGACTCTGCGCCGACACGTGAGGCTACCGTGATAAAACGAACTGTGTTTTTCGTTTCCGACCAAACAGGGATTACTGCAGAAACAATGGGTCACAGTCTTATGACGCAGTTCGACGGCATCGAATTTCGCCAGGTGACTGTGCCATTTATCGCCACCGTTGACAAGGCGATTGAAGCGGTCCGCAAGATAGATCTCGTCGGCGCGCAGGAGGGCATGCGCCCGATCATATTCAGCACCCTCGTGCAAGAGGACGTGCGCAACGTGGTCCGCGGCAGCAGCGGCTTTTTTCTCGATTTCTTCGACCCGTTCCTAGCACCGCTGGAAAACGAACTCAAGACGCAATCCACGCATGTCGCGAGTAGGACACATCGCATGGCGGACATGCATGCGTACGCCACGCGCATCGACGCCACCAATTTCGCCCTCGCCAACGACGATGGGTCCGTGGTGCGCGACTACGAGCGCGCGGATGTGATATTGGTCGGCGTCTCGCGCTCGGGCAAAACGCCGACCTGCCTGTACCTGGCCATGCAATACGGGATATTCGCGGCGAACTATCCCCTGACGGAGGATGATCTGGAAGTGCGGTGCCTGCCGCCCGCGCTCGATCCCTATGCGCGCAAGCTCTTCGGGCTGACGATCAAGCCGGACCGGCTGCAACAAATCCGAAACGAGAGGCGGCCGGACAGCCGCTATTCGTCGGCGCCGCAAGTGGCCTTCGAAGTCAGGGCGGCGGAGTCGCTGTTCGAAAGGCACGGCATTCCGATGCTCGACGCCACCGAAGTGTCGATCGAAGAAATATCGAGCAGAATTCTCGACCGCACCGGCATCGAGCGGCGCCTGCGGCCCTGACATTCCGGACGTGCATGGTATAGTTCGGCGCATGTTAGCGGATCAATGGTGTGTAACGTCCTGGCGCGCGCAGCCCGGCAGCTTCGTGAGCCTGATGACGCTGTACGAGAGCAATTTCGTGCGCCTGGGCTGGCTCGTCAGCGACCTGCGCTCGGTGGATGCGCCGCGCGTGTCGCAAACGGCGTCGGACTGTGATCTCCATCTCACCCCGATGGAGCTGTCGCGCTATACCAGCGTGTTCCGCCTCACATACGAGTTCCAGCTGGACGCGGCGCCGGTGCGCGATCCGGACCTGGAAGTGTGCGTGTATCACGATGCGCGCCTCGCCGAAGTGCGCAGCTTCCGCGGCTTTCGGCGCCATCCGCAGCTCGCCAAGGTGCAGTCGCGGCTCAAGCGTGAACTGGATCAGCGCTGGGCCCGAAACATGATGTTAAATAAATGGCTGGAGTATTGCGCCGAGCGGGGGCATCGCTTCTAGCGGCCCGGATGTCCTGATACTCGGGCTGTCCCGCAATTTCACCTTTAGATTTGAGGCGGGACTTTGATCGATCGTTTAAGTTTTCTCAAAGGAGGCACGGACGGCGGCGCGGTGAGCCCCGACGAGGAGCGGCTCATGCAGCTGTTCCAGAATCGCGCGGGACTCAAGAAAGCCTACGCCGACCTCAAGGACGAATTCCACCTGCTGCGCGACCGGCTCAAGCAGCAGGAAGGGTCGACCATCCGCGTGCAGGAGCAGCTCGATGCGCTGGGCGATCTGCTCGGCGATCCAAAGACGGGCTTCGGCGCGCTCGTGTTCTTCCAGCTGCGCGCCCTGTGGAAATCCTGCCATCAGCAACTTTCCGGATTCGCATCCGATCTTACCCGCCAGCAAGAGGCGAGGGAGATGGCGAAGCACAAGGCGGAGACCGAGGCCGCGAAGAACGCTCGGCTGGCCGACGTCGACAGGCGTCTGCAGGCGGCGGGAGCTCAGGCCGATTTGCAGCGCCGGCATCTGGCGGCGGCACAGAGCGAGCTCGGCCGCCTGACGGCCTTCTGGCACTACTTCAAGCGCCGCCGCCGGCAAAAATCGTTGGAAGCGCTGCGCAGCCAGGTGGTCATCGCCGACGCCGCGGTCGGGGATCTGCACGCCGAACGCAGCGCCATCGATCATGAGGCGCCTCCCGAATTTCCCGGCATCTCATTGGCGGCGCGCCGCAACATCAATCTGGCCATCATCAGCTTTGCGGAATTGCTGTGCGAAAGCGTGGATGTCTACGGGCTCACGACGCGCGCCAAGGAAGCAGTGGCGCGCAGGGTCCATGAGATGAGCTTCGGCACGCGCGAGGAATGCGAAGGCTACATGCAGCGGGTGCAAAAGGCGCAAACCGACGTCGCCAACCGCAAGCAGATCACCGGCACGCTGAAGGCCAAATTGGACCGGCTGCGCGCGACCTGCGGCTACCGCAACGACGCGGACACCGTGCCGACGGCCGACTCGCTCGCGCCCTCGGCCGGCGACATCGATCTGAACAGGCCCGCCAAGGCGCCGCCCACGGCGGCATGGAACGTTCTGGCAGAGGACTACTGGGACCTCTACACGCTGCTCCTGCGCTAGCTGCCGCCGCTAGTCGTTGTGCGCGATCTTGTCGGTGCGCCGCGCCTGCGTCGGAGCGGTGCGGTGCGTGCTCGCCACCGCAAGATCCGCGGCGATCTGCGAGGCTTCGTCGAGCAGGATTCCGGCGGTCGCATCGTCCTTGATCTCCTCCAAGGTCTGCACGGGCTTGACGTCGTGCGCCGCGCGCCAGGTATTCTCCCGCTGCAGCCGCTCGCTCTCCAGGCGTTTTCGCTCCGCCTCGCGCGTTTTCAGATTCAGCGACAGGGTCTTCTGGCTGCGCATGGCGTCGAGCGCGGCGATGTCGTCGTGCAGGTAGCGGAAATCGGCGCTGTTCGCGGTGCGGTCTTCATGCAATTTCTGCAGCGACGCGGTCACCGACTTCAGGTCGCCTTCCACCTTGAAGGCCGCCGGTTCGATATGGTCCCAGGGCAGCGCACGGTCGCGCGTGCTCTCGCCGACCTCGTTGGCGTCGATGAGTGAGGGCAGGGCGATGTCCGGCGTGACACCGCGGTCCTGGGTGCTTTCGCCGGTGATCCGGTAATACTTGCCGATGGTCACGTTGAGCTGCCCCAGCTCGGGCTTGCGGCCGAACACGGTGTAGTTGAGCGGATGCGCGTTCTGCACGGTCCCTTTCCCGTAGGTCTGCTGACCGACGATCAGCGCCCGGCCGTAGTCCTGAATGGCGCCGGCGAAAATCTCCGAGGCCGATGCGCTGAACCGGTCGACCAGCACGATCATCGGGCCGCTGTAAAAGACCGACGGATCGGGGTCGTCGTCGACTTCGATGCGCCCCGTGGTATCGCGCAGCTGCACGACCGGGCCGCGATCGATGAACAGTCCGGTCAGCGACTCGGCTTCCGGCAGATACCCGCCGCCGTTGGCGCGCAGATCCATGATCAGCACGTCGGCGCCGTCCTTCTTCAATTCGCCGATCAGGCGCTGCACGTCACGGGTGGTGCTTCGATAGTCCTTGGCGCCGGCGCGGCTGGCATCGTAGTCCTGATAGAAACTCGGCACCGTAATGATGCCCACCTTCACGTCGCGGCCGTTGCGCTGTACCACCCGCATCGCCTTGTGCGACGCCTGCGCCTCGAGAGAGACGCGGTTGCGGGTGAATTCCACCACTTTCTGCACCGAACCGGGAGCCGCACCCGCCGGCAGCAACTGCAGGCGCACGATCGTGCCGCCGGGTCCGCGGATCTTCTGCACCACGTCATCCAAACGCCAGCCGATCACATCGGTGAGGTCGCCCGACTTGCCCTCGCCGACGGCGGTTATGCGGTCGCTGGCCGCGAGCTTGCCGCTGACCGCGGCCGGGCCCCCCGCGATGACGTCGATCACGGTGACGAAATCGTCGGTGAGCTGCAGCGAAGCGCCGATTCCCTCGTAGCTCAGGCTCATCTGAATGTTGTATTCCTCGGAGTTGCGCGCCGAGAAATAATTCGAGTGCGGATCCAAGGACAAGACGAACGCGTTCATGAAAGCCTCGAACACATCCTCGGGCTTGCTTTGATCCATGCGCTTCGCGACGTGTTCGTAGCGCTTGCGCAAGACGTCGGCCGCCTCCGTCCATGGCTTGCCCGCGGTGACGAGCGACAGCTCGTCGTTCTTCACGCGCTTGCGCCACAGTTCGTTCATCTCGGCGGCGTTCGCCGGCCAAGGCTCCTTTTCGCGGTCGAAATTGAAGGATTCATCTATGTCGAAGTCCGGCTTCTTGGCGAGCAGCTCGATCGCATACGCCATGCGTTCGCGGCTGCGCTGCTGGTACCGCCGGAAGATCACGAAGGCCGGTTCCACGTCGCCGGCTTTGATGGCATCGTCGAGTTCATAACGATAGCGCTCGAACTCGGCGATGTCGCTCGCGTAGAAATAGCTCCGCCCGCCGTCGATGGCATCGAGGTAGCGGTCGAGTATCAGGCTGGAAAGATGATCGTCGAGGGGCGCGCGCCGGTAGTGCTCCCGGGCGACGATGTCGGCGACGCGGCGCGCCACGTAGTTTTCCTGGTCCGTGGGCGCGAGTGCGGCGCTCGCGGGGGCAACCGCCGGCGCGGGCGTCATGGCGGCGCCCAACAGCGCCGCGAGTCCCACCGCGCCCGCGCAGACTGCTACAGCCGTAATCCAGCGCGAGCGATTGGCCTTGGGCCTATTAGTCATCACCGTACCCGTTCTCCTGTAAACTCATCATCCCCAATTCCCTTCAAGGCTAGGGAGCCTTTAGTCCGCCACCAAGTGTATATGAGCCTGAAGATATGCGTCCGTTCACGGTTCTCATCGGCATCGTTCTAGGCTCGGCGGCTTCGATCACCTTCGGCCTGGCCGCCGTTCTGATCGTGTTCTGCGTCCTGGCCGCGGAACACCCCGACTTATCGCGTGAAATGCCGCAGCTCCTTCAGAGCTTCGTCGCATTTGCGGTTTTGACCGCCGCCAGCGCCGGGAGTTTCGTGGGACAGTCGAAAGCCCGCTCGTGGCGTGGTTGGGCGCATGCGGCGACGGCGGCCTGCTTGGGTGCCGTGGTTTTCATGCATTGGCCGCGCGCCGACTGAACTTAAGGAGCAGGCAGAAGCATGCAAATCCGGCATCTTTGGGGCGTTTTGGCGTTGCAGAGCCTGTTATTGGCGGCCTGCGCGGAACATATCAAGGTGCTGCCTCCTTCCACCGACATCGATGAAACGGTGTATCGAACCGCTCTGCGCGTGCTGGCTTCCGACGAGTTCGAGGGGCGCAAACCGGGTACGCCCGGGGACGAAAAGACCGTGTCCTACCTGGTCGATCAGTTTCGCAAACTGGGCCTGAAGCCCGGAAACGGCGACAGTTTCCTGCAGCAGGTTCCCCTCGTCGAGATTCTCGCCGGAACCGACGCGTCGCTGTCGGCAAGCGGCCGCGGCGCACCCTTAAGTCTGTCCTACGGCAAGGACATGGTCATTTGGAGCAGACGAGTCGCACCCCAGGCGGATCTCAAGGGCAGCGAGCTGGTGTTCGCCGGCTACGGCATCGTCGCGCCGGACTATGCCTGGAACGACTATGCCGACGTCGATGTGCACGGCAAGACCGTGGTGCTCCTGGCGAGCGACCCAGGATTCGGCACCAAGGACCCGAAGGTATTCAAGGGCGGGGCCATGACCTATTACAGCCGCGTGGCCTACAAAATCGAAGAGGCCGGGAAACAGGGCGCGGCCGGGGTGCTGATCGTTCACGACGGCGATGCCGTCGGCTACGGCTGGAACGTGGTCCAGAGCACGTGGAGCGGGGCGCTGCTCCACCTGGCCGGCGGCGACGGCGACGCCGGACGCGCGGCCATCGAAGGCTGGATCCAGAAGGATGCCGCGCGTGCGATGTTCAGCGCCGCGGGACTCGATTTTGCCGCTGCATCGGCCGCCGCCGCCCGCCCGGGTTTCAAGCCCATGGCCTTGGGGCTGCGGGCCGATGCGACCGTGCACAACACCGTTCGGCAATTCACCTCCGCGAATGTCATCGCGTCGTGGCCGGGCCGGAGCCGCCGCCGCGAGGCGGTAATTTACACCGCCCATTGGGACCATCTGGGCCGCGATGCCGCTCGGCCGGGACACAATATCTTCAATGGGGCGACCGACAATGCCTCCGGCGTCGCCGGGCTGCTGGCCCTGGCCCAATCCTTCGTGCGCACCAAACCGGTTGCCGACCGGACCATCGTATTTCTTGCCTTGACCGGCGCCGAACCGGGGCTGCTCGGGTCCCGGTATTACGTCGAGAATCCGACGATTCCCCTGAGGGATACGGCGGCCGTACTCAATTTGGACACACTGCACCGCGGCGGGCCCACCCGGGATGTGAACGTGTTCGGTTTCGGGAACAGCGATCTGGAAGAGTTCGCGCGCGCGGCCGCGCTATTGCAGGGCCGCGAGGTCTCGCCCGAACCTTCGCCGCAACGGGGAATGTATTTCCGTTCCGATAGCTTCAGTTTTGCGAAGGCCGGTGTGCCGGTTTTGTACGTGCAAGGCGGCATCGATGACAGCGCCCGCGGGCCCGCCTGGGGACGGGCGCAGCTCGAGGATTATTTCGCTCTCCGCTACCATCAGCCGAGCGATCAGTACACGGCGGATTGGGACGTGCGCGGCGCTCTCGACGACCTCACGCTGTACTACGAGGTAGGCAACCGGATCGCGCGTTCCCGCCGATTTCCGCGTTGGTATCCCAACAGCGAATTTCGCGTGAGCCGCGAACGCGGGCCCGCGCCGTAATCAGCGCTTGCCGACCCGCATCCAGTTCTTCTTGCGATCGAAGTTGCCGGAAGTATTGTAAGGATCGACTCCCCGCTGATCGTTCGCCGCCTTGAGGGGCGCGGTCGCCACGCGAAGCGTCTGGGCGGCGCTCGCGTGGCGCAATTCGCGTACACCGTAAGTGAAGCTCGATTCCGGATCGCTCCGGGTATTCTGGTCGCTCATCTTCGTTCCTTTGCAAAAATGCCGATTCGTCAATAGGGCTCGTATCGGTTCTGATCGTGCCTGCAAATGCATGTTCCCAAATCGCGACAGCAGCGCGGCTCCTATTTGGCAGAACTGTGACCGGGTTCAATCAGATTGGAGACATAAGCGGGAACCGCAGCACTGCGCGGCAAGGCTGCAAGCCTTGTGCAAGCCCGGTGCAAGCCCGGTGCAAGCGGGGTGCATCGGCTGAAAGGCTGCGCACTTCAGCCCATGCGGGCGAGGGCGCCGGAGATCTGTCTGTCGAAGAGCACGGATCGATTGCGGCCGCGAATCTTTGCCGTGTAAAGAGCCTGGTCCGCGGCCTTGATGAAGTCCGCGACATTGTTGAAAAGCGTTTGGGTGCCGTGGGTGGCATAGCCGATCGATACCGTCACCTTGGCGTGTTCCGAGCCGATCACGTGGCCGGTGTTGCGGAACGCCAGGACGATGCGTTCGCACACGGCGCGCGCGGTATCGGCATCGGTTGCGGGCAGGACGACGACGAACTCTTCGCCCCCGTAGCGGGCGATCAAATCCGTTTCGCGGGTGTTGCCGCGGAGAATGCGCGCGGTCGCCTGCAATATGCGATCTCCGGCTTGGTGCCCGAAGTTGTCGTTGATGCCCTTGAAATTGTCCAGGTCCGCGAATGCCACGCTCAAGGGCCATTTGTGGCGCGTCGAGCTGTCGAACTCGCGGCCGAGGAATTGATCGAGGTAGGCCCGGTTGTAGACGCCCGTCAGCGAATCGCGCCGCGTCTCTTCCTCGAGTTCCAGTGTGCGCGACGTCGAGTCTTCGGCGGCCACGCGCAATGTGTTGAGTTCGCGCAGCGCATGCAGGCTGCGCAGCATCAGCACTTCGCGGGCTTGTTCGAGGATCAGTTCCGGGTGCTGCTTGGCGAGCAGGTCGGTTTCGAAGATCGCCTCGGTCTCCGGGATCATGGCGCCGATGGTTCCCAGAACCTGCCCGAACGCCATCTTGTCCAGGCCCAGGCTGCGTTCGGCGCACAGCGCCGTCTCGGCGAATTGCCGCTGTTCGGGGTCGAGCAGGAACAGATCCGCCACGGGCCCGGACAGCGCCACGCAGCGGTCGAAGACTTCCAACGGATCCACGGTGGGATTCAAGTCGAGCTGATGGCTGTGTTTGATGGCACGGTGCAGCCGCTCCGGAAGATTCCATCCTTCCATGAGCCAGCCGCCGACATGCGCGTGATCTACCTGCAGGCGCTTTTTCTCATGCTCCGCGAGCGCTGTGTGGCTGCGCTGCAGGGCCTCCCCTTGGGAGTACAGATCGGGCACCGCCTTGTCGAGCGCGAGCATGCCCACATCCTGGAGCAGCGCGGCCAGGAAAATATCCTCGGCCAGCGGGTGATGCAGGGCGTCGGCGAGCGCGCGCGCCGCGGTCGCCGCCAACAGGGCGCGGCGCCAGTACAACGCATAGCTCAGCCCGTTCGATTTGCCGCCGCGCAGCGATTTCACCAGCGAGAAACTCAAGGCCAGGGTCAACGTGGCATTCAGTCCGAGCACCACCAGCGCCTGGCGCAGGTTCTCGCTCTTGCGCCGCTGCGCGTACAACGGCGAATTGGCAATGCGCAAGATCTTGGTAGACAGGGCGGAGTCCATGCTCAAGGCCTTGGCCACCTTGCCCATCTCGATGTCCGGGTCCTGGGCAAGCTCGATGATGTGCGTCGCGACGCCGGGCGGCGACGGAAAATTCACCGACAGACGCAGATGAGCTTCGATCTCGGGATTCACGCGAGGCACTCCAACGGGCAACACCGGATTAAAAATCCGCCTATTGCCTGTTAGCGTCCGCGGCAGGTGGAACTTGAATCGAGCGGCCCGTCAGGCCAGGTTCGCGCCGAGCCTCCACCAGGCCCGCAGCCCCCGCAGGAGCAGGTACAGGCCATAGGGGCCCAAGACCACCACCCAGGAGGCGATCGAGGGCTGGCCCAAGCCGGAAAGCACGACGTGATAGATGCCGCCGAGGCTCGCTCCCTCATAGCGGCCGAGCGTCGAGACGCCGGCATAAAAAATGAGGATGGGCATCAAGGCCAGCCCGGCCAGAAGGCCCAGGACCGCAAAGCCGACTTCCACGGCCCAGGGGCTCAACATGCCGAGACTCTGGAACATGCTCTTCATCGTCATGAGGCGATTGTAAACGAATCCGGCCGCGGACCGCCCAAGCGCTGTAGAATCCGCCCATGCGAGCCTGGACCCCTCAGACGCTGTACGACGCCAAACCCTGGGCCTTCATCGGCATCGGCGTGGTTTCGGCGATCGGGTCCATGCTCTGGTCCATGTCCGCCGGAGCTTGGACCATCTGGCGCGGCCTCTTGTGCTTCGCCGGTGCCGCGCTCGCCATCGTCGGCGGCGCCACTCTGCAATTGCGCCAGGACTACCGGGCCCGCAGCAAGTGGCGGCGAGACACGCCCCCTTGATTCGCACGGCGGTCGTGGGCGTCGGCTACCTGGGCCGGTTTCATGCACAGAAATATGCGAGCCTGCCCAACTCGCACCTCGTCGGCGTTGCCGATCCATCCGCGAAGGCGCGCTTGGCGGTGGCGGCCGAACTGGGTGTCGCGGCCTATGCCGATTACCGCGAACTTCTGGGTCACGTGGATGCCGTCAGCGTCGTTACGCCGACTCCCCTGCACTACGACGTCGCCAAGGATTTTCTCGACGCCGGAGCCAGCGTTCTGGTCGAAAAGCCGATGACCGTGACCGTGGAGGAGGGGCAGAGCCTCATCGAGCTGGCGCGGCGGGCCAATCGGATTCTGCAGGTGGGCCACCTGGAGCGCTTCAATGCGGCCGTGCAGGCCGTGCAGCCGACCCTGACCGTGCCTCGCTTCATCGAGTCTGCGCGGCTGGCGCCGTTCAAGTACCGCGGCACGGACGTGGACGTGGTGCTCGATCTCATGATCCACGACATCGACTTGATCTTGAGCATCGTGCGCTCGCCGGTGGTCTCGGTCGATGCGATCGGCAGCAGCGTTTTTTCCCCGGAGGTCGACATCGCGAACGCCCGCCTGCGCTTCGCCAACGGCTGCGTCGCGAATGCGACCGCCAGCCGCGTCAGCCTGAAGACCGAGCGCAAGCTGCGCCTGTTCCAGGACGACGCCTACATCTCGGTGGATTTGCAGCAGAAGGTGTTGACCGTGATCCGCAAGGGCGACGGCATCGGCACCGACGGGATGCCGCAGGTTGCCATCGAGGAAAACACCTACGAACAGGGCGACGCGCTGAAGGACGAAATCGTTGCGTTCCTCGACTCAGCGGCGACCGGCTGCGCGCCGCCGGTGAGCGGCGAGGATGGATTGTTGGCGCTGCGAACCGCCGTCAGCATCGCCGAGCAGGTCGCGAGTTCCCGCCGGCGATTTTCCTAACGCGAGGCGGGACTCGGGACAGGCGCGGGAGGCGCGGCGGGGGCAGGCGTCGCGGCAGCGCCGGACGGCGGGACGCCGGGAACGGCGCCGGGCTCGTTGTCCGTCACCGTGACCCGATCCACCAGGTAGCGGGTGTCCGCGAAGCAGTTGGTGGGAATTCCGGGGTGCTCGGTGTAGTGCAGCTGAACCCGATGGCCGACGGCTTTGCTCAGCTCCGCCGCGACCGACGGGTCGCGCACGCTGAAGTCCCACAACTGCGGCGATATGCCGGCGCCCATGTACTGGCCGCCGCCGTAATACAGCGCGATTTCGCCCTCCTGGGTCTTGCAGACCCAGCCGCGGCGCACGAATTTCTGCAGCACGCCGGCGCGCTCTCCTTCCGCATACGCCCAGGCCAGGGTCAGCCAGGTCCACAGTCCCGCGCCGACGACGAACAGCAGCAGCAATATGCCGACCCATCGGCCATAACCCCGGCCCGACCGGCGCCGGCCCGTGGAATTCGGTACTTCTATCCGTGTCATGTGGGCTGAACCTTGCGCCGCGACGGGTTGAAAAAATGAGAGCGAGCAGCGCTCTCGCCGTATCTCATCATAGCAATCTCGCGGGCGCCTTTATCGCACAACGGCCAAGGACCGAGCCCGAAGCGACTGGATGCATGTACAGCTCGGCGCGGGCGTCGGAAGCAGAGAACCATGAGGAGTACATTGCGGCGCATTGCCGGCAGCACGGAGCGGGACGATGAGCAAAATCGCATTGGTAACCGGAGCGGGAAGCGGGATTGGCCAAGCAGTGGCGCTGGGGCTGCTCGCCGCCGGTTACGAAGTGGTATTGGCGGGGCGGCGTCCGGCGGCGCTGCAATCGACGATATCCCGCGCACCCGCCGATTCCATTTGTTGCGCGGTGCCGACCGACGTCCGCGACGAGAAGTCGGTGGAGAAGCTATATGAAACCATCCGGGATCGATTCGGGCGGCTGGACTTTCTGTTCAACAATGCCGGCCTGGCGGCGGCGCCCACTCCATTCGATCAACTCTCCGTGGACCAGTGGGATCAGGTCGTCTCCGTCAATTTGACGGGTGCGTTCCTGTGCGCGCGCGGGGCGTTTCGGCTGATGAAGGGACAGAATCCGCAGGGAGGCCGCATCGTCAACAATGGCTCGTTGTCGGCGCATGTGCCGCGTCCAGGGTCGGCACCCTACACCGCGACCAAGCACGCCATCACGGGATTGACGAAGTCGATTTCGCTGGAGGGCCGGGCGCACAACATCGCCTGCGGCCAGATCGATATAGGCAACGCCGGGACGGCGATGACGGCGCAAATGTCGCGCGGAACATTGCAGGCGGACGGGACGTCGCATACCGAACCGACCATGGACGTGGCGCACATCGCCGATGCCGTCGTCAACATGGCGAATCTGCCCCTCGATACCAACGTGCAGTTCATGACCATCATGGCCACTCGAATGCCGTTCATCGGCCGCGGTTAAAGGCTGCCGATCTTAAGCCTATGGAGCATCAGTCGGGAAGCTGAGCTTGTGCAGGATTTCCTGAAATCGAAGTTCTTTGCGCAAGGGGTCCAGCAAGTCGTCTACCGTGAGCGCAATCATTCCGGGATCCCTCAATCGGTACGCCGTCTCGATCCAGTCGAGCGCCTTGGCGGAATCTCCCCACTGGGCGTAGATCTCCGCATACTGATACGCCGAAGCCTCGCCCAGATTGGCCTTCATTGCCGCCAGTTGCGCCTCGGCGTCCGGGCGACGGTGCAGCTTGTTGTACGCCAGAGCCAGACACAGTTGGCCTTCCCAATCCAGCGGCGGCGTTTCGCAGGATCGACGAGCCGCGTCGATATCGCCCAGCTGCAGCAGCGCGAGACCCCGAAGCGCGGTTTGCCTTGTATCTTTGGGATTGAGGGTCAGGGAGCGGTTCGCCGCTTCGATTGCCTCGGGATACTTGCGTGCATCGGACAGCACGACGGCGAGGCTCCTGTACGCGCGCCAGTTGAGTTGATCCAGGGACGCCCCACGGCGACCCATCGCCGCTCCTTCGTCCGTACGGCCGATGTCGGCGAAGAACCAGGCGGCGCGCAACAGCACGCCTGAGTCGTTCGGCGACAAGCTCAACGCTCGTTGGTGTTCCGCAAGAGCGCCATTGAAATCGAGAAACCCATTCGCCAGTACGACGGCAAACGCGGAGTGCGCCTCTCCCAGTTGCGGCGCCAGTTGCAACGAGCGCTCGGCTGCCGAGCGCGCCCGCTCGAAATGCTCGCGAATCTCCGCGCCGACCCCGTAATACTCGGCAAAGCCGGTTTCGGCCAGCGCCTTGCTCGCATACGCCTTGGCAAAGGCGGGATCGAGCCGGATGGCTTCGTCGAGCGCGGCGATGCCGGCGAGCAGGCCACTTTTACCAATGTTGCCCGCGTCCGGATTTTTACCGCGCAAATAGGCATCGAAAGCCTGCGGGTTTTGGGTTCCGCCCAGCTCGATGGCCGCGGCCGCGTCGGCCATGAGGGTGGCCTGCAGTGCCCTGGTAACGGCCGTGGCGATTTCGGTCTGCAGAGTGAGAATGTCCTTCAGATCCCGATCATAGGTTTGCGACCAAAGGTGAAAACCGGTCATTGCATCGATCAGCTGGGCCGTGATGCGGACATGTCCGCCGTCCTTGCGCACGCTGCCTTCCAGCACTGCTCCTACGTTCAGTTTGCGGGCAATCTCGGACAAGTCCACTTCCTTGCCTTTGAAAAAGAACGAAGAGGTTCGCGCAGCCACACGCAGATCCCGGATGGTCGTCAACGAATTGAGCAGCTCCTCGGAAAGTCCATCCGAGAAATAGTCCTGCTTCGGATCGCCGCTCATGTTCACGAAGGGCAGCACGGCAATGGAATGCGCCGGAGGCGCAAATGCCGCTGTTGTGCCGCCGAGATTTGCCGGCGGGGCGCCGGCGGCGGCTACGCGCGATGGCTCGACCGGCTGTGTGACCGCTGCCGGGCCGTGCTTGGAAAGCCAGACCTTATCAGCGACGAAATAGGCGAGAGCGAGCGCGCCGATTGCGATCACAGCCATGAACGAACGGTTGAGCCCAGGGGTCGCTGGTCTGCCGATTTGAGCCGGCGCGGCCGCCTTGACCGCGCCGGCGGCATTCGGTGTGCCGGGGCCCGGTGGGTGCGCAATGAAACGCTGCAGCGCCTCGATGAGCCGGGAGGAAATCGCCGCCGTACCGCCGACACCGAAATCGATCCACTGCGACTCACTGAGAAAGTATTCGAGCGCAGGGGTCAGCGGTGTCGCATCGCTACGTAAAGCGATGATGGGCCGCTGTTTCGCCGAAGCGCGCTCGATTTCTTTCCCGACATGAGGCGAAGAAACGGCATTCTTCGACAGTATGAGCACGACAACCTTTGCGCCGTTGATCGCGCGAATAATGCCGTCGGCGTATAGGGCGCCCGGCGCTACGTCACGTGGAGCAATCCAGCACTTGAGGCCGCTGCGTTCCAAGTCGATGACGATGGCATTGGCTATCGCAGCATCCTGAGTGGCATAGCTGACGAATACGTCGTGAAAACTACCGGAATCCGCCGTCGCGTCCGATGCGGGCGATGGCTCTATGGGGTTGGCTGGCGAGTCGCCGCTCTCGTGCATGCTTGGTTTTGTCCTTGCGGGGCGTCTCCCATGTTGGCGGATGCTCCACTCGTTGGCAACACGCCGGCGACGCGAAGCGCGGTCCCGTGCGACGCCCGGTCTGATCCACGGACGGAAACGACTACCCGCGTAAAATTAGGTATGAATTTCAATAATATAAGGTACGTTCGAAGAATAGGAGCAAAGTAACGCGAACGCCGTCGTCACCGGCGAGGCGCGAATTGACGATCGTATTGCCCAATACTTACGCGATTCCAAGAAAAACCGCCAATGCTCGCTCGACCGCGACGAGAGTGTCTTCGTGCAATCTGCCGATCGTGGTGCCAACCTTTTCACGGGGCACCGTCTGCGCCTTGTCCACCATGACCTGCGACTTCTTTCGAAGACCATTGTCGGTATTTGGCTCAATCGAAATTCTAAGCAGTGGGGCGGTACGCAGCTCGCTGGTGACGGGCAAGACAGTCACTGAGGCAAGGGCGTCAAACAGGTCCGACTGGACAACGAGCGCCGGCCGCAGCTTTCCATAGGCACCTGGCAGCACGATCGTGACGATGTCGCCACGCCTCACTTCCAACCTTCTGTATCAGCTACCTTTGAAAGCCACTTCAGGGTATTTCTTTCGGCGCGATCCTTTCACAAGGCCAGGCACTGTCGCCGACATTCCGCTGCGAAGCCTGGCCGTCGCGTGTCGGGTACCCAGATCTGGACCGGCCGCAAACAACAATTTGCGGTTGTGCTCTTGAGTTTGTCCAAGTGATCCTCCCATGCGACGCATGGCAGCGAGGACAGCGTCGTCGCCCATCGGCCGCCGGCTGCTGCGGGCGCGGAAGGAGACATCCGGACGGTTTTGGCCGGGCTTGGCGTTTCGCGCGGCGGCATCGGTGAGCGGCATCTGGGAGCCGCTCCCATACGGGCTCGATCAGTTGCCCCCGGAAGTCAACGGATATCCAAATGGTGGAGCCGGGGGGAATCGAACCCCCGTCCATAAGTCCTACGCTACAAGATCTACGTACGTAGCCCAGTCTATTGTTCTCACCGCTCGCTACCCAACGGGCAGGGAAAGCAAGCAGCCAGCCCGGTAATTTTTCGTTTAACACACCCCAGACACGTGTGCTCCACTAGCTGATGAGCGCTACCCCTCGACGTTCGCATCAGCACGAGCCGCCAAGGGTTCAGCCGCGATTAGGCGGCTAGAGCGTAGTTGTCTTGATTGGCAACTATAAGTTTGCAAATAGTTTTACGAGGAACCTGCACCTCGGTACGCCCCTGCAGTTTCGCAACCCATGTCGAAACCGGTCGGCCCCAAATCGAATCGTCCAAATCGAAGCGTCAGTTTACGCCCTTGACTGAGCTTAGCCAAATGACTCAGCCGGGGCGTCGGCTGGTAGAACCGCGCCGACCACGGCGTTCGCGACGGCCGCGGGCTCAAGGCCGCCGCGTACCGGTTCAGCGGCGGGCGGCCTTCATGATGCGGCTCTTGTCGCGCTGCCAGTCGCGGTCCTTGTCGTTGGCGCGCTTGTCGTGCTGTTTCTTGCCCTTGGCAAGACCGATTTCGAGTTTGGCGCGGCCATCCTTCCAGTACAGCTCCAACGGTACCAGGGTGTAGCCGCGCCGCTCGACCGCGCCGACCATGTGGTCGAGCTGGCGCCGGTTGAGCAGCAGCTTGCGCGTTCGCGTCGGATCGGTATCGACGTGGGTGGAGGCGGAGTTCAGCGCGCCGATGTGGGCGCCGAAAAGAAACGCCTCGCCATTCTTCAAGTAGACATAGGCCTCGGCGATTTGAGCCTTGCCGGCGCGCATGCTTTTGACTTCCCAACCCATGAGCGAAATCCCCGCCTCGAAGCGCTCTTCGATGAAGTAATCGAAACGCGCTTTGCGATTGACGGCGATCGGCGGCAATTTCTCTGGGGTTTTCATTGAGCGTCGAAGTCTACCGATTCGCCGGTGGCGGCGCCTGCGCTTTTGCCCGACAATACCCCGATGCAGTTAGTCGAGCGCAGCGCTTTGGTGACGTACACGGCCGCGCAGATGTTTGCATTGGTGAACGACGTCGCCCGCTATCCGGAATTCTTGCCGTGGTGCATCAGCGCCCACGTGGAAGACGTCTCCGCCGACGAGCGCATCGCGGCCCTGAAAGTCGCGCGCGGGGTGCTGCAGACCGAATTCACCACGCGCAACACCTTGGTTCAGGACTCACGAATCGGCATGCAGCTGCTGCACGGGCCCTTTCGCGACCTCAGCGGCGAATGGCGCTTCGACCCGATCGGCACGCGCGGATCACGGGTGAGTTTCCGGGTGGAATTCGAGTTCAAAAACCGCCTCACCGCCGCCGCCTTCAACGCGATCTTCGAGGCGCTGTGCGGCACCATCGTCGATGCCTTCGTGGTGCGGGCCCAGCACACCTATCCGGGCTAGCGATTGGAAAGCGCGCCGCTGCAGGTCGAGATCGCGTATGCCGAGCCGCAGTGCTCCATCGTCAAAATGTTCACGCTGGCACCGGGTTCGACAGTGGCGGACGCTCTCAAAGTGGCCGCGAGCGATCCGGATTTCGCGGCCGTGGACTGGACGCACTCCGCGCATGGAATATTCGGCCGGCTGGCCCGCCCGGAACAGCTTCTCCGGAACGGCGATCGCCTCGAGATTTACCGTCCCTTGAGCGCCGACCCCAAAGCCGCGCGCCGCGCCCGCGCCAAGGAAGCCCGCACCGCAGGCCCCATACCCGCCCCCACCGAAGCCTCCAGGTCAGGCCTCACCCAACCCCCCAAAAAACCTAGAGCTTAAGGCCGCGCTCTTACTCCCCCCGCTCGCGCAGCGAGCGCCACCGGCCGCGGTCGCTTCGACCGCGTAAATCCGCGCGTAGCGCTAATAAGTGCGGCCGTTCTTGATCTTCGCCGCGGAAGCGTCCTGCGCCGCCGCTTCTGCGGCCGTGGGCTTGTCGAGCTTGGCCACCTTGTCGCCGTCGAAGTAGACGGTGACGCGGCGCGAATCGACGTGGCGGCTGCGGCCTTTCTTCAAATAGTAGATGTAGTCCCAGCGTTCCTTGTTGAAGCTGTCGGCGACCATGGGTGTGCCCAGCAAGTAACGGACTTGACTGCGCGTCATGCCGGCCTTGACCTGTTCGACCGCTGCCTGGTCCAAGAAATTGCCCTGCTGAATGTTGATGCGGTAGACACATCCCGCCGCCAGCGCGCACAAGGCCATTCCCAGGAGAACCCGTTGCAATATTTTCATCAAAGTGGTGCGCAGCCGTTAAATGATTGATAATCGGACTTGTATCATAGCAAACGTAAGGCACAGCATGCCGCAGCGCCTGAAACCTGATTCATCCAGCGAAAGCAACGACCTGCGCAACGCGGGCCTCAAGGTCACGCTGCCGCGCCTCAAAATCCTCGACATTCTGGCAGACGCGTCGGCGCACCACATGAGCGCCGAGGACATCTACAAGAAGCTGCTGGTCTCCAACGAAGACATCGGCCTCGCCACCGTGTATCGGGTACTGACCCAGTTCGAGGCGGCGGGGCTCGTTACCCGCCATCATTTCGAAGGCGGCATGGCCGTATTCGAACTGAACCAGGGGGCGCATCACGATCACATCGTGTGTGTTGACTGCGGCCGCGTGGAAGAGTTCATGGACGGCGGAATCGAGGAACGCCAGCACGCGGTGGCGAAACGCCTGGGGTTCGAGATCAGCGATCACGCACTGATCCTGTACGGGCACTGCCGCAAGCCCAACTGTCCGAATCAGAAACGCCCGAAGTAGCCGTCAGTTCCGCCGAGACGGCGCGAGCTTCTTCTTCGCAGCCGCCTCACGCGGCGCCGCGTGCGCCAGCATCTCCCGAGCGTGGGCGCGCGCCTGATCCGTGACGTCGATGCCGCCCAGCATGCGGGCGATCTCATCGACGCGTTCGGCCGGTCCCAAGGGCTTGACGGCGGTGCGCGTGATCTTGCCGTCCGTGAGCTTGGTGACGCGGAATTGGCCGTGCGCCTGGGAGGCGACCTGTGCCAGGTGGGTCACGCACAGCACCTGAACCCGCTCGCCGAGCTCGCGCAGTTGCCGGCCGACGATTTCGGCCACGGCCCCGCCGATTCCGGCATCGACCTCGTCGAACACCATGCACAGGGCGGATGTCTTGGCCGCCGCCGCCACTTGGATGGCAAGGCTGATCCGCGATAGTTCGCCGCCGGATGCGACCTTCGCGAGGCTCTTGGGTGCCTGTCCCGGATTCGCGCTGACCAGAAATTCGATCTCATCGCTGCCGTGGGCGCCGAAATGCGCCTCGTCGGGCGTGACCGCGACCTCGAACACTCCGCCCGCCATGCCGAGCGTTTGCATCAGCCGGGTGATGTGCGCACTCAATTGGCCGGCGGCCTTTTCCCGCGCGGCGGTGAGCTTTTCCGCGGCGGCGCGATATTCCCGCCCGAGTTCGGTGAGTTTCGCCTCGAGCTCGCTCAAGCTCTGCTGCGCATTGTCGAGCGCGCGCAACTCCGCTTCGGTGCGCAGCAACTGCTCGGGCAGCTCGAGCACGCCGAGCCGATGCTTGCGGGCCAAGGCTTCGAGCGCGGCGGCGTGCCGCTCGATCTCCTCCTGGCGCGCCGGATCGATGTCGAGTACGTCCAGATAGTGCCGCAGCGCATCGGCCGCCTCCTGGGTATTGATCGCGGCCTCCGCGAGGAGCTTCGCAGCGGCGGCAAGCTGGGGGTCGGCATCGGCCACATTGCGCAGGGCGCCCTGCGCCTTGCCCAGCAGGCCATGCGCGTTTTCGCCGTCCGATTCATAGGCGGCCATCAAGGCGCTTCGAGCCGCCTCCGCCAAGCGGCCGCGTCCGGCCACCCGCTTCTGATCGAGAAACAGCTCTTCGATCGCGGCCACGCTCGACACCTCGGCCTTGAGTTCCTGCAGCTGATAGCGCAGCAGGTCGAGCCGGGAATCGCGGTTCTCCGCTGCCGTCTTGAGGGCCTCGAAGTCGCGGCGGCAGTCGCGATGCCGCCCGTGCAGATCCGATACGGCGGCGAGCAGCCGCTTGTCGGCGAGGTGTTCGTCGAGCATTTCGCGCTGGGTGCCGCGATTCACCAGGCGCTGGAATTCTTGCTGGCCGTGGATTTCGATCAGGTACTCCGCCAGTTCCCGCAATGCTTGAATCGGTACCACCTGGCCGTTCACATAGGCTCGCGAACGGCCGTCCGCGCCGATCACCCGGCGCAGCACGACTTCGCCGTCGCAGTCGATGCTCTGCGCTTCGAGCCAGGCTTTGGCCGCCTGCGGAAGGGCGTCGAAACTCGCGGCGATCTCGGCGCGCTCGGCGCCGCGGCGCACGATGTCCCCGCCGGCGCGGCCGCCGGAAATGAGCAGGAGCGCATCGACGACGATGGACTTACCGGCGCCGGTTTCGCCGGTGAGGGCCGTGAGGCCGGCTTTGAATTCGAGTTCGGCTTGATCGACGATGACCAAATCGCGCAATTGCAGGTGCGTCAGCATGCGTTACCGGCGCCGTAGCCGCCTCGGCCCCAATGCAGCTTGGAGCGCAGCAGCCGGTAGTAGTCGTAGCCCGGCGGATGGAGCAGGGTGATCTGCGCGTCGGCTCCCTCGACATACAGATTATCGCCCTGCTCGAGATCGCCCATGGCCGTGCCGTCGCAGGTGACCTGGGCGCGCGACTCGAAGCGATCCGACAAACGCAGCTGGATTTTGCTGCCGGCACGCACCACGATCGGGCGGTCGCTCAAGGTGTGCGGGCAGATGGGCGCCAGCACCCACACGTCGAGGTCGGGCTCGACGATGGGGCCTCCGCAGGACAAGGCATAGGCGGTCGATCCGGTCGCCGTGGCGATCACCATGCCGTCGCCGCCATGCGAATTGACGAAGCGCCCATTGATCGAGGTTTCGAAGTCCATGGTACGGCCGGTCTCCCATTTGTTGACGCAGACATCGTTGAGCGCCAGCGCGCTCACCGGCTCGGCGCCGCGCCGCTCCAGGCGCGCGGCCAGGAGCGAGCGGCGGTCCTCGCTGTAGCGTCCGGCGAGCACGGTATCCACGTCCTCGAGCATGGATTGGGGGCTCACGTCGGTCAGGAATCCCAGCCGGCCGCGGTTGACGCCGAGGAGCGGCACGGAATGGCCGGCCACCAGGCGTGCGGCGTACAGCAGGGTGCCGTCGCCGCCGATGGCGATGATGAGATCGGCCCGGGAGGCAAAACCCAGTTCGGGACAGGGCACGACGCTGTCGGGCGGAAAGGCCAAGCCGACGGCCGGGTCCACCAGGGCGCGCACTCCCTTGGAATGGAAGTGGGCGGCGAGGCTCAGCATGCATTCGGCGACGCGCAAATCCTTCGCGTTGCCGACCAGCGCGATGGATTGAAAAGAGTGGGGCATACGCGTTTCCTTGTAGCATGAGAGCGCGGAGCCGGTCACGCTCTCGAGACTTGACTTCGAGCAGATACGCTAGGTAGCTTCAAACATGTTATATGGACCTACTATGACAGATGGCGCTGAGGACGGACTCAACGAGCGGGCACAGCTGCTGCTCAAGGCCCTGATCGAGAATTACATTCGAGACGGCCAGCCCGTCGGTTCGCGCACCCTGTCCCGGGATTCGGGTTTGAGCCTCTCCTCCGCCACCATCCGCAACGTGATGGCCGACCTCGAGGACTTGGGCTTCGTGGCCTCGCCGCACACCTCCGCCGGGCGCGTCCCCACCGACAAGGGCTACCGGTTTTTCGTCGACACCTTGCTCAAGCTCAAGCCGCTGCGGCACGAGGAGATCGAGGAGATCGAGCGGCGATTGGGATCGGACGCGGCCAACGGCCGTTCGCTGGTCCAGACCGTCTCGCAGATGCTGTCGAACGTCACGCACATGGCGGGCCTGGTGACCCTGCCGAACCCGAATTATGTCGCCCTGTCGCAAATCGAATTCATCAGCTTGTCGGAGAACCGCGCGCTCGCCATCATGGTCATGAGCAACCGCGAAATCCAGAACAGAGTGGTGCAGCTCGACCGCTACTACTCCACCGAGGAGCTGCGCCGCGCGGCCAATTACCTCAACGAGGCTTTCGCGGGGCGCTCGCTGCCGGACGTGCGCACCCAGCTGTTGAAGCAGATGCAAGAGACCCGCCAGCACATGGATCAGCTCATGCGGGACGCCATCCAGGTGGCGCAGAAGGTGTTCGACGCCGAGGCCGACGGAGGCGTCGAATATGTCATCGCCGGCGAAACCAACTTGATGGGCTTCGCGGAACTGTCCAACGTCGACCGGTTGAAGCGGCTGTTCGAAGCCTTCAACGAGAAGCACGACATCTTGCGGCTGCTCGACAGCTGCCTGCGGGCCGACGGCATCCAGATTTTCATCGGCCAGGAGTCGGGCTATCGGATCCTGGACGACATCAGCGTGGTGACCGCGCCTTATACCCTGGACAACCGCGTGGTCGGGGTGCTCGGCATCATCGGCCCGACCCGCATGGCCTATGAACGGGTCATTCCCATCGTGGATTTAACGGCAAAACTACTGGGTTCGGCCTTGAACGCCCGCAAATAGCCCCCAGGTAAAGCGCTTCGAGCGGCTCTCAAGCCGCCCTATCTGGCCGAGGACTTTGCACGAGTGAACGAATTCAATCCGCCCCTGGGCGACGAGGCCCCGGACTTCAATTCCACCGGGGGTGCCGATGGCTCGACGGCCTTGGCTGCCGCCGAGGCGAAGGCGACCGAGAACTGGAACAGCTATTTGCGCGCCGTGGCAGAGATGAACAATCTGCGCAAGCGGATGGAGCGTGAAATCGAGAATGCGCGCAAGTTTGCGATCGAACGTTTTGCCCAGGAATTGGTGACCGTGGGCGATGCGCTGGAGGCGGGCGTCAGCGCCGGCACCAGTGCCTCGCAGGCGTCGCTGCTCGAGGGGCAGCAGGCGACGCTGCAGCAGCTTTACCGCGCCTTCGACAAGGGCGGCATCAAGATCATCGACCCGGCCGGCCAGCCCTTCAATCCCGAATGGCATGAGGCGATGGCGGCGGTGGACGGCGGCGGGCAGCCCGAGAATACCGTCGTGAAGGTAATCCAGAAGGGCTACTCCCTGAACGGCCGCTTGCTGCGTCCGGCACGGGTGATTGTGAGCAAACCGCCGGGCGAGGGCGGGAATTGAAAAATACGTAGGGTGCCCCACGTAGCGGTCACTGGTTAAGAATTTTAGAGGGTTTCTACTATGGGTAAAATCATCGGCATCGATCTAGGCACGACCAATTCCTGCGTCGCGATCATGGAGGGCGGGAAGCCCAAGGTCATTGAGAACAGCGAGGGCGACCGGACCACCCCGTCGATCGTTGCCTTTACGAAGGACGGCGAAGTGCTGGTCGGGCAGTCGGCCAAGCGCCAGGCCGTGACCAACCCGCAGAACACCGTGGCGGCGGTCAAGCGCCTCATAGGCCGCAAATTCACCGACGACGTGGTGAAGAAAGACATGAGCATGGTCTCCTACAAGATCCTGAAAGCCGACAACGGCGATGCTTGGGTGGAAGCGCAGGGCAAGAAGATGGCGCCCCCGGAAGTCTCCGCGCGCGTCCTCATGAAAATGAAGAAGACCGCCGAAGACTATCTCGGCGAGCCGGTCACCGAGGCCGTCATCACGGTTCCGGCGTATTTCAACGATTCCCAGCGCCAGGCGACCAAGGACGCGGGCCGCATCGCGGGCTTGAACGTCAAGCGCATCATCAATGAGCCCACGGCGGCCGCATTGGCCTACGGCCTGGACAAGGACGGCGGCGACCGGAAGATCGCGGTATACGACCTGGGCGGCGGCACCTTCGACGTGTCGGTGATCGAAATCGCGGCAGTCGACGGCGAGCGGCAGTTCGAAGTGCTGTCCACCAACGGCGATACCTTCCTCGGGGGCGAGGATTTCGACCTTCGCGTCATCAATTACCTGGCTGACGAGTTCAAGAAAGAGAGCGGCATCGATGTGCGCAAGGACCCTCTCGCCATGCAGCGCCTGAAAGAGGCTGCCGAGAAGGCCAAGATCGAGCTGTCCTCGAGCCAGCAGACCGAAGTGAATCTGCCGTACATCACGGCCGATGCGGCCGGCCCGAAGCACCTCAACATGAAGCTGACCCGCGCCAAGCTCGAGTCTTTGGTCGAGGATTTGGTGCAGAAGACCATGGAGCCGTGCCGTATGGCGTTGAAGGATGCGGGCCTGTCCATGAAGGACGTGAGCGAGGTCATTCTCGTCGGCGGCCAGACGCGCATGCCGCTGGTTCAGCAGGCGGTGAAGGATTTGTTCGGCAAGGAGCCGCGCAAGGACGTGAACCCGGATGAAGCCGTGGCCGTCGGTGCGGCAATCCAAGGCGGCGTGCTGTCGGGCGACGTCAAGGACGTGCTGCTGCTCGACGTGACTCCGCTGTCTCTCGGAATAGAGACCCTGGGCGGCATCATGACCAAGGTGATCGAGAAGAACACCACGATCCCGACCAAGGCATCGCAGACCTTCTCGACCGCCGACGACAATCAGACCGGCGTGACCATCCACGTGCTGCAAGGCGAGCGGGACCGGGCGACCGACAACAAGTCGCTCGGCAGGTTCGACCTCACCGACATTCCCTCGGCTCCGCGCGGCATGCCGCAGATCGAAGTGGCATTCGACATCGATGCCAACGGCATTTTGAATGTCTCGGCGAAGGACGTGAAGACCGGCAAGGAACAGCGCATCGTCATCAAGGCGTCGAGCGGCTTGTCCGAGTCCGAGATCAAGCGCATGGTCGGCGATGCCGAGGCCAATGTCGAGGAGGACAAGAAGTTCCGAGAACTCGTCGGGGCGCGCAACAAGGCGGATGCGACCATTCATACGGTCGAAAAGGCGCTGAAGGATGTCGGCGACAAGGCGTCCGATGACGAGAAGAAGGCGGCGAGCGAGGCGGTCGCCGCGGTCAAGACCGCGATGGGCGGCGACGATCGCGAGGAGATCGAGAGCAAGACCCAGGCGCTCGAGCAGGCATCCACGGCGCTGCTGCAGAAGATCCATGAACAATCCGCTTCCAATGCCGGCGGCGGCAGCGGACCTGCGGGACACACGGAAGCTCCCAAGGAAGATGTGCTCGACGCCGAGTTCGAGGAAGTCAAGGACAGCGACCGTAAGAAGGCCTGAGGCGAAAGGTCGCGCGGGTTCGATTCGATTCGATCCGAACCGCCGGTACTCCTACCGGCGGTTCGTTTTTATGGGACATCCCCATAAGGTGAGCAATGGCGAAGCAGGACTACTACAAGCTCCTCGACGTGACCCGCAACGCGTCGGAAGCCGACATCAAGAAAGCCTATCGCCGGCTCGCCATGAAATTCCATCCCGACCGCAATCCGGACGATCCCGAGTCGGAGCATAAATTCAAGGAATGCAAGGAGGCCTATGAGATCCTGTGCGACGCGCAAAAGCGCGCCGCGTACGATCAGTTCGGCCACGCAGGCCTCGAGGGCGGCCGCGGCGGCGGCGGCTTCAGCGCGGGAGAAGCCTTCGGCGATATCTTCGGCGAGATGTTCGGCGATATTTTCTCGGGCGGCCAGCGCGGCCGGTCGCAGGTTTTTCGCGGAGCGGATCTGCGCTACGAGCTGGAGCTCGATCTCGAGCAAGCCGTTTTCGGCACCGAAACCGAGATCCAGATTCCCTCGCTCGCCGAGTGCAAGACGTGCAAGGGTTCCGGGGCCGCCAAGGGCTCGGTCCCCAAGACCTGCGACACCTGCCACGGACAGGGGCAGGTCCGGGTACAGCAGTCGATATTCACGATTCAACAGCCCTGCCCCCGCTGCAAGGGGCGCGGCAAGATCATCAGCAATCCCTGCGATACCTGCTTCGGGCAGGGCCGGGTGCGCCAGGAGAAAACCCTGCCCGTCACGGTGCCGGCGGGTGTGGACACGGGCGACCGGATCCGCTTGAACGGCGAGGGGGAGGCCGGCAGAAACGGCGGACCCGCGGGAGACCTGTACGTCGAGGTGCGGGTTCGCGAGCACGCCCTGTTCGAACGCGAGGGGAGCCACCTCTCCTGCGAGATTCCGATCAGCTTCACGACCGCCGCGCTCGGCGGTTCGGTGGAGGTGCCGACGCTCGACGGCGAGGTGGTGCTGAAAATACCCAGCGAGACTCAATCCGGCCGGGTATTCCGGGTCCGCGAGAAGGGCGTGCGCCCGGTGCGCGGCGGGGCGGCCGGAGATTTATTCTGCCGGGTCGTGATCGAAACCCCCGTGGGATTGAGCGCCGAGCAAAAGGAATTGCTCAAGCAATTCCAGTCGACGCTGGAACAGGGCAGCCACCGGCCGCGCGAGCAGTCCTTCTTCGAGGGGGTCAAGAAATTCTTCACCGGGACGGTCGATTAGACCGTGGCGGGCCAGCCCATTGCGATCTTCGGCATCACCGGGCGGATGGGGCAGGCCTTGGTGCGCGCCCTGCGTACCGACGCGACGCTGCGCCTGAGCGGCGCCATCGCTTCGGTGGATAGCGCGAGACTCGGGCAGGACGCGGCCGCCGAGGATGGGCCCACCGGGGTTTTGGTGACGGCGGACGCCGGCCTCGGCATTCGCGGTGCAGCGGTGGCCGTCGACTTCAGCTCGAGCCGGTCGGCCGCGGACCATGCCCGTTGCTGCGCGCAGGCGGGCATTCCGATTCTGATCGGCACCACCGGCCTCGACGCCCCGAGCCGGGCGGTCCTCGAGGAGGCGGCCCGGAAGATTCCGGTGCTGCTGGCCCCGAACACCAGTGTCGGCGTGGGCGTCGTGGCTGAATTGGCCGCGAGAGCGGCCCTGGCGCTCGGCGCCTCTTACGACGTAGAGATTTTCGAGGCGCATCATCGCCTCAAACGCGATGCACCATCCGGCACCGCATTGGCCTTAGGAGAGGCGATCGCCGCCGCGCGCGGCCAAAGGCTCGACGAGGCGGCGGTCTACGAGCGAACCGGGCAAAGCGCGGCGCGAGGCCCGTCGGCCATCGGCTTTTCGAGCGTCCGAGCGGGCGATATCGTCGGCGAACACACGGTCATCTTCGCCGGCGACGGAGAGCGCGTCGAAATCACCCACCGCGCCACCGACCGCGCGATCTTCGCGCGCGGCGCGCTGCGGGCGGCCGGATGGCTGGTGGGGCGGCCCGCGGGCCTGTACGGCATGAAGGACGCGCTCGGTTTTTAGAAGAATCATGGACAGGCATCGCGGGCATCGTTAATATTCGCGCCCGGAAACTGATCGCGAATTAACCCATGAAGCGGGAGGACGTTCTGAAGGAGCGCCTCCCGCTTTGCGCATCTGCGGAAAGCGCCGTAGCGCAAAGCGAGGAACCGGAGTGTCGACACCTGCAGTGCTAGCTCTCGAAGATGGCACCGTGTTCCGTGGCGTCTCAGTAGGCGCAAAAGGCAACACGACTGGTGAAGTAGTTTTCAATACGGCGATGACCGG
>Ga0182013_10001428_pt1 | contig 32817 bp, 32 predicted proteins | sample 612S2MmetaG_FD_120487 | JGI IMG/M metagenome (GOLD analysis project Ga0182013, IMG submission 120487) | Permafrost microbial communities from Stordalen Mire, Sweden - 612S2M metaG | ecosystem: Environmental > Terrestrial > Soil > Wetlands > Permafrost | place: Sweden: Stordalen | collected... | reverse complement strand
TTTACTGAAGTGAATGAGCCTTATGAAAATGATGATAATTATAAGAAAGACGATTTAAGGACACACGATTGGGGCAGTTATAAAGATACTAAAATTAGCCACCTGGCTATGATTGACCCATTTAGCTCGATGCATGTTTATAACGGCGGAAACATTGGCATTATTAACGCCACCAACACTACCAACGGCCCTTCATGGAGGATGATTGTGGATGAAGGTGCCATGAAGGCCTACATTGTTTACCCCGGTGGCGAATCAGGTAACCCCGGAAGCGCTTATAATGATAATATGGTAAATACCTGGGCAAAGGGCCAGTATTACGAAGCTGATTTTATTAAGCAGGGAGATGAATTGGGGGCTAAAAAATTATTCGTTTCAACGTTTAAACCATAACAGGTGTTCAGGTGCGCAGGTGTTTATGTGTTCAGGTTTTATTTGGGTTAGTTGTTTATTCGGTACATCAATTAATTAAATATTATGAGAAATTTTATAGTATCTGTTTTTGTAATCATTTTCCTGTCATCGCTTTTGCAGCCGTTTTTGCCGTGGTATATTGTTGCGGCGGTGGCATTTGTAACCGGTTACTTTATTAAGCAAAGTCCGCTATCGGCTTTTGCTGCGGGGTTTGTGGCTATCTTTTTGTTGTGGATATCATATGCCTTTGTATTGTCTCATGCTAACAACGATTTGCTGGCACGCAAAGTAGCTACCTTGCTTCCGATGGGCGGACATGTTTCACTTTTATTGTTGGTTACGGGCATTATCGGGGGATTGGTAAGCGGCTTATCTGCTTTAACCGGAAGGTTTGCTGCGGCATTGTAATCAGGTTTAATAATTAGCCGAAAAATCCTGTGTAGCCTTTATATACCGCGCGCCCTGTTTATCTTTTGTTTCAAACATAGCTGCACAGCCCAGGTGCGTAAATTCTTTGCCCAGCATATTTTTGCGGTGAGGAGGAGAGTGGAACCAGTCATCTACAATCTTTTCGGCAAGGGCTATATAAGTGGTTTTGGCGTTTACTAGTATGTTGGTGTAATCCACGTTCTCAGCCTCGGCGGCTGAATTTACACCGAACATTTTTATACGCTGGTCAGGCGAGCGGAGGGCAGGGGTTTTACTATTAAAATGGTCAAAAAAGTTTTTCTCTATCATCTGGTCAGTATGCACTATCGCAGCATCGCGGAGTTGTGGTGAGAACTGAAGGGTTTTTAATCCTTTGCTTTCGCGCAGTTTATTAGTTGCAAAATATACAGCTGCGTTTAGCAAGTGGATGTCGTAATCATTGGGGTCTACAATGGATTGCGCCGGCAGCGTTTTGTAAAAGCTTTTCCAGTTATGCCCGGTATAAACCTGTTGTTTAAAGTAGGAGGCCTTTTGATAAGATGCTATTTTATCAAGATACTTTTCCCCGCTATCGAAAGCAAGCAAGGGGAGGAGTAAAACGAAAAGAAAGATTTTGCTGAACATAAATACTTAACGCTGCGCCGGATGTAAATGGTATAAACGGTGTTGTGAATTTATGTAAAAATATCCCCCGTCTTTGCAAGGCTCTGCGAAGCAATCTTGTATTTGTGTTACTGGCTAAATCCCAATATCAGATTGCTTCGCAGAGCCTTGCAATGACGGGGACGCTGGTTAAAAATTCAACTCGCAAACAATGCCATAGTGGTCTGAGAGGTGTTTCTTTCCTTTTTTAAGGATGCTTACAAAGCGTTTTATAGACCGGATAACAACCCCGTTATTGCGGACTAATATATAGTCGTAGGTGGTTTTATCCTTTACACCGTAAGATTGGGCTATTTCATTATTCACTCCATCGTAAGTACATTTTTCAACGCCTGATATTTCGCCGTTTTCAGCGCCAAAGCAATCCAGCATTTTACAGTAACGTTCTTTAATTTCGGATTCGGTGTTCATGTCACCGCAAACTATCTGGGGCACTCCGTTTGTTCTGTATGGGGCCAACAGTTCTGTATAAATTTCATCCATTTGTTTGTAGCGCACTTCCTGGAACTCATCGGCTTGCAGGTGGGTGCCCAATAGTTGGAATGTTTTACCATTCCAGGTACCTTCAAGTAACATAGCGCCTTTGCGGGCAAGACAATCCCAGGTGGCACATTCCTTGAACTTAATGGTTTGCACCACGTTCATTTTTATTTTACTCAATATCCATACACCGCCATTGGTTTTTATATTGGCTGAATTATTGACCGGGCCATATTGAAACTGGTAGATGCCCCCAAGGCCATCGGTAATTATTTTACGGGCAGCGGGTAAAAAAGCTTCTTCAAAAACAATAATGTCGAAGTCTGTTTTTTTAAGTTCTTCTACAATGGCATGCGCCCTTTCGCGTTTGCCTTTGCGCACTACCATGCGGGGTAGCATGTAAATGTTCCAGGAAAGAATTTTGAGGTTACGCCCCTCGGTTGATACTTCGTCTGTGTTTGGTTTATCTACCGGTGCGGGGACTGCAAAAGTGGTTTGTGGTAAACCGGTTAGTAGCAGAATGAGGACGAGGAACGAGGCGAAAATATTTTTCATAGTAATAGATTTAGGAACACGCTCCCGTTATTTTACGAAACTAACGCTAAGAAGTTGGAATAATTGCCTTGATAAATTAATTAAGGTTTTTTTGTTTTTTGTGCGAAGTTTACGCTGTGAACAAACTGTTGCTGACACACCATATAAAGCAGAAAGCAAAAGAGATTGGTTTTGACAGTTGCGGCATTGCCCGGGCTGAAAGCCTGGATGAAGAGGCGCGGGTGCTGGAGGCCTGGTTAAATCAAGGCCTGCATGGTAAAATGGCCTATATGGAAAACCATTTTGATAAGCGGATTGACCCCCGTAAACTGGTGGACGGAGCGCGAAGTGTTATCTCACTTTCATATAATTATTTTACCGATGTTAAGCAACAGGATCCGGAGGCACCAAAACTGGCAATGTATGCATTTGGTAAAGACTACCATGAGGTTGTGCGGGAAAAGCTTGAATTGCTGTTTGATTATATTAAGGGAGAAGCAGGCGGGATAAACGGCCGCTGCTTTGTTGATTCGGCCCCGGTGCTTGAAAAGGCCTGGGCTAAGCGCAGCGGGGTTGGCTGGCTGGGTAAAAACACCAACATACTTACCAAGGGGCAAGGCTCATATTTTTTCCTGGCTGAAATAATACTGGATATTGAACTGGAATACGACTCGCCGGTTAAGGATTATTGCGGTAACTGCACCAAATGTATTGATGCCTGTCCTACGGATGCTATTTACGAACCTTACAAGGTTGATGCACATAAGTGTATTTCTTATTTTACAATAGAGTTAAAGGACGAAGTATTACCGGCTGATTATTCCGGCAGGTTTGAGAACTGGATGTTTGGCTGCGATATATGCCAGCAAGTGTGTCCCATTAACGCCCGTGCCGATAAGCACAACGAGCCTCAGTTTGAACCACGCAAAGAACTTTTGGAAATGACCCGGAAGGATTGGGAGGAATTGAGTGAAGAAACCTTTAAAAGGATTTTTCAGCACTCCGCCGTAAAAAGGACAAAGTTTAAGGGATTGAAACGAAATATTCAGTTTTTGAGAAACCGGTAAATGGGATTAGAGATGGCATCTTTTTCAAGATGTCATCTCTTTTGGGTCAACATGCATAATGAATGTTGAGCGCCTAAATACAACGAACATTACCCGCCAGATTCAGGGGGTGCAAACCAAATTGTCGTTGTCTGGCAGGAATTCCGGTTGGCGAGGACGCCAAACCGAGTGCCCTTGTGGTTGGCGTCCCCGCCAACCACTTGTATTCCGAACGACAATTTGGTTTGCACCCATTCAGGGGCTGCAAAGATAACATCTTGAAAAAAGATGTCATCTTTGCCCCATTAAAACAAAAAAAATGAAAAACACGCTTGCAATTCTTTCCATCATAGCCACTTTATTATTTACCTCATGTCAAACCAAAAATGTTACGATTACAAATGTATCACCCAACGGCAAGGTTAAAACTACAATTAAAGGGAGCCACCAGGGAATTAGCCCATGGAAGGTGGAACTGGATGTTAAGGCCTATGAATTTAAAGAGGGCCACCTGGCTTTTGAAGTTGAAACCGGCGATGTGAGTGATAAAACCGTAAAGTTTGACTGGAAGGACGACAGAAACTGCATCATATCTTTTGATGAGCCAGACGGCAAGCCAAGAACATTCCAGTTAATTGCCGATGCCAGCCAGGTGCAGTTAGCTGAGGTTACTCCTTAGTATATGTCCAGGCCAGCCAGATAAGCAACAATTGCAGCGGCAACCGGGCGTATAGCACTATAGGTGCAACGCCCCAACCATCAGGGTGCATAGCCATGTAAATGTGCGTGGGAGAAATAGCAATTAATAAAGCTACGGTGCCCCAGGCTGCTGCTTTGCGTGTAGCTGGAATAAAGAGTCCAAGGCCGCACAGTATTTCTGCAACTCCGCTGATATACACCAACTCCAGGGAATAGGGGAGGAAACCAGCAATCAATTTGGTATAAAAAGATGGGTGCCAAAAGTGATTGATACCTGCAAGTATATAGAAGGTTCCCATTACGTAGACGAAGCATTTTTTTATGGTTTGCATGGTTTGTGGTTTCAGTTTCTTTAATGCATTCTATCGCCCCGCAACGCAATATCTTTCATTATTCCAGCTTCATAAACCAGCCATTCGTCCCAGCGGTTTAATACCTTGTCTTTGCCTCCTAAATCGCAGGCCATGTCTAAAAATAAACGGTAGTGGCCGGCTTCGCTTACCATCAGGTTTTTGTAGAACGACTGCAATTCGGGATCCTCAATGCCTTTTGAAAGTAACCGGAAGCGTTCGCAACTGCGGGCCTCAATCAGGGCCGAAAACAATAACTTTTCAATCAAGGAATCTGTTCTGGAACCGCCGGTGCGCACAAACTTGTTAAGTTGGTTTACATATTCGTCTTTTCGTTGGCGGCCTAGTTTTAAACCTCGTTTTTTAAGGTGGTCTACTACCATTTTAAAATGGCCCCATTCCTCCGTTACAATCGGAATAAGTGAGTCTACCATGCCGGCAAAGTCAGGATATGTTTGAATTAAGGATATAGATGTGGATGTCGCTTTCTGCTCACAGTAAGCGTGGTCGGTAAGTATCTCTTCTATGGATTTTCCTGCCAGGTCGGCCCAACGCGGGTCGGTAGGAAGTTTTAAGCCTAACATTTTCGGGCAATTTTATTTTTCAATCCGGGTTATGGGATTTTTGGGAAATTACAAAATACATTTTTCGCACGGAGTAAACAGCCGGAGAATACAAAAATGAATATTCTTTTTTTATCCCTTTTGGGGGAGTTTATTATTTCTCTTCAACCCCATTTCCAATTTCCGAGGTGTAAATCTCGCAATTTAAACCGGTTATAGCATGGTATTTAAAGCTCAGTATGTGGTTGAACTCTGCTATTGCGTCTTCATGCACCAGGGCAATGGCGCAGCCGCCAAAACCTCCGCCGGTCATACGCGCCCCCAGGCAGCCTTTTAGTTTTTGAGCTTCTTCGGCTAAGGTATCCATTTCAAGCCCGGTTATCTCGTAATCGTTTTTCATGGACGTGTGCGATGCATTCATCAACCGGCCAAAGGTACTCAGGTCGTTAAAACGAAGTGCTTTTACGGCTTCCTTTACCCTCAATGATTCGGTTATAACGTGGCGGGCACGTTTTTTAATTGTTTCATCCCGTATTAAATCAAGCTGCGGAAAAGTGGCCTCGCATAAATTCCGGATAGAGGAAGTAGCCTGCAATATTCTTAAAGCTTCATCCGATTCGCTTTTGCGCTCGTTGTATTTTGAATGGATCAGGTTACGCGGCTTTTTACTGTTTAATATCAGCAACCGGTAGTTATTCAATTCAAAAGGGATATAAGTGTAATCAAGGTTAGCGCAGTTGAGCAAAATAGCGTTATCGGCTTTTCCGCGGGCAATGGCAAACTGGTCCATAATGCCGCATTGCATGCCCACAAATTCGTTTTCAACCTGCTTACATAAGCCTGCCAGCCATGACAAATTGATATTCTGCTCACTTTGTTTCAACAACAAATAAGCGGTTAAAACTTCTATGGCTGCGGAGGATGATAACCCCGAGCCTTCAGGCAAATTACTATTGTATAATATTTCACAGCCGGCAACAAAATGGTTCTCCTTTATCAGTTGATGGACAATGCCCAGTGGGTAATTAGTCCAATCGTTTTTCGGGTCGAATACAATGGGGTCGGCCAGGTCAATTTCTTTGTGCAGCGGGTGGGTGGTTGAGCGCAATACAATTTTGTTATCCTGCCTTGGCGTGTGTGCAGCGGTTATACCTATAGTCAGTGCCGCAGGTAACACCAGGCCGCCGTTATAGTCCAGGTGTTCGCCTATTAAATTTACCCGGCCGGGTGCAAAGTATGTTTTGGTCATGATACCTAGTTAGGTTTTGTTTTTGTAATACAGTCAAATTAAGCGAAGGATTCAACGTCTTGTAAAGCGACCTTCATCCCTCTAATTCAATTTTGCAGGCCTGCGGCTTATGAAAATTGAATATTCTCCCTTCCAAGGGAGACTTCGTTTTGCCGTTGCCTTAACAGATTGTCTTAGAAGCTGTTTAAAATTAAATCCAAATACAATTTAACACAAAGAGCACAAAGGAAAATGCCAATACAAAGGCCACAAAGAGTATATTTTTGGTGTGCTTTGTATTGAACTTTGTGTGCTTTGTGTTAACCTGTATTTCTTTTCTTTAATTTTAAACAGCTGTCTTATTGGTTTCGTTTTCTTAATGTTACTTTATTTTGCTTCGCAATAATGCAGCACAGGCATCAACATCTAAAGGATTGGCGGCGGCTCCGGCACCCATTTCGCTGCCCGAGTACCATTTTATTTTATCCTTTGCCCTAAGCGGGGGATAGAACTCGATATGAAACGCATAATAGTTTTCAGCATCGGCATATTTTTTTTCGTTAACCGGTGTTTGGTGCAGGCACATCATGTAAGGAAACGGTCGGTCGTAAATTTTATCAAAACCGGCAGTCAGCTTTTTAAGCACTTCAGCCAGGTCTTTTTTTTCCTGTAAAGTAAATTGAGTGATGTTGCCCTTTAAAGCCTTGTTAACTATAAAAACCCCGAACGGATAATCGGTAAAATAAGGGATGTAAGCTACAAAGCTTTTGTTTTCATACACTACCCGGTGTTTATGTTTTTTCTCAGCCTTATTTAAATCCGCGAACAGGTTATTGCCGGTTTTGCGATAATATTTTTTACAGTTTTCCAGTTCCTCACGAATCTTGACTGGTATAAAAGAATAGGCGTATAATTGTCCATGGGGATGGTGGATAGTAACGCCCACTTCTTCACCTTTATTTTCAAATTCGAAAATGTATTTAATCCGTGAGTCTTTTGAAAGTTCTTTGAAACGCGAGCTCCAGAGTTCAACCACCTTTAATAAATGGGCATCAGTTAGCTGATAGAATTTTTTGTTGTGGTCGGGTGAATAAAGAATTACTTCGCATTTGCCAATTGCATCTGCTTTTCTGAAAATCCCTTTTGGTTCCTTCGTTTTTTGGGAAGTTGGTTGATCAAGCGACATTACAGGAAAATCATTGGGGTATGCCAGTACGTCATACTTTAAAGGCACGTTACCGCTGCCGGGGCAGAAGGGACAATAATCGGTTGGCAAATGCGGCCGGTTCTGGCGGTTGGTGGCCACCATGGTCCAGGTATCAAGTAAAGGGTTCCATCTGAATTCGGGCATGGATTTTGTCAGTTTACGGTTTACAGTTTGCAGTTTTCAGTTTAACAGCCGACCTCACTACCACCAGCAGTTTTCACATCGGATTATCATCACGAATGAAATCTGCGGGTAATATTACATTTTACCGCTCAAATTTTACCTGATAGTTGTATTAAACTGAAAACCTACCTGCCGGTAGGCAGGCTGTAGACTGAAAACTGTAAACTAATTCAACGCCGGGTTTTCAGGGTAACCGGCCATAGTGTTGTAAATGCCTCCCATTTTTCGCATTACTTCGCGCCATAAAACTTCTATAGGTGTTTCAAATATCTGCTGATGTGTAGCCGGGGTAATTATCCATGAATTTTCCTTCAATTCGCTATGCAGCTGGCCAACGGTCCATCCGGAATAGCCGAGGTAAAAACGAATGTCGTTCGGTTTTATCTTTTCTTCCAGCATCAGCATTTTTATCTGCTCAAAATTGCCTCCCCAATACAGGTTTTCAGCCAGTTTAACGCTGCCCTCAACCAGGTTGCCGAGCGAATGTAAAAACTGTAAAGTATCCGTTCCTACCGGGCCGCCCAGAAATACCTTACCCTTAAATGCCGGAAAATCTTCCATAATATCATTTAAGCGCAGGTTAATGGGTTTGTTGATGATTAGCCCTACTGTTCCATTATCAGGGGTATGTTCGCAAACCAGTACAACAGTTCGCCTGAAGTTCTCATCAGGCATAAAAGGTTCTGAAAGCAATAACTGGCCTCCTTTCAGTTCTTTGCTTTTTTCAAAGTCGTAACTCCATATTTTATTGTCGTATACCATTTCAGCGTTGTTCAAAAGCGATAATAATCAAAAACTATAAGCACAAAAACCATGCTTAAATAAATTTATAAACCTTTCTTTAACACTCCACATCTTAGAAGCCGTTTGAAAATTAAATCCAAATGCAATTTAACACAAACCTGCCTGCCGGTAGGCAGGGAGCACAAAGGAAAATGCCAATACAAAGGCCACAAAGAGTATATTTTGCTGTTGTTGGTCTTGAATTTTGTGTGCATTGTGTACACTTTATATCAGTCCATTTGAAAGAATAACGTTGAAACTGAGAAATTGCCATAAAATGGCCTTTAAATAAAATTTATAAACCTTTGTTTAACACTTATGGATGCTGGGGTGTAGTGGTTTGAAGTTATTTTACGAAATTTACCCTTTCTTTAAATAAAGTTATACAAATGCGGAAATGGATGTTGTTGTTTTTGGCAATGGGAGCAATTATGGCTGGTTATGCGCAACCTGCCTTTTCATTTGTGCTGACCTCGGAAACTGTAAGTGAAGGTATTGGTACTTATTCTATTGCAGTATTTCCTACCGGGGCAGATACTAAACCCGATTCGGTTGATATTAATGTTGTAGGTGGAAACGCTGCTTTTGGCACCAATTTTACCTACAGCCCTGTAACCTTGGTTTTTCCTTCAAATCAAACTTTCGAACAACTATTTACTGTAACGGTTATAGATGATTCCATAGAGGATGGTACCAAGTCGGTTGTATTTAAGCTTGCCAATCCTACCGGAGGTACTACCATTGGCACCAATGCTTTTGATACGCTTATAATGACCGATGTTGATACCCCCGTAATTTCACTCACATCCAATGGTGTGCAGGCCTCAGAAGATACGGGCAGTGTAAATGTTGGGGTTAATTTAAACCGCGGGGTAAGGGGTACTACTACGGTGCAGGTTAATTTGTTGCCGGAAGGCACTACTGCATTACCGGGAGTTGATTTTATTTTTAATGATACTACACTGGTTTGGCCAGCCGATTCGGACGGAGTGCTGAATGCGGTAATTGGGGTCATTAATAATTCGTTTTACGAGCACAGCCGCACGGTTGAAGTGGGTATAACGGCTGCCACCAATGGTGGTATTGTTGAGGATACAACCTTTACGCTTACCATTCTTGCAAACAGTAACGATTCGCTGCCGGGATGCTCCGACCTCTTTTTCGGGCAGTATGTGGAGGGCAGCGGAAGTAACAAGGCATTGCAGATTTATAACCCTACCTCAGTGCCTATAGACCTGGGTGTTTACAGTATTGTTGAATCGGTAAATGGTGGTGCCACTATGACTGCTTATAGCCTGAGCGGAACCATTGCGCCACAGGGTGTTTATGTAATTGCCAATCCGAACGCTTCAACTGGCATATTGAGTGTTGCCAATGCTACTTCATCGTTTATCAATTTCGATGGGACAGATGCCCTTGCGCTGTTACATTTAACCGATACTATAGATATTATTGGCCAGCTTTATGTAAATCCCGGTTCCGTTGGCTGGGCTGTAGGGGCAGGTTCAACAGTTCAGCAAACCTTAATCAGAAATTATTATGACCACGCAGGTGATACCAGCTGGGCTAATGCCCAGTTAACCTGGAATGTTTACCCGATGGATATGATTGATTCATTGGGGTTTCATCATTCGGAAAGTTGTAGTGGGGGGGTGCCAGTGGCAACCGTCCAATTTACAAATTCAGGAGATACCATTATGCAGGTTGATACATTTGTTAACTGGATAGTAATGGAAGTAAATAACCCGACTGGAAACATAGTCTCGTACGTATTGGCGGTAAATGCCAATCTATCCACTGCTGTGGAGGGTTATGCGTACGATTACCACTATTCAAACAGGCAATACTTTGCTCCTCCCGGAATTTCTTATGATACTGTTCTTTACCTTAATATTCTTCCAAGTGCCGAAGTCATCCCGGTCAAGACGATTGTGTTTGAATTTATCAATCTTACCCCGGGATTGGTGACAGTTCCTGATTCAATATACACGCTTTATCTTATAAATAATAATAAATTTATGGTTTCCTTTCTAGGTGCAGGGTATAGCTATCCTAAAGGGACAGGTCTTGTAGAGATACCGGTAGTTACTTCTACGTTTTCCAGTCAGCCCACCAGTGTGGATGTTACTCTTTCAACAGGCAGTGCAGTTTTGGGACAGGACTTTCTTTTTGACGATACCACGGTTACTTTCCCCGCATTCAGCACAGATACCCAGGGCGTGTGGGTAACAATACTTAATAATAACGTATATGAAGCAAATAAACAGGCCAACTTTAATTTATCCAATGCCACTAACGGGGCTATTCTTGGGATAACGGGCTTTACCCTTACCATAATCAACAACGATTCTTTGGCAGGTGGAACCTCAGATGTAAGTATAGATAATGACCTTAAAGTTTTCCCTAATCCCGTTTCGGACAAGTTGCTGATTCAGACAGATCAAGTTCTATCTGATGTTGAACTAAGAGATGTTTTAGGTAACAGGATTGCTAATCTGGGCCTATTCCAGGAGGGCACCAGTAGTGTAGACGTATCATCGTTACCATCAGGGATATACTTTCTGAATATAAAGCAGGGAGACCAGATTTATACCAGAAGGTTTCTAAAGACAGAGTAATAAAACCAGAAAAGTTATCCTTATTTCCCCTCCTCCGTATTTTCCTTTACATCAGTAGCAGCAGGCTCTTCTGCCTTGGTTTCTTCAGTTGCCGGGGCGGAAGTGGTGGCGTCCTTTTCCTTAGGGTTTTTGGATTTGTTTGTGCGCTGAGATTGTTTTAAAAGCTGCGCCAGCGTTGCCCTAATGTCTTTTAGTTTCTCTTCCTTAGATGCAATAGTCTCGTTCAGCATGTTGGTTTTTACCTTTATCAGCTGAAGTTCAAGCGACATAATTTTGTTGCTGCCTGCCTTTTTGGCCAGGTTCTCCAGGTCTCTTTTATCGTAATTTAACGAGGCTGTCATTTTCTCAATTACCTCATTTAATCCTTTAACCCTTGTTTCGGTTTTATCGTTAAAGAAATGATTGCGCTGCTCGTTTATAAATTGATATGCGGCGTCAAAAATTTTGCGCAGTTGGGCATCGTCAGCTTTTGTGTAACGGTTTTTACGGCTTTCGTTTTGCAGGTTTTTCAGCTCATCAGCCAGTGCTTTAAAATTGGCTTTGGCATCCACTCTTTTTTTAAGGTCTTCAAGTTTTGCAATAACCTCATCGCGAAATTTAGCTGAGGCGCCTTCAAACTCAGCACTCTCGCTTTTGCGGAATGTTTTAAGCTTTTCAAAGATGGAGTTTACATCATCTTTTATTTTATCAAGGCTCGACTGACTGATGTCGCGTTCTTTCCTGTGCTCCAGTACCCGCTCCCAAAAAGATTTTGCATCGTCAAATAACTGGCGGTCGTATTGGGTTAGTTCGGTGGCTTTGGCTTTCAGGCTGTTTAACTCATGCAGGTATACCTCCCAGATTTTAGTAGTAAGCAGTTGGTAAGCCCATTCGTTCTGTTTGGCGCGTATTTTACCGGCTTCGTCTGAGCGGATATCATCCGGTAAAACGGATTCGGCATTCAGGTTGGGATTAATCAGTTTGGTGTCTTCCGGAAACTCGTAAGCTTCGCCATTCACCCAGCCTTTTTCAAGCTTTTCCAACTCTTCCGGTTTGAAAGATTTTCTGGGTGTAACGTACAGGTCTACTTTAAATTCCTGTTCTTTTAACTCGTAAGCAAGTACTACTTCTTTGTCGTCACTACTAATACCTTTGGCCGTAAATCTCGATAGCATGTTCAAATAAATTTTAAGTTCCTTTTTTAAAAGGGACTCCAAAGATAATTGTTCTCGGCAAAAAGTACTTATTGGTGCCTATCAAATTGTCGGACGCATAAAAAGCTATCTTTATTTGCACCGGTTCCGCCCCTTCCGTCCCCTAAAGTGCTTGTTGCATAACTCATCAGTTGCGCGCGCAATACAGGCCTCTCCCGGTCGGCACTTCGTGCGACCACCTCCATTCTTCGAATAGAGAGGGCAAAGCCACCTATATCCGCGCATTTTCCTTCTCTATCGCTTGCAATGTTGGGGAGCGCCCTGGTTATTGGAGTTATTGGGAATAATAAAATCTGCAAAACAGTTACGCCTGATTCGCTTTATTTGCATTTTACACCGGTAAGCATGAGGTTTTTCGGTAAAAGATGATACATGAAACTGGATAAAGATTTTATTGAAATACTTGGTGCTGAACTGCAAAAAGCGCTTCCGGGCCAGAACGCGCAGTACAGGATGGCCCCCTCGTACCGGCCACGGTTAAGCCATGAGGAGATACTCAAACACCAACCCCGCTTAGGTGGTGTGATGTTATTGCTTTACGAAAAAGCGGAAGAACTGTACATTGTTTTTACCCAGCGGAAAGATTATAATGGTGTGCACGGCGGGCAAATGAGTTTTCCTGGTGGGAAAAAAGATGAGGGCGATCTGGATTTAATTACCACTGCTTTGCGCGAAACCAGCGAAGAGATTGGCATTGACAAGAGCCAGATACAAGTGATTGGTAAGTTGACAGAGTTGTATGTGCAGCCCAGCAATTTCCTGGTTTATCCGACGGTTGGATACGCTGCCAGGATAGAAGGTTTTACACCACAAAAAGAAGAAGTGGAGAAGGTGGTTGAAATACCGCTTGCGTTCTTTTTAGATAAAGCAAACGTTAATATGCAAACCGAAATAAAGTTGTTTAATGGCATGGTGGTTAAAGTGCCTGCCTATGTTTACGGGCCGCATCTTATTTGGGGGGCCACCGCTATTATTTTAAGCGAGTTTACTTTTATAGTGGAGCGATTGAAGAATGCGTAAATCACCATGACAATCCCCGCAGGGTCTCTGTTTCAGGATACTATTAGCAATTTCATTAGGTTAAGGAAATACATCCACGCAAACCCTCTGGCTCCCGGAACGGGAGAACCGCCACCCAGAAATACAGAATGCAACCATCGGGCAAAATTGTTCTTTTTGCTGCGTGGCTGCTCCTCCGTTTCGGAGGCTGGGAGGTAGCGTAGCGCAAAAAGAATTGAGTGTCGGCTTAACTTAATGACATTGTCCTGCGGGGACGGTCTAAATGTTGTTCGATTCACATTTGCCCAGAATACAGGTAAAGACACAGCGGAAGATTGCCACAGCGTTTTCTCTTATATTATTTTAAGGGAAAAGGCTTCGCAATGACATCTTTTTTATTTTAATACATTCCTGACAATCAACTCTTTCATAATTTCATTGGTGCCGGCGTAGATTCTTTGAACGCGGGCATCGGCCCAGGCGCGGGCAATGGCGTATTCCCAGATATATCCGTAACCACCGTGTAATTGAAGACATTCATCCGCCACCTTGCCTTGCAGGTCGGTTAGCCAGTATTTGGCCATAGAGGCTGTTGCCTGGTCAAGTTTTTTCTCTGCATGCAGCTCAACGCAGCGGTCGGCAAAGGCACGGCCTATGGTTACTTCGGTGGCTACTTCAGCCAGTTTAAAGCGGGTGTTCTGAAACTCAGATATTGGTTTGCCGAATGCGCTTCTGTCTTTGGTGTATTGAACGGTTCTGGCCAATGAGCCTTCAGCAGCAGCAACGGCAGATAGAGCCACCAGCAATCTTTCCTGCGATAGTTCAATCATCATGTATTTGAACCCTTCGCCCTCTTTACCTATCAGGTTTTCTTTAGGCACCTCTACATTTTCGAAAAACAATTCGCAGGTATCCTGTGCATGCAAACCTATTTTTTCGAAAGGTTTGCCTTTTGAAAAGCCTTTGGCGCTTGATTCCATTAAAAGAAGCGAGGTTCCTTTTGCACCCTTGGTAGGGTCAGTTTTTACCGCTACAACTGATATATCGCTCAGGTAACCGTTGGTTATAAAAGTTTTTGAACCGTTAACCAGGTAGTAATCTCCTTTATCAATTGCGGTTGTTTTAATGTTTTGTAAGTCGCTGCCGGCGCCGGGTTCAGTCATGGCAATGGCGCCTATGGCTTCTCCGCTTATCATTTTGGGCAGCCATTTTAATTTGGCGGCTTCGGTTCCGTAGTGGTCAAGATAAGGGGCAACAATATCTGAGTGCAAAGGATAACCTACCGCAGGGCCTGCCAGACCTGCGCGGGCAAGTTCTTCCGTAATGATTGCGTTGTAGCGAAAGTCTTTTATGCCGAGGCCACCGTATGGTTCCTCAACTGCCATACATAAAAAGCCGGCTTCGCCGAATTTTAACCAGCTTTCGCGGCTTACCATCTGGTCTTTTTCCCACTTGGCGTTATAGGGTGCAATTTCTTTAGCTATAAGGTCGCGCACAGATTGTGCAAATAGCTTGTGTTCGTCGTTGTATATGTTTCTTTCCATGGTTTCAAAAATTGATGTGCAAGTATAGGGAATTTACGCAAAGAAAGGTGGACGCTGATTTGTTATGGTGATTATGATTGAATGCAAATGCATTTTTAACGCAAAGGCGCAAAGTGTGCAAAGGGCGCAAAGGTGAATACAAAGAAACACCAGGATAGGACAGCCAATAAAAAAATAAGGCACTAAAAACAAAAAACTTAGTGAAGCTTAGTGTCCTTAGCGCCTTAGTGGTAAATTTCTCTTTTTTAACCAGGCCTATGGGAAAATGCCCATTGCGTAGTAGCTATCCCTGATTTTGTTGATGGAAACGGCGAAGGCTGCTGTTCTTAAATCTTTAATACCGCGGTTTGCCTTTTTGAAATCGCGGATATCGTTATAAGACTTTATCATCGTATCTTCCAAACCAGAGTTTACAAGGTCAATTTCATCTGCGCCGTGAATGATTTTTTTAACGGTATCGTTGGTAACTTTTTTACCGGTCATGTCTTCAACCAGTTTTATCAGGTTACGTTGATTCTTTTCGTCAAACCTTTTTTCCATGCGGCCAAAACGAACGTGCGATAAATTTTTCAGCCATTCGAAATAAGATACTGTTACGCCACCTGCGTTTACATAAATATCGGGCACTATCATTATGCCTTTAGCCAGCAAAATTTCCTCGCCGGCCGGTGTAATAGGGCCATTGGCGGCTTCGGCTATTATCTTTGCTTTTATTTTACCGGCATTGTGTTCGGTAATCACCTTTTCTAATGCGGCAGGTATTAAAATATCGCAGGCTATTTCAAGGCCTTCAGCGCTTTTTTTAATGGTTTTTGCACCCGGAAAACCTGCAATGCCTTTGGTTTCCTGGCGGTATTTTAATACTGCAACAGGGTCAAGTCCTTTTTCATTATAAATAGCAGCATCGTTTTCGCAAATTCCAATAATGATTGCGCCGTATTCGCGGATGATAGCAGCAGTATTGTAACCTACGTTACCCAGACCCTGAACCACTACTTTTTTGCCCTGAAGGCCGGTAGTTAAGCCAAGCCCATTCATATCTTCGGCGTGGCTGCAAATTTCATTCAATGCATAAACAACGCCGCGGCCGGTAGCTTCGGTTCTGCCATGCACACCGCCCTGCGAAACCGGTTTGCCGGTAACACAGCCGTAGCCATCAACATCGCCGGGCCTTAATGTCATATAGGTATCCAATATCCAGGCCATTTCGCGTTCACCGGTGCCGTAATCTGGCGCGGGAACATCAATGCCGGGGCCTATAAAATTCTTTTTAACCAGTTCGGCTGTATAACGGCGGGTAATGTTTTCAAGCACTTCAGGAGGTGTTTGGCGGGGCGAAATATTAATACCGCCTTTTGCACCACCAAAGGGCACGTCAACAATAGCACATTTGTAAGTCATTAATGCAGCAAGGGCCATTACTTCATCCTGGTCTACAAAGGTAGAATAACGGATACCGCCTTTGGTTGGCATACGGTGGTGCGAGTGTTGTACGCGGTAAGCTTCAACAACTTTTACCTCATCGCCCCACTTAACCGGGAAATTCATTTTATAAATACTGTTGCATATTTTAATCTGATCGAGCAGGCCCTGGGGCGCACCGGTAAATTTGGATGCTTTATCAAAATAATACGAAACGCTTTCTGAGAAACTTAAAGTTTTGAGGTCAACTTTACTACCCTTATTTGCCATAAATTTTGTTTTGGTGAATAATGTTTTACTACAATCGGCAGGCAAACCTAAACGAAAAACCGGTGTAAGCAAATTTTGCGGTTTTCGTATTATATGCCAACTCTGGTTGAAAGATTAATAATTGGAGAGTAAATGGAACAGATTTTTTTCCGGATTTCAAAAAAGAAGGCGTTAAAAATTGGCGCGTTTGAGGAAGGTTTAACCCCGAAAGGGTGGAGAAACCCTTTCGGGGTGGTGTTAATTTTTCTGGCGCTCTTCTAATTGTTTCAGCCTTCTTTCAATCCGGAAAAGAAAAGAAAAGATGAGAACGAGAATAATGGTAAGCACCGCTACTGACACAAAAACTTTATGATTACTTAGCATAAAATTATTGCTGGTGGCAGCCGATTCGCCCTGTGCAAAGGTGCAAAGCGAAAATAAAAAGGAAATGAGCGTTAAAAAATATCTGGTCATAGCTCTTGCTTTTGTTTTATTAATTGCATGCGTACAAGAATAGAGAATATCCAAAACCCAAGTAAAATCCAGCCAATGCTTGCGGGATAAAAGAACATGCGCAGGCTGCTATCCAAATCATATTTACTAAAGGCCGGATTACCACCATTGCCCGGGTGTAATGAATCTGTTAGCCGCGGAATGATATAAATAAACAGCGCAAAAATGACGATAGAGAAGATGTTATAAGCCGCGGCAATACGCGCCCGCTTAATCTCATCCGTAATTGAACCACGAAGCACGAGGTAAGCAAAGTATATCATTACACCAACAGCTGCGCCATTTAGTTTGGGGTCGTTTACCCAGTAATGGCCCCAGGTATTTTTGGCCCATACCATGCCTGTTGCAAGGCCGCAGATACCAAATAGCAGGGCGGCAACAATGGCCTGGTGCGCGAGCACATCATACAGCGGATTGCTTTTTGCCAGGTAAATAACGCTGCAAACCAGCGAGAAGAATACCAGCGCCGTCATTACAAACCACATAGGCACGTGGAAGAAAGTGTTTCGGATTGATTCGTATAAAATTTCGCGGTAAGGGAAGGCCAGGAACTGGCGTTTGTTGTGAACAACCTCTACCGGTCCGGTTGTTGCCGTTACGGTGGAGGACGAATCAACTTTTGATGCCTTAATCAGCGTTATTCCATCCCTTAAAGCAAACGTTCCATCAATATCATCGTTACCAACCACATCAAAGCTTTGCGATTGCAGGGAATCCTGTTTGTTTGAACCAATACCGAATTTTACTTCAGCCGTATTGCCTGAAAGAATGTGAAGGTCTTTTGCCTGGAAATAATCATTTCCCGATTTAAACCAGAATTGAATTTTGCCAACGCCGGGGTCTTTAAAGTGGGTATGATAACCTGAAATTGTAAAGGTATAGATTGAATCAGGAGAGAATGAAAGCGGCCCGATTTTGGATATGCCGGGACTTAGAGGTACCATGTAACTGCCAATTACAACGTATAACAGCAGTATTACGCTTAACCACTTCCACCATTTGCTATATAACCAGTTCATTTTATTTAGCTGCATTTTTTTTGCCACAAAGACACTAAGAACACTAAGAAATACAATTGGAATAACTTTTTTTTAATCGCGCCAAATATATGGAAATAATACTAAGGCCAGCGCTGGTTGAACAATATTAAAGGCCAGCAGTAGTAAGATGTTATTTGTTGTTTCTTCGCTAAAGCCGGGGGCAGCTATGGCAGCGGCTGATAGTTTGGTAAGAAAAATGATGAGCGGAATTACCAGCGGGAAGCCCAACACCGCCATTAGGGTTGCATTATTTCCGGCACGCGATGCAATGGCGCTCATGGTAGTGAATAAAAAGGAATAGCCGGTTCCTCCCAGTACAATAGTTATTAAGAATACCGGGTAATTGATAACCGGATCGTTAACCATTAATGAGAAGATGCCGAAGGTAAGTAACGAAAGCACCAAAGTGAAAATGAAATTATAGCACAGTTTAGCCAGTATTAAAGCCTGCGGGCTTATAAGCCAGTAATAATAGAAGAACCGCCCTTCCGGCTCGCGGAAGAACGAGTTGGCAATGGCATTTACTGAACTGAAGAGAATGATGAGCCAGAAAAGCACACTCCATACCACCGGGCTAAGTTCCTGGATAGAGTTATTGTACTGAAGGGCAAAGTATATTACCAGCACCGAAGAGAAAACATAAAGCAAAATACCGCCCAGCACATACCGGTTTCGGAATTCAATAATGAGGTCTTTTAGTAAAATGGCTTTTACTGAGGTTATCAGGTTCACGGGGCGAATATAGGACAGTTTACAGTTTTCAGTCTACAGTTTTCAGTTTGAATACAGGGAGCGCCCTAATTGTAAAATGAGCTATTCTTCGCCTAAAATAATCATTACGGCATGAACCCCACTTGCCAGATGAGGCAGCATAGCAGGTTGAATACGTGAACAGACGACCTATTTTGTATTTGTCTTTAAACTGAAAACTGTAGACTGAGAACTGCAAACTGACTTATCTGAAGCAAGTCCCTTTCTCCGTCATCCACGGGTGTATTTCGTAGGTCAATCTTCCGGCTTTTACGGCGGGGTCGTTATCAACCAGTTTTTTTACTTCGTCTTCGTTACCTGAATCGAAAATGAAGATGCCGCGCATTTCGCCTTCATCTAAAAACGGGCCGGCAACATTTAGTTTGCCGGATGCGGCCATGCGGTTAATGTTTTCGAGGTGGGCTTTTTGAATTTGGGCGGCCGTTACTGAATCCTGGTCGCGGTGGGGGCCTTTTTTTAAAATAACCAGGAAATAAGGTTTCAGGTTTTCGCCTGCGTTTTTATTCTGTGCCGCGCAATTTTGGGTGAAGCTGCCGAGCACAATGGTGAGAAGGAATAAAATACTTTTCATAGGGGTTATTTTACTGTTCGCATTCTCCAGGCCAGTATCAGGCTGATAATAGTACCGGTTACAAAATTAGTTAAAACGGTTTCGGTAATAAAGGTTGAAATATTGAAGTAATACGCTGCGCCCTCCAGTGTTTGATGGCCGTTTTTTACGGTGTATTGAAGCATATTTGAAAAGAAATCAGGATTTATCACATTGAGAAAGACAAGATGAACCGGTATGTATAGCAAGCATACAAATACGTTCATTAAAAAGCAGCTTAAAAATGCCTGCGTGAAATTGAGCTTACCAAACTTTTGGTCTATCTTTTCAATTAAGCCAAGGCGATAAGTAAAAACGGGGATAAGAAAGGCTAACAGGGATACGTACGGATAGCAGGAGATATAAGTATCCTGAAGGCCTACTGCGTATTCTATGATAAGCCACAGGAGCATTACCAGCGATGTTAACACGGCGTAGCGAAATTCAATTTTAATACTCATGGGTTGCAGGGTGGATGTTTTAAGCTTCAAAAATCTTTAAAATAAAATCATTCGCAAATTTGTTACCGGGGTCAAACTCTTTTCGAAGTAAGTTAAAATTACTTAGCATAGGATAGGCCCGGTTGAAGAATTCTTTATTTGCGCTTTTAAATTCTTTGCCCCAGTGGGGCTTGCCGTTGTAGCGTTTAGCTATTATTTCAAAATCAGCAAGCAGTTCGTCCCATCCAAAGTTATCGGCATTGTAAACTCCCAGCCAGAGGGTATTGCGTTTATAACAGGGGCTTAGCGCAAAATCATCGGCCTTTGTAAAACGTATTTCCTGCAAAAAGTTAATGCGGTGGCCCGAGGTGTTAATCATACTTTTATACTCGCGCAACAGGCTTTGGGCATCAGATATATCAAAGGCCCATTCGGTTTCGCGGTGTAAAGGTGGTTCGGGTACGTTAAACACCTTGAAGCTTTTTTCAACCCGGTCAAGTGGTTTTATAAAATTCTGAACCAGGCGGCGGTTAATATTTTTGCGCCAGTTGCGATTAATGCTGCCTATTTTTAAAAGCAGGCGGTATGCATTTACTGAAATCAGTTCGTCCATAAACCACTGCCTGAAACGTGAATCGTTTACCGGGGCCTGGGTGCGGGTGTATTTATAAACCACTACTTCCCCGGTATGCGGAAACCACCACAATTTAAAGTGGTCGGTTTTATTTACAAGTTCATTAAGGTTATTGATTACATCCTCAAAGTTGGCGGTGTAGGTTTCATCGTGCAGGTTAAAGGCGGGCACTATGTTCAGGGTAATTTCCGAAATAATACCCAGGCAACCCAGGTTAACCAGGGCCATTTGGTATAGCTCATTATCTTGTTCTCTGTTAATAGTAATCTTTTCTCCATCCGCTTTAATAAGGGAGAACTCCTCAATCTGCGAACCTAATACCTGGTAATTAATGCCCGTTCCGTGGGTGCCGGTGCTAACGGCCCCTGCTATGGACTGTTCTGAAATAGAACCCAGGTTCTTTAACGCCAGGCCTTCTTTATCCAGGTATTCGTTCAGTTGCCAAAGCTTAATACCTGCCTGCACGGTTATTTTAAGGGCCTGCTTATCGAGATGCAAAACTTTGTTATAGTTATCAAAATTAACCAACGCATCTTCCGTTAAGCATATCTTGTTCCATGAATGGCCTGTGCCGACAACCCTTATTTTGCTGTGTTCTTTGATAACCTGGATTATCTCATCTTCAGTTTGAGGCTGAAAGTAGTTTTTTGCCACGCAGCTTTGGTTGCGCGCCCAATTGAAGAATTGATAGTTTGGGGTTGATTTCACCAGGAAACGGTTTAAATCAAATGCAGTTTAACACAAAGGCCACAAAGGCTTATACAAAGGACACCAGAATACAAATCTTTGTGGCCTTTGTATAAGCCTTTTCTTCGTGTTCCCTGCCTACCGGCAGGCAGGTTTGTGTTAAACTGCATTTGACTGTAATTTGTAACGAGGATTAAAGTTAACAATACCCGGAAACAAAAATCCCCACATTTTATTGCAGGGATTTTGCGTTTGGGGAAACTATCAAAAAGTTTGGTATTTTGCTTCTTTGTAATTATAAGACTTGGGAGGGTTGCAAAGGGTTGCATCTTAAACGTTGAAACCTTAAATTTTTATTAAGATATTGTTACCCGACGGTAATTTAACTCTCTGTTTTAGTTGTATATAATTGATTTACAAATAAATAGTCGTTTTTTATGAAAAATCTGCGATTTATAATTTTATTCACTTTTTTTTCTGCTGCGGGCTTTGGCCAGTGCATAGCCACCTTCAGAGACATTAATAACTACGTTTATATTTTTGACGGCGGCGAAAGTAAATACCTGGAGGCGATGCCTTTGCTTTCATATAAGATTGGCCGGGCTGGTATTATGGCTTACGTTGGGCAAAACGGGCGTTTAAAAGTGTATTATAAGGGGAAAACCTATCCGGTTACCGATGCTACCCCTAATTATTATATGACTGATAATTGGTTTTTATACCAAAACTTCAACATCATTAAGGTGATGTATAACGAGGAGTTTAAAACCCTTGAAAACCTGTTTACGCCGGGAACCGATTCTTTGTATTATTCCGACAGCATTATTGTTTGGCATAATGGCTTAGGGGAGTTGAATGCCTTTTATGAGGGCCAAACTACTTTACTGGAGCGCACCGATATAACCAGGCCCAAAATAGGCCCCAATATTTTTGCTTATATGGACCTGAGTAATAATTTTAAAGTGTTTTACGGAGGAACGGTGCAGGTTTTGGAAAGTTATGCGCCCGGCAGCTATGCAGTAAATGAGGATATGCTGGTTTATTTTGACCAGTATAATAACCTGAAAATTTATCATGACGGAATTGTGGACGAGACAAGCACCCCCGCACCTTCGGAATACCGTTTGGGTAGAGATTTTTTTGCCTATATCAGCAGCCTGAAACAGTTGGTGGTTTATTATAAGGGAGAAGAAACCGTTTTGATGGATGACCACCCACTGCGCTGGACCGTTTACAAAAACATGCTGGTTTATACCGATAAGGGCAATAACTTCTGGGCATGGTATAAGGGCAAAAAATATTGGCTGGAGCGGTATTTACCCATGAGTTATAAGGTGGAAAACGATGTGTGTTTTTACCAGGACCTGGATGGCCGGCTAAAAGCCCTTTATTATGGCGAACAGGTGGAAGTAAGCGATCAGATAGTGCCTTCTTATAACGTATTTAACGAGGCCGTAACTTACTCGTTAATGCCTTACGAAACGAAGGTGTGGTGTAATAAGAAAACGTATACTTTTAAGTAGATTTTAAAGGCATTTTTAACGCAAAGGCGCAAAGAAGGCAAAGAAATTCAAGATAAAAGGCTAAACGCAAAAAACAAGTAATAAACTACTGTAATTTGCTTCTGTATTCCTTTGCCCCCTTTGCGTCTTTGCGATAGAAATGTATTGGTTTTAATTGAAAATTTATGAAGGAATATAAATTTAAAGGGAAGTTAGAGGCCGGCGATGGCGGAGGGGCTTATGTTATTTTTCCTTACGACGTGCAGAAGGAGTTTGGAAAGGGGCGGGTGCCTTTTAAATGCACCATTGACGGCGAGCCTTACCGGGGCACGATGGTGAAGTACGGCACCCCGTTTCATTTTGTGCTTGTGCAGAAGGCAATAAGGGAAAAGATTGGCAAGGGGGTAGGAGATGAGGTGAAAATTTGGCTGGTAGAAGACCAGGAGGAGCGCACTATTGAAGTGCCTGATGCATTTAAAAAGTTATTGAAGAAACATAAGCTGGAGCAGATGTTTGATAAGATGAGCTTTACGCATAAAAAGGAATGGGTGCTTTGGATTAACGGAGCGAAGAAGGAGGAGACGAGGTTGGCGAGGATGGAGAAGGCGGTGGAGAGGCTTTTAGAAAAAATGTAGTAATACCTGGGGACGCTGATTTTTTATGATGATTATGATTTTTAAAGGCATTATTTAAATAATGGCTATTTTTGTAGTATGCTGAAAGATATTATCACCACCGACCCAGAAATAATGAGCGGCACACCGGTATTTGCCGGAACCAGGGTGCCGGTTAAGACGCTGTTTGACTATGTGGAGAGCGGAAAGACACTGGATGATTTTTTTGAAGATTTCCCTTCGGTAAAACATTCTCAGGCTACTAATTTGCTTAACCTGGCCCAACAACTTCTACTCTCTGCGAATGAAAAAGTTGCTGCTTGACGAGTGCGTTCCGCATCGTTTGAGAAAGAATTTACCGGAGTTTGAAGTATATACCGTAACGTTTATGGGTTGGAGTGGTATTAAGAATGGTAAGCTGTTGCAGTTAGCCGTTGATAATCACTTTGACCTGTTTGTAACCACCGATAAGAATCTGCCATACCAACAAAACTCTACTAAATTCCCTATAGCCATCGTTGTTTTTAATGTGGTTAAAGATGAGTTTGAAACGATAATGATGTTGTTGCCTAAAATGAAGTTGCTTGCTGACAGTTTTGAGAAGAATAAGGTTTACGTGATAGAGTAGGGTAAAAATGTAATAATACAATGGGACGCTGATTTATTATGATGATTATGATTTTTAATACATTGGTAGATAGTATTGGTGTTGTTTATACAAGGTTTTGAATGTAGAAATACACGTATTAAAAATGCGATAGCCGTGAATTACTCGTTTTGGAAACGGGGGCTAGTGGGAGAAGCCGCTAAACAAAAGGCGGTACAGAATTAATAACTTATTACCTTTAGCATAATATATGCACATACGTAGGCTTATTACTATCTGGCTTTTGTTTTTGGCTTTTTACTGCAGGGCACAGCACTCTGTAAGCGGCCATGTATATTACGATTTGAACAATAATGGCGTTTGGGATGCGGGCGAGCCTCCTGTTATTAATCAGTTTGTTGTTCCTGCGACATATATCAACTTGGGAGGGCTTACAGATAGTAGTGGCTTTTACCAGTCTTCTAAGTCCTTTTATTCCGGCACCATATTGGTAAAACCAGCGGCTGTTTTTAATGGTAAGTTTGTACCCGATAGCATCAGTGTTTACATTGGTAGTAACGATACCGGCCTTAACTTCGGCCTTCAGTTTGTACATCAATTTTCGGATGTTGAGGTGGTTGCTACCGAGGAAATAAGGGCTATTGCCGGGCAACCTGCCGGTTATAATATTACGGTGTTAAACAAAGGCACACGAACCGAAAATGGCACCGTTCGCTTTACGTTCAATAATAATTTTACTTATACCTCTACCCTGCCTGCGGCTACTGTTGCCGGTAATGTTGCTTTATGGAATTTCAGTAACCTGCTGCCCGGAGAATACCTGCATTACCAGATAGTGCTTAACACGAATGCGGCGGCTGCACCTGGTTTTGTTTTTACCGATACAGCTAATGTGGCCATTGTTAACACCGATTCTTTTCCCGCCAACAACACTGCTGTAATTACCGATTCGGTTGTAAACAGCTACCAGCGCATTACCAAAAGTGTTCAGCCGCTTAATTATAACGGCGCTAACTTTCAGCAAGGCGATTATCTTACTTACACCGTCAACTTTCAAAATACAGATACTGCAACCATTGGCACAGTTAAAATTGACGATTCGCTGAGCGTTATGCTCGACCCCTCAACCATTGAGATTATTGCGGCCAGCGCCCCATATACCTTTACTATAAGTAGCGCACCATCGCCTTATGCAGTGGACCTTATTATATATTTTAACCAAATTAATTTGCCCGACAGTTCCATGGCCCAGGCTGGCAGCCACGGATTTTTTACGTTTAGGATACGCCCTGTAAGTACCAATTTTACAGGTAACATTCAAAACCTGGCCTATGTTTACTTAGATGGCAAAAAGGTTCCGGTGGGCACCATTACCAACGCGTGCTTCAGCAGCTTAAATATATGGGTAAATTCAATGCCCCAGGTTTTCAGCCAATGCGCCCCGCCGCTTAATGGCAGCGCGTCAGTTTATGCTTATGAGGGAAGTAACACTTCAAACTTTAATTACAACTGGAGTAACGGCGAAACCGGAGCGGTAGATACCGGCCTTACTGCGGGCCAATACTATGTAACCGTTACTGACCAGTGCGGCAGCACGGCAGTAGGCATGCCTATTGTTGATACCTTAGTTATGCCTGATACCATATCGTGCGTATTGGAAATTTTGGAATATCCGACCTGCCCCAACAGCAGCGATGGTGTAATATATGCGCAGGCTTGCGGGGGCACCGGACCCTATAGTTATTATTGGGCGGGTAGCCAGGGCTCGTTCAATGGCCCGGATACCCTGCGGAATTTTTCGGCGCAGGATAATTATATCTGTACAATAATAGATTCCTTACATCATGCAGCATATTGCAGCACTGTAGTAAATACCGTTTTATCGAAATATAATTTTGGAACATTAATAAACAGCTATAGTTGCAATGCGTGGGAACCGGGAGTGTACCCGGGGTTTGCATCGGTACCACTTGGCATGGCCAGCGTTTACATTACAGGCACCCCCCCTTTTAATGTTTTATGGAGCAATGGGGCTACCACTGACTCAATAAGCAATTTGCATAGTGGCGAATATTATGTAACAGTAACTGATTCAGTGGGCTGTTCAGAAACGGACAGCGTGCAAATAAATGCCTTGGCAGATATTGATTTTCAACTATCGTTTAGCGGAGGGCTTGTTTGCAGCGATACACAATCTATTGGGCTTACTTATACCCTGACGGGCGTAGACAACAACTCGTATATGCAGTCTTTCAACAACTACCCCAATATTACACTAGCGGATGAATCACTTCCTTTTGCAGTGCAGGTGCCTTATGATTTTGCGGATTATGGCGTGGAGGTTTACCTTGAAAGTGCATACGGCTGTGTGATAGATACGGAATATCAACTGCCACCTTACGTGGGCTTCGATAATAATTCTCCTTACGTATCGTACACTTCTGATTGTGCTGATAGCGGCAACAGCATTAACATAACCATTGGTGCTGCAAACGGGAATGAATGCTATTTTGCCTGGAGCAACGGATTTAACGACCAAGACCCATACGCAAGTGATTTACTTTTTGTTCCCCCGGGAATTTATTCATGTACTGTTAACGATGGCTATTGTACCTGGGTAATTGGTGATACTATTACCGGCAATGATTCCATTAATGTAAATGTAATCTCAGAAGGAAATTTATGCAACAATGCCACCACAGGCACCATCAGTTTACAGGGAACCAGCAACGTATCGCAAACTTTTTATTACTCCTGGAGCAACCAGAACCCGAATGCAAATACAAATAACAGCGACCCGGGTTTAACAGTAGGAATCTATACCTGCACTGTAGTTGATAACAATAATTGTTCGGTAATAAAAACTTTTACAGTACAGCCCGACTCGCTGGTTGTTTTGATGCCGCAGGTACAAAACGCGTGCTACAACAGCAGTAATGGTAGCATAACATTATCTGTGCAAAGCGTTTCGGGTAATTTTAGTTATAGCTGGAGCGATATGTCAACACAACCGGCTGACAGCTCTATATCTTCGGGAAGCTACAGTTGCACTGTAACCGATGGCAGTAGTTGCACGGCAAGTGTAACTGCCTTTGTTGGTGAACCGCAGAATGTAACTGTTGCTTTTTCGAATGTTATTCCACCTTGCAGCTCAGCTTCTGGTAGCGTTACCATCAGCAATATTACCGGAGGTACACCACCATACCAACTGGCGTGGCTGAACGGTGGCAGCGATACTGCCATCAGCAATTTAGGCAGCGGCTTTTATGTGTTAACCATCACCGACTCCAATAACTGTAGTTACGGCGATACTGATTACCTGCCATGCAGCGACGGTGTAAGCAGTATAGAACCTAATATTTCTTTTTCGCTGCACCCCAACCCCACCACCGGCCAACTGATAATTGAAACGCAAAACTTTACCCCAAAAAGCATTACCATTTACGATGATGCTGGAAGGCTGATAAATATCCTGCCATTTAAAAATGAAATAAACATAAGCACACTTAGCAGCGGGGTTTATTTTATGGAGGTTACGGGTAGTGAGGGGGTGGATAGGAAGAGGGTGGTGAAGATGTGAATGCAAATGTGATAATTCGATAATTCGGCAATGTGATAATTGAATACAAACAGCAATAATCACCCACAGGACAGCCCTCCTGAATCAGGCTATGCCTTACCCAAGTTTAACGAATGTATTAAAATAAAAAAGATGTCGTTGCGAGGTTAATTCCCGTAAAAAAATAATAAAAATATTAGCCGCGGCAATCTTCCGTTGTGTCTTTAGGTGGCAAATTACCATGAAAGACACAACGGAAGATTGCCGCAGCCTTTTCTCTCTTATTTTTTATTGGAAAAGGCTTCGCAATGACATCTGCTTATATTTTAATACCAACAGCCGCCTCATCCTTCCGTTTGTCGCAGGGGGTTTACACTTTTACTCATTTTGTCAATTTATAATTATTTAAATATCACAACAACTTGATTTTAAGGTAATTGCAAAATTTTTGCCTTTACACTTTTTCTGATTTTGGGAAAATGTAAAGATGTTAATTATTTGATTATCAGGTAATTATCAGCTTTTTTGCTTTAAAAAGTGTAAAGGCAATTTTGGAGTTTATTGGGATATTTGTTGTGTAAGTAGTCAAATTATCAACTATTTGTCTTTCGCCTTCTGAAGTGTAAAAGCAAAGGTAGTACCTACCCCAACGGTGCTGCGCACGTTAATGGTTTGTTCGTGGGCTTCTATGATGTGCTTAACAATGGCGAGGCCTAAACCGGTGCCGCCTTGCTCGCGGGAGCGGTGTTTGTCTATCCGGTAGAAGCGTTCGAACAGGCGGGGTAAATGCTCTTCTGATATGCCTATGCCGTTGTCGGTAATTTCAATCAGGATGTTGTCGTCCATGTCGTAATAGCTGGCGGTGGTTTCACCATTTAGGGTGCCGTATTTGATGGAGTTATCAATCAGGTTGGTTATTACCTGGCGTATCTTTTCTTTATCGGCGTGCACAAAAAACGGTTTCTCAAATCCCTTTTTTACGCTTAGCGAAATGCCCTGCTTTACAGCTTTCAACTCCATAGATTCGAACACCTCTTTTACCAGTTGTGTAATGTCAAATATCTCTTTTATCATGGCTACCTCACCACGCTCTATTTTGGATATTTCATCCAGGTCGTCAACCAGGTTGTTGAGGCGGTCAATGCTTTTGGCGGTGCGCTCCAGAAAGTGTTTCATTACTTCAGGCTCGTCCATGGCGCCATCCAGCAGGGTATGCACGTAACCCTGAATGTTGAAGATGGGCGTTTTAAGTTCATGCGATAAGTTGGCCAAAAACTCCTTGCGAAACTGTTCAAGCTTTTTGAGATCCTCAATTTCCTTGCTCTTGTCGGTTACCCAATCTTTAACCTGGGTTTCCATTTCGGTAAGCGGGTCGTCGCCAACAGAATCGCCGATTGATTCTTTTAAGTTTTTGCTCAGCTTAAACTGATGAATGATTTTATAGACCAGTTTTATACGGTTGCGCAGGTAAACATCTACCACGTAATAAAGTAGCACGGAGGCTGAAACTGAAACCAGCACAAAGATGGAAACAAAATGCAGCAGGGAGTTTTCAAAGTAAAGGTCAATCAGGCTTACAAATGTTGCAAGCATCAGCGAGAAAAGGATGGTAAGGGTTCTGGGTGAGTATTTGTCCAATGTTTAAATTAGTTTATGGTGCGAATTTATTTATAAAATGCGAATACAATCCTCATCCTAAATCTCCCGACAAAAAGGTCGGGACAGGCTTTCTCCGAGGGAGAAGGACTTTTAAACCGGCCCATCCAGGGTATACAATCCCAATACGCAGAGTCCCCCATTCCGCAAAGCCGGAAAGGGGAGACTCTGCGAGGAAGACTTTTTTTCTTTTTTAACTAGCCTTTCAATTTATCGTGTTTTAAAACTTTTGCTTCCAGGTAAAAAATAATCTCTTCGGCGATGTTAGAGCTAAGGTCGCCAACGCGTTCAATTCTTCTGATGATAGACATTAAATTAAGCAGGGCGATGATATCATTAGGTTCTTTGCCCAGGTGATTAGCAATTATTTTATTAGCATGCCGGTTAATGTTATCAATCTCTACGTCCTTACTAAATACAAGGCGGGCCTGTGTAGTGTCATCATTGCGCAACGACTGTATATTATCTTCAATCATCGAGTCGGCCAGTTCGTACATTTTTTGCAGTTGTAATTCCAGCAATAACTGGTCGTCAAATTTTTTATCCATCTCCAAAACAAACTTCGAGATTCCTTTTGCGCTATCCCCAATACTTTCCAGGTGCGAGTTGATTTTGAAGGCGGCAAAAACAAAGCGGAGGTCTATGGCAACCGGGTTAAACAGGGCTACAAAGTTTTCGCAGTCTTTATCAATTTTCAGCTCTTCGGCATTTACACGCCTTTCGTTTACCAGCACTTCGCGCGCTAAGTTTTTATCAAGCGTGTTTACTGCAATCAAACTTTTGCGCAACTGTTTCTGCACCAGCAAAAACATTTCAATCAGGTTATTTTTAAGCGATGTTATTTCTTTATCTAAGTGGCCCATTTTTGAGTGTTGAGTATTTAGGTGTTCGTAATTATGATTTATGAATTATGAGTTATGATTTATGAGTGGGGAGGGCCTTGTATTTTGCATTTGCTCAATGCCCACAGCCGCCCTATCCAAATCTACCGGTTATATAATTCTGTGTCTTTTCTTTTTTAGGGTTGGTAAATATTGTTTTGGTATCATCGTATTCTATCAGCTCTCCCAGATAGAAAAATGCGGTTTTGTCGCTAACACGCGCTGCCTGCTGCATGTTATGCGTAACTATAAGAATAGTGTATTTTGCTTTCAGTTCCCAAATCAGTTCTTCAATTTTGGCACTTGAAATAGGGTCGAGCGCTGAAGTGGGCTCATCCATCAATACAACAGATGGTTCAATAGCAATAGCGCGGGCAATGCACAGACGCTGCTGCTGTCCGCCCGAAAGGCTGAGTGCGTTTTTGTCAAGCTTATCTTTAACTTCTTCCCAAAGGGCGGCCTGTTTTAAAGAGCGTTCAACAGTTTCTTTAATAAATTTTTTGTGGGTAACACCATTTACCCTTAACCCGTAAGCTACGTTTTCGAAAATGCTTTTCGGAAAAGGATTGGGTTTTTGAAATACCATACCCACCTTTTTACGCAACTCGTTAATGCGAATGTCTTTAGCAAAAATATCCTTGTTATCTACCAATACTTCGCCTTCTAGCCTGAAACCTTCAATCAGGTCATTCATCCGGTTGAAGATGCGCAGGTAAGTTGATTTACCGCAACCTGAAGGGCCAATAAGAGCTGTTACGGTATTATGCTTCATCTCCATGTTTATATCACGTAAGGCGTGGAAATCACTATACCAGCAATTTACATTTTTGGTTTGCAGCTTATTCATCCGCTCATTTTCTTTATACTGCGCCATTTTCAACATTTCAGAACTCAATAAACCGGTAACTTCAACCCCATTGGGGTTAATTACTTCACGCTTTCTCTCTCCAAACAACCCATTCATTTCAACTCACATTTTTATGACCGGTTCAAATCTAATAACTACGCACCTTTTTAATTTGCAATTTAGTGTATCTGTTAGCCAAATCTGCCTGTAATATAATTCTGTGTCCGTTCTTCTTTAGGATTTGTAAACATGTTTTTGGTATCATCATATTCTATCAATTCGCCCAGGTAAAAGAACGCAGCTTTGTCGCTTACCCGTCCGGCCTGCTGAATATTATGGGTCACAATTACAATGGTATATGTTTCTTTAAGAGTAACTAAGAGTTCCTCAATTTTTAGTGTTGAGATTGGGTCAAGTGCAGCGGTAGGTTCATCTAATAAAAGCATTTTAGGTTTCATGGCCAGGGCACGGGCAATACAAAGCCTTTGTTGTTGTCCGCCTGAGAGGCTGGTTCCTTTTTTGTGCAGAATGTCTTTAACTTCATCCCATAAACTTGCACTTTTCAGCGAGGTTTCAACTACTTCATCCTTTTGTGCTTTTGTCAGTTTTATTTCGTTAAAAATATACCCTGCAATTACATTCTCATAAGTACTCATTGAAGGGAAAGGGTTGGGCCGCTGAAAAACCATACCAATGTGGCTGCGCAGCACAACCGGATTCATCTTGTAAACGTCATCGCCATTGTAAATCATTTTACCCTCTACCGTTGCATCAGGCGCAAGTTCATGCATGCGGTTAATACAACGCACAAAGGTAGTTTTACCGCAGCCTGAAGGGCCTAAAACGGCCACCACGTGGTTACGTGTAATGGCCATGTTTACCTTTTTTAATACCTGGTTGCTGCCAAATGAAGCGCAGAAGTCCTCTGCTTTCAATATAACATTGTTTGCAATTGTATCAGGGCTTTTGGTTTCCATTTTCGGTGTTACGGTTACATTTAATACTGCACTTTCCATTTTCTTTCTGCAATTTTTGTAATGATGTTCAGTAAGAAAATAAATATAATCAGCACCAATGAAGCGCCCCAAGCCAGTTTTTGCCATTCATCGTAAGGGCTGATAGCATAATTGAAAATGAGTAAAGGGATACTGCTCATGGGTTTTGTGATATTCGCGCTCAAATATGGATTTCCGAATGAAGTGAAAAGCAAAGGTGCTGTTTCGCCTGAGATGCGGGCAATACTTAAAATTACGCCTGATAAAATACCGCTCATAGCAGCCGGCAACAAAGCCCGCATGGTAGTTTGATAATAGGAGGCGCCCAATGAAAAGGAAGCTTCTTTTAATCCTGCGGGAACGCGCTTTAATGTTTCTTCAGTTGCTTTAGCTATCGGGGGAATCATCATAATGGCAAGTGCGATGCTGCCGGATATGGCAGAGAACCCGCCCATGGGTTTTACTACCCATTCATAAATAACGATACCAATGACTATTGACGGCACACCCTGTAGCATATCAATACTCAGCCGTGCCCAATTTGCAATTCCCGCTTTCGGAAATTCGCTCAGATAAACGCCGATTGCAATGCTGAACGGTATAGCAATAATACATGCCATAAAAATAATAATGGCGCTTCCCACTATGGCATTTAATATGCCACCCCCGGTTTCGCCTACTGGTTTTGGCATATGGGTAAGAAAGGCCCAACTTAAAGAAGTAACGCCTTTTTGAACCAGGTAATATAAAATGAATATTAAAGGCAATACTGCAATAAACGTAAACGCAATAACGCCCCATTTAAAAACGGAATTTTTAATATGCCTGGTCCTTACAGCCCTTTCAACATTATTTATCATCGTATGCAAATTGTTTGA
>Ga0182013_10001427_pt1 | contig 32848 bp, 21 predicted proteins | sample 612S2MmetaG_FD_120487 | JGI IMG/M metagenome (GOLD analysis project Ga0182013, IMG submission 120487) | Permafrost microbial communities from Stordalen Mire, Sweden - 612S2M metaG | ecosystem: Environmental > Terrestrial > Soil > Wetlands > Permafrost | place: Sweden: Stordalen | collected... | reverse complement strand
TCGTCCCGTCCGGCGCGTGATCGGACTGCGAGGTGCTCGCTGCACTGGTGCCGGAGAGGGTCCTCCCGTTTGCATCCGGTGATTCCAGGAAGCGCGGCCCGGGCCGAGCTGGGGGTGAAACCCCGGTCAAAACCGCGGTGGGGCGCCGAAAGGCGAGCGCGCCCCGCTCCAATGGGTCCCTAGGGGCCCGGTCCTCCTCCGGTCAAACGGAGAAGGACGGAGCAAAGGCGCGCGCCGCATCGCAAGGTGCGGCCCGGTGGTGCGTCTTTTGGCGCTCCGCCTCCCGTCTTTTTGGAGGGAGGAATTTCGGGACGGCTTGCGTGAGGCAAAACTCGGATGCAGAGGTATCGCGAGAACGATGTTGCTCGTACACCTCCCCCGCTTGCGGGAAAGGTCGCAAGCAAAGCGAAGCGGGTGAGGGTTTATTCTCCGAGTCTCAGTTCGGCGGAAACGCCCCCTCACCCCACCCTCTCCCGCACGCGGCAGAGGGAGTACGCGTGAGCGGAGCCCGACAGAATGTCACTTCGTCTTCTCAAAGATCTCGCGGCCGATCAGCATCCTGCGGATTTCGCTGGTGCCGGCGCCGATTTCGTAAAGTTTTGCATCGCGCAACAGCCGTCCGGCCGGATAGTCGTTGATGTAGCCATTGCCGCCGAGGCATTGGATGGTTTCGAGCGCCATCCAGGTGGCGCGCTCGGCGGCATAGAGGATGGCGCCGGCGGCGTCTTCGCGCGTGGTCTCGCCGCGGTCGCAGGCCTTGGCGACGGCATAGACGTAAGCCTTCGCGGCGTTGAGCGTGACATACATGTCGGCGAGCTTAGCCTGCATCAGCTGAAAGCGGCCGATCGGCTGGCCGAATTGCGTGCGTTGATGGACATAAGGGATCACCAGGTCGAGACAGCACTGCATCACGCCGAGCGGTCCGGCCGCCAGCACGGTGCGTTCGTAGTCGAGCCCCGACATCAGGACGTTGACGCCGTTGCCGATGACGCCGAGCACGTTCTCCTTCGGCACTTCGCAATCCTCAAACACGATCTCCGAGGTGTCGGAGCCGCGCATGCCGAGCTTGTCGAGCTTCTTGCCGGTCGAGAAGCCCTTAAAATCCTTCTCGACGATGAAAGCGGTAATGCCGCGCGCGCCCGCGGTGCGGTCGGTCTTGGCATAAACAACAAGCGTATCCGCAACCGGTCCGTTGGTGATCCACATTTTCGAGCCGTTGAGGACGAATCGATCGCCCTTACGATCCGCGCGGCTGCGCATCGAGACCACGTCGGAGCCCGCGCCCGACTCCGACATGGCCAGCGCACCGACATGCTCGCCGGAAATCAGCTTCGGCAAATAGCGGCGCTTCTGCGCCTCGTCGCCGTTTCTCCTGATCTGGTTCACGCACAGGTTCGAATGCGCGCCATAGGACAGACCGATCGCGGCGGATGCCCGCGAAATCTCCTCCATCGCCACACAATGAGCGAGATAGCCAAGGCCAGAGCCGCCCCATTCCTCCTCGACCGTAATGCCGTGCAGCCCGAGCGCGCCGAGTTGCGGCCACAGCGCGCGCGGAAAGCTGTTGGAGCGATCGATCTCGTCGGCATAGGGCGCGATCTTGTCCTGGGCGAAATCGCGCACGGTGTCGCGCAGCATCTCGACGTCGCTGCCGAGGCCGAAATCAAGTCCGGGCAGACTGTTCGAAAGCATCGCGCTCCCTCCCATCGCCAAGCGAGGCGCGTGGTCATGCCTATAGATAACGGGTCGAAGCCGGCCTGTCAGGATGCCGAAGAGCTTGAGCGGCGCGTTTTGGCCGGCCGCGCCAGGATTTTGTCGATCGCCGTGGCGGCAATGGCCTTGGCGAATAGAAAGCCCTGCATCTCGTCGCAGCCGGCAAGCCGCAGCAACACCCGTTGCTCGTCGGTTTCAATGCCTTCGGCGACCACCTTCATGCTGAGCGCATGACCGAGCGTGACGATGGCGTGGATGATCGCGCCGGCATCGGCGGTGGCGCCGAGCGACGCGACAAAGGCGCGGTCGATTTTGAGCCGGTCGAACGGAAATTTCTGCAGATAGCTCAGGCTCGAATAGCCGTTGCCGAAATCGTCGAGTGCGGTGGACGCACCGAGCGCCCGCAACGCTTGCAGCTTCTCCAGAGTTTCTTCCGGATTGTCGATGAGGATGCCTTCGGTGACTTCGAAGACGATGCGCGAGGCCGGCATGCCGGTCTCGGCCATCACGGCACCGACCAGACCGACCAGTCCTGGACTGCGCATCTGCACCGGCGACAGGTTGACCGAGACGAACAGCTCCGGCCAGCGCGCGCCGTCCTGGAGCGCCTGCCGCAGCACGATCTCGCCGAGGCTGTTCATCAACCCGCTCTCCTCGGCGAGCGGAATGAAAACCGACGGCGCGATCGCGCCGCGCGTCGGATGGGTCCAGCGCAACAGCGCTTCGACGCCGCGCATGCCGCCGCCTTCGGCGGCGACGACCGGCTGATAGTGGATCTCGAACGCCTTGTTGTGGATCGCGGTTTCGAGCTCGCGCAGGAAGAACCGGCGCTCGGCGTGCTCTTGGTGGATTTCCGGCACAAAGCGCCGCACCGCGCCGCGGCCAGAGCGTTTGGCGGCGCGCAGCGCCAAGGCCGCGCGGCGCTGCAATTCGTCGCCGGTCGTGCCGTCGTCCGGCGCTTGGACGAACCCGATCGTGGCGCTGATCTGCCACTGCTGGTCCAGATAGATCGGCGCGGCAAGCGCCGTGGTGAGCGTGTCGCCGAGCGTGGCCGCGAGCCGCGCGTCGGTGCCTGTCGCGACCACAGCGAACTCATCATCGGCAAAGCGTCCGAGCAGCGCGCCGGGCGGCAAGGCCGCGTTGAAGCGTTCGGCGATGTTTGTAAACATGGCGGCGCTGCCGGCGCGCCCGAGCGAATCTTCGATCTCATGCGCATTGTCGATCGCGATCACGGCGAAGGCGACGACAGCGGAGCGGCGCGCGGCCACCGCGTCATCAAGCCGCTCCAGCATGACACGCCGATTGGCAAGCCCGGTGCCGGGATCTTGCGTCGTCAGTCTGCCGACGCTCGCCGTACTGCGTGCAAGCGCCGCGACAAGCCGGCGGGTGGCACGCAACGCCAGAATCGCGCACAGCGCCAGCACCAGGCCGACGGCCAAGGCGGTGCCCCACAGCTGATCCATGGCGCGACTGAGCGCGCGGTCGGGCACCCAGCTGAACCAGCCGATGATGCGGCCCTGCGCGTCGACCATGGATTGCGCCTCGCGACCGCTGTCGGCGGCGAGGTCGGCGTCGAAGCGCAGATCGGCAAGGCCCGAGCGCCGCGCGATCAAAGCAAGCTCGCCGGCGGCAAAATGTTCGTCGTCGCCGAACACGGCGCGAAACTCGCCGAGCGCCGTCTGCAGAGCGGCGTGTTGCTCGCTCACAAGCCTGCGGTCGTTGCGATCGGTCACGCTCAGGCCGATCGCGGCGCAGGCAATGACCATCCCGGCCAGGAGCAGCAGCAAGATCGTCGCGACATGCGCAAGGCTGCGGCCGGGCATGGAACCGGGCATGGAACCAGGCATGGTCGCAGCGCTCACGCCGCCGGAGCGCCGCCGTGCCCATCGTTGCCGGGCTGCCGCAGCGGCTCTCATTCCCGCGTCCCTTCACAACCTGCGAAGGTGAAAACCTAAGCGCACGTGATTAACGACAAGGAAAGGCGGCGCTTGAGTTATCAACAATCGTCAGGCGGATCAGCGCCGTTCATCTGCCGTTAACCATGGAAAGCCGTAATATTTTGGCCGGGTTGGCGGCACCCGATGGCGCTACGCCAAACGGCCGGGGTGCTCAAGGATTGAGGATGCGACAGGCTACAGCTGTTCTCTTGGCCGCAACCGTTGCGGCGACGCTCGGCGCACCGCTCACAGCGCTGCCGGCGCACGCGCAAGAAAGCGTCCAGGCCTGTCCCGGCAATCCCGACGCGATCGGCACCAGCCGCGTCATCGCCATCGATCCCGCCGACACTAAGCGTGTCGGCCGCATGCAATATCCGGACTCGCTGCCGCTTGCCGACAAGGAAGTCGTTCTCACCTTCGACGACGGCCCGCTGCCACCCTACTCCAATAGAATTCTCGATATTCTCGCCGCCCAATGCGTGAAGGTGACCTATTTCCTGGTCGGCAGCATGGCGCGCGCCTATCCTGCGACAGTGCGCGCGATCTACGAGCAGGGCCACACCATCGGCACCCATAGCGAAAATCATCCGACCCGCTTCGGCACATTGCCGATCGAGCGAATGCGAGAGGAGATCGACGGCGGGATCGCCGACGTCAGCGCGGCGCTCGGCGATTCCAAGTATCTCGCGCCGTTCTTCCGCATCCCCGGTCTGGCACGCTCGGACACCGCGGAGAGCGAACTCGAGGCGCGTTCGCTGATCGTGTTCTCATCCGACACGGTCGCCGATGACTGGCACCACCGCATCAAGCCTGACCAGATCATCGCGCTGGCGCTGCGCCGCCTCCAGGCCCGCGGCAAAGGCATTTTGCTGCTCCACGATATTCATCCGACCACGGTGGCGGCGCTGCCCGGCCTGTTGAAGGCGCTCAAGGATAATGGCTTCCACATCGTGCAGGTGGTGCCGTCCGCGTCTTATATGATCGCGATGGCGAAAAAGCCGGAAACGCGAATTCTGGCGTCGGCCGCGCCCGAGCAATTCAAGATCGGTGGAGGCATCGACGGCGGCGCCGTGCAACCGGCCTGGCCAAAATCGATCGCCGATCTCACTCCCGAGGCGATCGCGCTGCCGGCGCCTGACGCGTCGGCCTTCCAGCCAGATTCCGGCGTTGCAGACGACGGCAACGACGTCCAATGGCCGGCGCAACCGAAATCCGCGGCCTTTTCGGCCGCCGCGCCGAAGCCGGCACCAAGCGGCAAGAAGGACGCGGCTTCGATCGGGCATGACCGGCTGCATCTCGGTCGGCTGCACTCCCATCAGCGCCAGCGCATACGGGCCGGCGCCGACGACAGCCCACCCAACGTCATGTCGCGGATAAAATCCTTCGCCGCGCTGTTCTCGTCGGCGTCACCCGCGCATTGACGGGAAAGCCGTCTGCCGGAATTAAGAATTATGGCTGGGCGCGGGTGATCCGACTTCTCAGTTCCAGAACCGGTAATTCAGTCCCGCGCGGATGATGTTTTCATTGAAATTGAACGAGATCGGACCGCCGCCGCATTGCGCGTTGCAGCTAAAGCCATTGAGGTCGACATGCAGGTATTCCACTTTGCCCCGCAATGGACCCCAGAGGACAAACTCGACGCCGGCCCCCGCGGTCCAGCCGATATTGCTTGCCGCTTGCGTGCCGAGCGGCGCGCCGACGATATTAGCGTTCATGCCGCCGATCGCCGCACCGCCTGTGACGTAAGGCATGATGCCATCGAACGCATAGCCAAAGCGCAAGCGCGCAGTGGCGAGCCAGGGGACCTTTATCTCGCAACCAGGCGCACAGGATGCCGGCGGCGCCGTCCCCTTGATGCCCGACCAGCCGAGGTCGGCTTCCAGGCCCAGGACATAGGGCTCGCCGGTCTGCAGATTGTAGCCGGCCGTGCCGCCGGCGAGCGCGCCTGAAAGATTTGACTTGCCGGTCCTGAGGTCCGGAACCGAGTTCCAGTCCGTATTACCGATTGCCCCGCCAGCGTTGAGGCCGAGATAAAAACCGGTCCAGTCATAAACTTTGACCACGGGGAACGCCGGCGGCGGCGAGAACGGGCCCGGACTGACGGTCGCGGGGAACGCCGGCGGCGGAGCAAAGGGTCCCGGCGTAACGACGGGCTCGATTTCGGCGGCGAGCGCCGCATTTGCAGCGGCGATCAACGCGACGCTGGCGATCAGGAGCGCCTTCATCGCAGCAGCCCGTCCAAGAAGCCGTCGTGCTTTTCGACCAGCGTGGCTGACTGATCGGTGCCGACGTCGAGGACCTTCTCCGTCGGCGGCACAACGCGGTTCCACCAGCCGCCGCCAAGCGCGGCAAACAGCGCCGCCGTGTCGGACAGACGCGCGGCTTGTGCCTGCACCACCTGGATGACGGCCTGCAGATAGGTTTGTTGCGCATTGAGCAACAGCAGCACATTGGCGTTGCCGGTCTCCATCTGCTGGCGCGCCAGATCGAAACTGATCTTCGCGGCGCGCTCGAAATCGCGCGCCGCTTTCAGCGCATCGGCATCGTTCTGCAGCCCGCGCAGCGAGTCGGTGACGTTTTGCACGGCATCAACCACCGTGCCCTTATAAGTCCACGCCGCCGCGTCATAAGTGGCTTGCGCGCCGCGCAGCGTATGCAGCAGCGTGCCGGCGTCAAATATCGTCTGCGTGGCATTTCCGGCCAGTGTCCACGCCGCATTCGTCGGCGACAGCAGGCCGATGAGCGTCGTATTCATATAGCCGCCATTGGCGCTGATGGAGAAGTTCGGCAGCATGTTGGCTGTGGCAACGCCGATCTGCGCGCTCGCCGCGTGCAATTGTTCCTGCGCCGCGCGAACGTCGGGACGTTGCTCGATCAGCTGCGACGGCAGGCTTACCGGCAGCTCGGTCGGCAACTGAAAATCCGCGAGCTTGAATGTCCGGCGCGGGCCCTGGCTGGTGTAAGTGCCGGCAAGGGCCGCCAAGAGGTCGCGTTGCTGCGCCAGCGCCTTGGCGAGCGGCGGCAGCGTCGCCTTGACCTGCGCGAGGGCGGCTTCCTGCGCCGCCACGTCGCTGCGATTTGCGTAGCCCGCGTTGAGCTGACGGTGCAACACGTCGAGCATTTTTGTATTGATCGAAATGAGCTCGTTCGTGGAGTCGATCTGTCCCCGCAGCGAGGCCTCCGTAATGGCAGCAACCGCCACGTTAGCCGCCAATGTGAGATAAGCCGCTTCGACCTGGAAACGCTGCGTGTCGGCGAGCGCCTGCAGCGACTCCACCGTGCGTCGATTAAGTCCCCAGATGTCGAAGGTGTACGACACCGTCGCCTGCGCGGTGTAAAGATTGAAAGGGTTGGCGCCCGAATTGAGGATCGGAGCGAGCGAATTTGCCGTCTGGGTGCGCGTCGGATTGAAGTTGGCCTCGACCAACGGGAAGAACTTGCCCTGCTGGGCGTAGACGGCTTCCTTGTTGGCGCGCAGCGTCGCGATCGCCGATTGCAGATTGGGATTGTTCTTCAGCGACTGCTCGATCAGGGCATTGAGCGCGGGCGACTTGAACAGCGCCCACCATTCCTGCGGAATGTCGCGGCCGGCGACAAAGCGCTGACTCCGGCCACCCGGCGCATCGGTCGACGATGTCTGTTGTGCGAGCGGCTCGATCGTGTAGCGGGTAATCTCGGGCGCCGCGGGGTGAACGAAATCCGGGCCGACCGCGCAGCTCGCCAATAGTGTCGCAGCCGCGAGAACAGTGGCACTTACAGAGCACAACCTTGCCGTGTATTCGGACATATTGAACAGAAATAATTCGCGCCACTGAAGCGGGAGCACGCAGTATGCGCTGTCGCCACGAGCGTTATTATTTCCGAAATGTCGGACCTTGTCTGTTGTCGCTCGGTCACACTGACATTTATTCTGTATAGCTTTTTTCGCTTAGGCCGGAATGGCGCACGGTCCTGCCTAAAGTAAGGGCACCACCACGCTTGGGGATCTGGCGATCGACGAAGTAAAATAACAAATCAATATCCAAGTCTAGCTTATCGCTGGACAGAAAATAGCAAGTTCATATACGCGTTGAAACGTTTCGCACGCCGTGATTAATGTGAATCCATGGTGAGAACGAGCGAAATTCCTGTGATAACGCTGCCGCTGTGATTAATCACAGGCGACCATTTGCGTCAGGTTGTGATAATGCCGACAGCTGTGATTAATAACAGGCTGCCGCATGGGCTATGTTACGGCCACACAGCCGTGATCTTCCCGGCTCCGGACGCGACCAATCGATGATTCCCCGCATAGCAAGCACCCGGGTGAGAGTGGCGGTCGTCGGCGCCGTTATAGTCGTCGCGGTCATTGCATATTGGGCTTGGCATTCGGGCAGCGGTTCGACCGCCGAAGTCGGCGGAGCCACTCCCGCGCGCGCCGCGCTGTCCGAGGCACCGAACGCCGCGCCTGCCGATCCTGACAGCGTCGACCTATCGGAATCCCAGCTTGCTTCGGTCAAGGTCGAGCCGGTCGCCGAGCGCGAATTTCCGATCGAGAAGGAAGCCGTCGGCAGCATCGATTTCAACGAAGACATGTCGGTGCAGGTTTTCACGCCCTACCAGGGCCGGATCATCGCGCTATTTGCCGAGATCGGCGACGACGTAAAGAAAGGTCAGACGCTGTTCACGATCGACAGTCCTGATCTTTTGCAGGCCGAGTCGACATTGATCGCCTCAGCGGGCGTGCTTGAGTTGACCACCCGCAATCTAGAGCGGCTTCGCGACCTCTATTCCACCCGGGCCGTTTCACAGCACGATCTCGAACAAGCGGTCTCCGACCAGCAGACCGCCGAAGGCAATCTGCGGGCGGCGCGCGACGCGGTTCGTATCTTCGGCAAGGCCGATGCCGACATCGATCATATTGTCGCACAACGCATAGCCGACCCGACGCTGGTGGTGCCGAGCCCGATCGACGGCCGGATCACCGCCCGCAGCGCGGCGCCGGGCTTGTTCGTGCAGCCGGGTAACGCACCGGCTCCCTACAGCGTCGCCGACGTCAACACGATGTGGATGCTGGCCAATGTAGCGGAGATCGACAGTCCGGCGTTCCGTGTCGGCCAGCAGGTGCAGGTCAAGATAGCGGCGTTTCCCAGCCGCGTTTTCGACGGGACGGTTACCACCATCGGCGCGACTGTCGATCCCAATACACGTCGCGTCTTGGTCCGCTCCGAGGTCAAGGATCCGCAGCATGAACTGCGCTCGGGAATGTTCGCGAATTTTGTCATTCGTGTCGGCACACCGGACCGCTCTCCGGGTATTCCGATCGACGGCGTGGTGCGCGAAGGCGACGGCACGATGACGATATGGGTCACCGCCGATCGCCGCCGATTCATCAAGCGGACGGTCAAGGTCGGCCAAGAGCGCGAAGGCTACCGGCAGATTCTCGAAGGCGTGCAAGTCGGCGAGTTGGTCGCCACGGAAGGCGCGATCTTCCTCAGCAATGCGCTTTCCACGGCTGCCCAGTGAGGCCGATCGCTCGGGCCTAGACCATGACATCTGAGTGAGAGAAAAACTGTGCTCAAGGGGCTTCTTACTTTCGGTTTGACTCGCCGGCCCCTCGTCTTACTGGGGTTGCTGGTGTTCGTGGGCGCCGGCCTGTTCGCATTTTCCAAGCTCAACATCGAGGCCTATCCGAATCCGGCGCCGGTGATTCTGGAAATCACCGCGCAATCGCCCGGCCAGTCGGCCGAGGAGATGGAGCGCTATTTTACCATCCCGATGGAGGTTGCCCTTGCGCCAACGCCCGGGGTCGACGTCATTCGCTCGACCTCGTTCTACGGGCTCTCCTTCATCCGCGTGACGTTCTATTACGGCGTCGACTTTTATTTCGCGCTCACGCAGGCCGCGATTAATCTGCAGCAGAACGCCAGTCTTCCAAACAATGTCACGCCGCAAATTCAGGGCGGCAGTCTGGTCGGCGAAATCTACCGCTATCAGGTGGTCGGCCCGCCGCACTTCGGTTTGACCAATCTGCGCACCCTTCAGGACTGGGTATTGACGCGGCGCCTTCTGACCGTTCCTGGAGTCGTGCAAGTGAATACCTGGGGCGGCACGACCAAGGAGTACGACGTCGAGGTCGATCTGCACAAACTCGACGCCTATAGCGTCACACTGCCCCAAGTGATCACCGCGCTCGGTAATGCCAACGTCAATGTTGGCGGCCGCACCATCAATGTGGGGCAGCAATCCGTGAATATCCGCGGGGTCGGTCTGATGGACTCTGGCGGCACCTCGGATTTGACGCAAGGCTACAAGGTTGACGACATCGAGAACGTCCAGCTTTCGCAATCGAACGGCGTGCCAGTCTTCGTAAAAGACGTCGCCAAGGTCACCGTCGGCTACGTGCCGCGGCTCGGCAAAGCCGGACGCGATCTTGAGACCGACGTGGTTGCGGCGATCGTCATCATGAATCGCACGCTGCACACCAACGACGTAGTCGCGCGCGTGCGGTCGGAGATCCAGAAGATCAACGCCGACGGCAGCCTGCCCCCCGGCGTGAAACTGGTTCCATTCTATGACCGCACCACGCTTGTCGGCGTCACCACGCACACGGTCCTGCACAACCTCGCCTATGGCTGCCTGCTGATTTTCCTCATCCAGTGGATCTTTCTCGGCGATTTACGCAGCGCGATCATCGTCGGCATCAACATCCCGTTTGCCTTGTTCTTCAGTATCATCATCCTGGTGATACGCGGCGAGGATGCCAATCTTCTGTCCGTCGGCGCCGTCGATTTCGGCATCATCGTCGACGCCGCCGTAATCCTCGTTGAAAATATCTACCGGAACTTCCAGGCACACCCGGAAGCGAGACAGGCGCTGATTCAACAATTGGCGGAGGAACGGTGGGGTGCCGATCCGACGCGCGGGAGAGATTCGGCCGACCCGCGGGCGTGGAACGACCGGCTGCGCCTCCTGCTGGCCAGCGGCCTGCAAGTCGACAAAGCAATATTTTTCTCCACCGCGATCATCGTGGCGGCCTTTATCCCACTGTTCACCATGCAGGGAGTTGAAGGCCAGATATTCGGGCCGATGGCGCGGACTTACGCCTATGCACTGGTGGGAGCGCTGATCGCGACGTTCACGGTGACGCCCTGCCTGGCGTCGTTGTTGCTCCCGGAGGAGATCAGGGAAGTCGAGACCCTCGTGGTGCGTGGGTTACGTTCGGTCTATACACCGGTCCTGCGATGGTCGCTGGCCAACCGGCGGATCACCATTGCGATCGGGCTGGTCTTCCTGCTGATCAGCGGCTTCCTCGGCTCGCGGCTCGGCAGCGAATTCCTGCCGACACTGGAAGAAGGCAATCTCTGGATTCGTGCGTCGATGCCGCCGACGATATCGCTCGAGGCGGGAATGCCGATCGTCAACAGGATGCGCGAGATCCTCTTGAGCCACCCCGAAGTCGTTACGGTGGCCTCCCAGCATGGTCGTCCGGACGACGGCAGCGATGCTGCGGGATTCTACAATGCCGAGTTCTTCGTGCCGCTCAAACCGTTCGACGAGTGGCCCGCCGGCATGGACAAGCCGAAACTGATCAATGAGTTGCAGGCCGAATTCGAAAAGGAATTCGTCGGCATCGACATGAACTTCTCGCAGTACATCCAGGACAATGTCGAGGAAGGACTGTCCGGCGTCAAAGGCGCCAATTCCGCCAAGGTCATCGGCCCAGACCTCCCGACGCTGGAGAAAATCGCCAAAGCAGCCATGCGTGAAATGGCGCAAGTGCAGGGAATCACCGATCTCGGCGCATTTTGGGTGCTCGGGCAGCCCAATTTGAACATCAGGATCGATCGCAAAAAGGCCGCGCGCTACGGCCTGGCGGTCAGCGACATCAATACCGTCGTTCAAGCTGCGATGGGCGGAACCGTGGCGACGACGCTACTGGAAGCCGACCGCCAATTCGGTGTTGTGGTGCGGCTCGCACCCGAATATCGCGGCAGCGTCGATGCCGTCCGCAACATCAAAGTCGGCTACCAGACCGCAGCCGGCACCAACGCTTACATTCCTTTGACCGAGCTTGCCGATATTTCCATCGATTCCGGAGCCTCCTACATCTATCATGAGCGCAATCAGCGCTTCATGCCGATCAAGTTCAGCGTGCGCGGCCGCGACCTCGCCGGCGCGGTAGCGGATGCCCAGGAACGCATCGCCAAGAACGTGAAGCTGCCGAGCGGCTATCGTATCGAATGGGCCGGCGAATTCGAATGGTTGCAGGCAGCCAAGCAGCGGCTTTTGATCATCATGCCGATCACCTTCGCCTTTATTCTCATCCTGCTCTATGGGCTGTTCAATTCGTGGCGCGACAGCTTCCTGGCGTTGCTCGGACTGCCATTTGCGGTGTGCGGCGGCATTTTGGGCTTGTATGTCTCTGGATTGGATTTCAGCATCTCGGCCGCGATCGGATTTATTTCGCTGTTCGGCGTCTCGGTGATGAGCGGCATCCTCATCATCAATGGTTATTATCGCGTGGCGGCAGGCGGCATGGAACCGCTCGAAGCGATGTTCCATGCCGTCCAGGAACAGATGCGGCCGATCCTGATGATGTGCCTGTCGGCTTGTATCGGCCTGTTCCCGGCGGCGGTCTCGACCGGCATCGGCAGCCAGGTGCAACGGCCGCTTGCCACCGTGATCGTGGGCGGCATGCTGATCGGGCCGATCATGCTGCTCGTGGTCGTGCCGGCGCTGCAGTCGCTATTCCTGAAACAGCCGAATTCTGCTACGCCTGCGGTTGAACCCGGCGCGACGGAAGCGGAGGTGTTCGATTGAAGCTCTGTCTTTATATTCTGGCGGTCGCGCTCACTGGCGCAGCGACGATGCGAGCCGGGCTTACCGAAGAAGCCCATTCGAGCATGCACGCCGTCGGCCAGTCCCACCGTTCCGGCGGCGCGGCCGATAGAGCTCGCACGACCGTCAAGTTCGGCGTTACGGGACGGCAGCAAGCACGGCGGCTGCCGGCTCGGGGGGCGCCGAGAATTGTCAGGCGCAATGCGATCGGTCTGCCGATCGTTCAGCATGACGTCATCGGCGTACACCCCGACGAGGCTCATGGATCGCCGCGCAACTTTTCAGTTCCGGCAGTTTCTGCCAGTCCGACAACCAAGCCCGGAAATTTCGCCGATACCGAAGCCGAGTTTGGCCGACCGACGATTCAGCATCCGATTGAGAGCCGGGTCCTTCCTACCGCTCCGCAGCACCAAGGCAAGATCGATGGCAGCCGCCTGATCCGTCCGGCATCAGCTCCAACGCGCTTAGGTGGCCCGGCGAAGGTCGCCGCGGGCATCAACGGAACCAATATTCGTCTCAAGCATCCTTAAGCCAACCTAATTTCAGGTTCTTCGTCACGGTTTGATCAGACCGCCGACCGCGGCTTTGATCACGGCTTCAGTCCTTGTCGCCGCTCGCAGTTTCGTCCGGGCGTTGTCAAAGTGAAAATCGATTGTTCGCTTGGACAAGCGGAGCTTGCGTGCAATGTCGATGGACTTCTTGCCGCGGGCGGCCCAGGTCAGGACTTCGATCTCGCGGGAGTTCAGGTTGACATGCTTCTCTTGTCTCGGCGCCAGCTTGGTGCGGGCGACACCCGCAAGTCGGGCATTGATAATGAAAACCAGCCGTTCAAAATCGATTGGTTTAGTGACGAAATCGTCGGCTCCGAGCAACCGCCCCCTGAGTTCGTCGCCCCGATCGGCCAAGGCAGTCAGAAATACGAAGGGTATCCGTCCCAGGCGAGGAGCGAGCTCATTCAAACGCTCCAGGACTTCAAAACCGGTCATACCCGGCATACTGATATCGCATAGGACCAGCTCCGGCGTGGCCTGCATAACGGCCAGCAAGGCTTCTTGACCGCCATGGGCGACCGAGACGTCGAAGCCGCGATCTGCCAGTTCCTCGGCGATCAGCGCCGCAGTCTCGCGATCATCTTCGACGCATAGAACCCGTCTGCCAGCAAGTGCCATACGGTCTCTATCCAGGAGCGGATGGCATTGCCGCGCATTTCGAGTCGCCATCATCGGCCGAACTTAGCCAATTGGTGTTGGCGATAAACTGTGAATAATCGCAGCGCGCGCCGTGACTAATCACAGTAGACCGCGAGCGTTCGGAAGTGGAAATCTCGCCGCGACCTCCACGAATCTGGACGCGATGTATTGATGTTTCCCCGCATAGCAAGCAGCCCAGCGCGAGCGGCGGTCGTCTGCGCCATCGTTGTCGCGGCAGTCGGTATTTATTGGGCTTGGCACTCCGGCGATGCCGCGACCGCGCCGGCCGGCGGTACCACGGCTGCCCAGGCCGCGGAGGCCACCGCACCGGGCGCCGCTGCCGATCCTGACAGCGTAGACCTCTCGGAATCCCAGCTCGCCGCAGTCAAAGTCGCAACGGTGGAGGAACGCGACTTTCCCGTCGAGAAAGAAGCGGTCGGCAGCATCGATTTCAACGAGGATATGTCGGTGCAGGTGTTCACGCCCTATCCGGGGCGGATCATTTCGCTGTACGCCTCGATCGGGGACGATGTGAAGAAGGGCCAGACGCTGTTCACCATCGACAGCCCCGATCTACTCAACGCCGAATCGACCCTGATCGCCGCGGCCGGCGTCCTGGAATTGACCTCGAAGAACCTGGATCGGCTTCGCGAACTCTATACCACGCGGGCGGTTTCCCAGCACGATCTCGAACAGGCGACCTCCGACCAGCAGACCGCTGAAGGCAATCTGCGGGCGGCGCGCGACGCGGTGCGCATCTTCGGCAAGAGCGACGCTGAGATCGACCGTATCGTCGCCAACCGTACCGCCGACCCGACACTGATCGTACCGAGTCCGATCGACGGGCGCATCACCGCGCGCAGCGCGGCGCCGGGCCTATTCGTGCAACCGGCCAATCCGCCTGCGCCTTACACGATGGCCGACATCAACACCATGTGGATGCTGGCAAATGTGCCGGAGAACGACAGTCCAGCCTTCCATCTCGGCCAACCGGTGCGGGTGCGGCTCAGCGCGTTTCCCGATCGCCTGTTCGACGGCAAGATCACGACAATCGGAGCGATCGTCGACCCGAACACCCGTCGCGTCCTAGTCCGCTCCGAGATCAATGATCCGCAGCATGAGCTGCGCTCGGGCATGTTCGGGAATTTCGTCATCGACGTCGGCGCTCCGGTGCGCTCGCTCGCGGTTCCGCTTAACGGCGTGGTGCGAGAAGGCGACGGCTCGATGACCGTGTGGACCACCGCCGACCGCCGCCGGTTCAGCAAACGAACGGTCAAGATCGGCGAACAACGCGACGGTTACCGGCAAATCCTCGAAGGTCTGCCGCCGAGCGCGCTGGTCGCCACAGACGGCGCGGTATTTCTGAGCAATATGCTAGCGATCGCGGCAAGCCAATGATGGAGCGGGACTTTCGCAACAGCCGAACTCGAGGCGAGCCGTGTTAAAGGGCCTCGTTGCATTCGGACTCATTCGGCGCCCAATCGTGCTTTTGGGATTGGCCGTCTTCGTCGCCGCGGGGCTTATCGCCTTTACCCGACTGAATATCGAGGCCTATCCCAATCCTGCACCTGTCATTCTTGAAATCACCGCCCAAGCGGCCGGCCTCTCGGCCGAAGAAATGGAGCGCTATTACACGATCCCGATGGAGATCGGTCTCTTCCCGACTCCCGGAATCGACAATATTCGCTCCACCTCGTTCTACGGTTTGAGCTTTGTCCGCGTCACCTTTCGCTACGGCGTCGATTATTTCTTCGCCTATACCCAGGCGGCACTAAGCCTGACGCAGAACGTCACGCTGCCGGGAAACCAGGTGCCGAGCATCTCGCAATCGAGCCTGGTCGGCGAGATCTACCGCTACCAGGTGGTCGGTCCACCGCATTTCGGGCTGACCAATCTGCGCACCGTACAAGACTGGATCGCGGCGCGCGGCCTTTTCACCGTGACCAACGGCGTGGTCCAGGTGAACTCGTGGGGCGGCACGACCAAGCAGTACAATGTCGACGTCGATCTGCATAAGCTCGACGCCTACAGCGTCACGATACCGCAGATCATCAACGCGCTGGGCAATGCCAACGTCAATGTCGGCGGCCGCGAGATCACGGTCGGCCAGCAGTCCGTGAACATCCGCGGCATCGGACTGTTCGACAGCGGCGGCAATGAGGATTTGACGCAAGGCTATCACGTCAACGACATCGAGAACGTCGTGCTCGGCCAGTTCAACGGCGTTCCGGTTCAGGTCAAGGACGTTGCCAAGGTTTCGGTCGGCTATGTGCCGCGGCTCGGCATCGCCGGCATCGACCATGACAGCGATGCCGCCCTGTCAATTGTCGTGATGGGCCGAAACTTCCATACCAACGACGTCATACCGCGCGTCAAGGCCGAAATCGAGAAGCTGAATACCGACGGCGAACTGCCGCCGGGGGTTAAGCTGGTGCCTTATTACGATCGCTCGACGCTCGTGGGGGTCACCACTCACACTGTGCTGCACAATCTGATTTTCGGTTGCCTCTTGGTGTTCGTGATCCAGTGGGTGTTCCTCGGCAATTTGCGCAGCGCCATCATCGTCGGCGTCAACATCCCGTTCGCCCTTTTCTTTGCGGTCATCATCATGGTGATGCTGGGCCAGGACGCCAATCTGCTCTCGGTCGGCGCCGTCGACTTCGGCATCATCGTCGATTCGGCGGTGATCCTGATCGAGAACGTATTCAGGAATTTTCAGCACCCTGGAGACCGCCAGAGCTTGCTGCAGCAACTCGCGGAAGGCCGTTTTGGCGAAGACCCGACGAGAGTTGCCGGAACAACGAGCGGTCCACAGTGGACCGACCGGCTGCGGCTCATTCTTGGCAGCGCGCTGCAGGTCGACATGGCGATTATCTTTTCCGCCATCATCACGGTTGCGGCGTTTGTACCGTTGTTCACCATGCAGGGGGTCGAAGGCCAGATCTTCAGCCCGATGGCGCGAACTTACGGGCTCGCTTTGTTCGGCGCGCTGTTGTCGACATTCACCATCACGCCGGTATTGGCCTCCGTTCTCCTTCCCGAGCACGTCGAGGAATCGGAGACCATCGTGGTGCGCGCATTGCGCAGTATTTACATACCAATTCTGAGCTGGTCGCTGGTTCACCGCAAGGTCATGGTGGTAACGGCCGCGGTCTTTATGGGCATCGTCGTGTTGTTGGGGTCGCGGCTGGGCAGCGAGTTCCTGCCGGCGCTCGAGGAAGGCAACCTGTGGATTCGCGCGGCATTGCCGCCGACCATGGGACTGGAAGCCAGCGAGCCGGCGGCAAAGAAAATGCGTGAGATATTGCTGCGTCATCCCGAAGTGCTCCACGCCGTTTCCCAGCACGGCCGGCCCGACAACGGCACCGACGCCTCTCCCTTCTCCAATGTCGAACTGTTCGTTCCATTGAAGTCATTCGACGAATGGCCGCGAGGCTACCTCAAGGATGATCTGATCAACGATCTGCAGAAGGAGTTCAATGACGAGTTGCCGGGCGTAGTCTTCAATTTCTCCCAGTACATCCAGGATAATGTCGAAGAGGCGTTGTCCGGCGTCAAAGGCGCCAATTCGGTCAAGATCCTCGGTCACGATCAGAATATTCTGGAAAACCTCGCGACGCAGGTCGAGCACCAGATGACGCTGGTGCGGGGCATTGCCGACCTCGGCATTTTCCACGTCCAGGGCCAGCCCAACCTGAATGTCAAAGTGAATCGCGAAAAAGCGGCTCGCTACGGCCTCAATACCGGCGACGTCACCACCGTCATTCAGGCGGCGCTCGGCGGCGCGGTCGCGACCACCCTGTTGGAAGGCGACCGTTCCTGGAACGTCCAAGTGCGGCTGCCGCCAGAATATCGCGCGAGCCTCGAGGCGGTCGGCAACATCAAGGTCGGCTATAACAACGCCGCCGGCACCAACTCTTATATTCCGCTGAGCGAGCTTGCCGACATTTCGCTCGATACCGGAGCCTCCTATATCTATCACGAATCGAGAGAGCGCTACATTCCGATCAAGTTCAGCGTCCGCGACCGTGATCTCGCCGGCGCCGTCGCCGAAGCGCAAGATCGCATCGCCAAGAACGTGACGCTGCCTGTGGGTTATCGCATCACCTGGGCCGGCGAGTTCGAGGATCTGCAGAATGCGCAGGCGCGGCTTGCCGTGATCGTTCCCATCAGCCTGCTGATGATTGTCGTGTTGCTCTACGGTCTTTTCAATTCACTCCGCGACAGCCTGTTGGTGCTGACCGGAATTCCGTTCGCGGTCGGCGGCGGCATCATCGCGCTTTATCTCTCGGGTCTGCATTTCAGTATTTCGGCGGCCGTCGGATTTATTTCCTTATTCGGCGTCTCGGTCATGAACGGGATCCTGATCATGACCTATTACAACGAAGTCAAATTGGGCGGCGCCACCACGATGGAGGCCATGTTCCACGCCGCCTCGCAGCGGATGCGGCCGATGCTGATGACGGCTTTGTCGGCCTGTATCGGCTTGCTGCCGGCGGCGGTCTCGACCGGAATCGGCAGCCAAGTGCAACGGCCGCTGGCTACCGTCGTGGTCGGCGGTATGTTCATCGGACCGATCGTGCTACTCATCGTCGTGCCGGCGCTGCAGACCCTGATTCTCGAACGGGCCGATCGCGCTACGCCCTCCGGCGAGCCCAATGCGCCGCCGCAACCGGCCGAATGAGAGTCAATGATGACGACGCGGAGCATCCTGAGGATGGGTTGTTGCGCTTTGACGGCCGCCCTGCTCGGCGTCTGGGCGACGCAAACAAGCGTCGCCAAAAGCGCGGCGTTCCATCACCACCATGCCAAAGACTCCAGTCAGTCCGCAGGACGCCACGGATCGCAATCAACGTCCGCCAGCCACGGCCCACAGAGCCCGCCGACGGCCGATCACGACAATGCTGGCACACCAAATAATGCCGGGTTGGATGAGCGCGGCGGCAAGCAAAAAAATACGGCCAAGAGTGTGACCGGTCCGAACGGCGGCGGCGCCAAAGTTCCGTCGAACGAGGCCACGACCGGACACGATTCCGGTCCTGTCGAAACCCGAACGCGAGACGGAAACGCGATCGATACGCGCGGCATCGCTCCGTCGCGAATCCTCAACAACAATCGGGCCAAGGCACACGAGCCCAAGAACGCGAAGAAGTCTGTTGCCTCGCACAGCTTTGCGCCGCGCCATCAGAGCGCTGCAGCAGCGATGCACGGCATAGTGCGTAATGCGGTCGGCATGCCCACTGTCCGCCCGACCGAAATCAAGGCCGAGGCTGGCAAGGCCGATCCCTTGCAATCCGGCACGCCGGCAACGGGCGTCGATCGCACCGGCACGCCGAACAGTCTCGCCAAGTTTGACGCCAGCGTCGGGCGGCACAATATCGTGCAACCAATCACAAATCCGACGCTCAACGCGGCCGCGCTGAACCGCGGCGCGATCAACGGATCGACATTTATTCGCCCGGGCTTTGTTCCCGCGACCGTCGGTGGACCAACAAAAGTATTTGCCGGAATCAGCGGCAATATGATCCGGCCCAAATACTGATTGTGGGCCAGGATGCGGTCTGAACGAGTGCCGACCGAGCACTGCATCGCGCCGCAAAATTCCGATCACTTTTTCGCGCCACCCGCAAAAAAATATTGCTTGGCCGCGTAGATGTGCGCACTCAGATGGTGCCTAATTGCTATGCAACATAGCGTGCAAACGCCTGACTGGACAGCACTTTTATAACAGGCGAACCCAATCACTATAGTATTTATATGCGGTGCAGCAATAACTTATATACAATCTATATTTTTTGAACGAAAGAGCCTATATTTGCCTTGGACGACTCCCGAAGAGTCGCCGGGAAAAAACTTTCGAGGAAACGACCATGTCATGGATGCCGATTGCGGCGGACCACTGGACCGAACGTTGGGGTCCTCGCGGAAAACTTGGCGTTGTAGGGGTTTCGCCACGGTTGCAGATGGCGGCCCTCATTCTGCGGACCCTCTTTATCATCTCGCTGCTGGTGGTGACGGCGCATATCAGCATGCCCCAGAGTTCGACGATCTGGACGGTCTACGAAACACCGAGCGACATGATCCGACTGGCATTGGGATTCCTGGTCTGCCTGTGGTTCGCTTTCCAGCTGTTTGCAATGCCCAAGGATGCGCAAGCCCAAAGGACCTGGTTCTATCTGGGCCTCGCTGCGGTTCCCTTCTCAGCGATCTGCATCGTCGGCATTTGGTGAGCTTCGCCACGACGTAATTCGGCGTCACCCGCTCGCCGCGGCCGGCGATTTATCCGCGCGTTTGGTGCAGCCGCATTTGCCCAATCCGGTAACGCCGATAGCACTGCTATTGCGCGATGCCGGTTTATCGGCTCCCACTCGCGTCAATTCTGATTTCCGTCGCAGGTCCCGGGACACCTAGCCCGGACCTTGTTTCGACCCCAACCCCGCACTTTTGCCGCCTCCTTAGCGTCTCTGCCCTCCTCTTTCGCAGGTTGGGCGCCGCAGCGACCAGATTATGGATGTCGTCGCAGGCTAGTCGCGCCGCTTCGCCATGACGCGCACGGTCAATGATGCTCGCGGCTACAAAGATGAGTCGCAAACGACACCATCAGGCAAGTTCGTCGCGAAAAGTGGGTTTACACCCCCAAAAATGTGTATCTCCGGCGCAACAGTACGGAGGTATTTGTTAATTATCCCGCAAAGCGCACAAAAAGGCATCAATTGCTACGCTTTTCATCTTGGCTGGAACTTCTGGGCATTGAAAATAAGTAACTATCGAGCTGGGACGGGATGAGGGCTGAATATGAAAAAAGTAGCTTATTTTCTGACTGGTTTGCTGCTGGCTGTCATGGTTTCAAATCGTGCGATGGCTGCGGACGTATGGGGCGCTTGGCAAAATGGCTTGCCGACTGCCTGGGTCGAGGGCCCGTCTTGCAACCCGGCCTACGACTATAATTGCGACTATCCCAAGCTGTCGCCGAAAGCTGCCAAAAAATTGGAGCAGAGCGGCAACTGCGATCCCTACCTCGATTACAAATGTCTCGACGCCTATCTCGGCCAAGATTTCGTAACGCGGCTCTACCGCTATTACGTGCTGGAATGGGGTCATGGTGCAGCGCCGGCCGACCCGTCTGCGCCGCCTGCCCGCAGGGTTGCCAAGCTGGTGCCGCCGCAGCCGCAGACCTCGCCGCCTATGCCTTACACCGAATGGCCTTACGGCGGCACGACCTTGCTGGGCGTGAACCGCACCGCTTCGGTCGACAGCCCCTTGATGGTCGCACTGGCGCCGACCGCGCTCGGCAAATGGCTGGCCGACACCGGCATCCAGGCTTACGGCTGGGTTGCCCCCGGCGGCAATCTGAGCAGCAATACCGTGAGGCAGGGCGGCAACTTCCCGATCTCCTACGGCTATACGCCAAACACCGTTCAGCTCGATCAGGCCGTGCTCTATGTCGAGCGCACGCCCGACACCGTGCAGTCGGACCACGTCGACTGGGGCTTCCGCGTCGCGCCGATCTTCGGCACCGACTATCGCTATACGTTCGCCTACGGTTTGTTCAGCAAGACGCTGAACGAACAAAATCTCGTCGACGGCTTCGACATCCCGATGGCGTATGGCGAAATCTACGTGCCGCAAGTCGCACAGGGGATGATGATCCGGGTCGGCCGCTACATCTCGATCCCGGACATCGAAGCCCAGCTAGCGCCGAACAACTACACTTACATTCACTCGATCACCTACACCTGGGACAACTACACCAACACCGGCGTTCAGCTTAACATCGCCCTGACCAACAACTGGATTATCCAACCGGGTATCAACGTCGGTACCGAAGCGATGCCGTGGCACTGGGGCGACCATATTCCGAACCCGGCCCCGAATCCGCTTTATCCGACATCGACGATGCTCAAGGATCCGGGCTCGATGCCATCGTTCACGATGGGCGCCCGCTGGACCAGCGACGACGGCCGTGACGATCTCACTATGGTGGCCGACGATTGGAACGACGGCACGTTCGGCTACAACAACCTGATGTGGGTCGGGTTCACCTACTATCATATCATCGACCAGTACTGGCACTTCGCGTTCGAAACCTACAACGAACACTCCAACAACGTGCCGAACGCCAACAATGCCGTTGCGGTGGCCGCCAATGCTACGGGCGGCTTGCCGTTCGCCACGGGAAACCCAACGAACACACCGTTCAACGGGCCAAACATGGCGCAATGCGGCGGCGCCGCCGTCCTTGGCGGGGCCAACGTGACCAAGCTGACTTGCACGGCCGACTCGCAGTCCTTCCTGCTCTACGTCAACTATTCGCCGAACGAGCTGAACAACTTCACGCTCCGCGGCGAGTTCTATATGGACCCGCAGGGCTGGCGCACCGGGACGGCGACCAACTACGCCGAAGGCGCGCTCGGCTGGCAGCACTGGCTATCGCCGCAGATCGAGATTCGTCCTGAGATCGGCTATTACCGCTCGCTCGACGTGCCGGCCTTCAACGGCAACGCCGCCGAGGGAAAACCTGCCACCCGCGACTGGGCGGTGATCGCCGCCAGCGACATCATCTTCCACTTCTGATCGGAGCTGAGCCATGACAACGAAAACTCATCAGCTTACTCCGTCAAACTCATACCCCAAGGGGGAGATTATGCGTCGTCTTCAATATGCTCTGTTGGCCGCTGTTGCCGTGATCGGCACGGCTTCGATCGCTTCCGCCGCGGACTTGCCGGTCAAAGCGCCGGCCCCGCCGCCGCTACCTGTCTCGTATAATTGGACCGGCTTCTACGTCGGTTTCCAGGGCGGTGGCGGCATCTTTGGTACCTCCAAAGAGACATATGGTCTCCCGGGAGCCGGCGGCGCCGTAGCGCCGAACTTCAACGGCAATCAGAGCTACAACATGGGTGGCCCGGCGACAGGCGGTGTCGTCGGCTATGACTACCAGACCGGCCGAACGGTTTTCGGCATCGAAGGTGAGTGGAACTACGCCAACATCAACGGCACCTCCGGCATCATCAACCAGTTCGCGGCCGGCGCCCCCGGTCCCGGACCCCTCGCCGACAGCTACCTGACGCGCGTCGATTCCTACGCCACGGTCCGGGGCCGGCTCGGCTACGCATTCGGCGCTTGGGACGAAACCCTGGTCTATGTCGACGGTGGCGGAGTCTGGGGCCGGGTCGTCACCAAATATACCAACCCGTTTGGGCCGCTCTCGCCCAACCTCACCCCGGCGACCAACAACACCGCCAGCTCGGGCGAGACGGGTTACGTTGTCGGGGTCGGCGTTGAATACGCGCTGTACTGGGGCGCGCACCCGACGAATTTTACCGTCAAGGCTGAGTATAACTATATCAGCCTGCCGGCGCCCTCGATCGTGTACAGCGCCGCCGCCGGCAACAAGTCGACGTTTGCGGATAGCAGCATGAACACCTTCCAGCTTGGCGTGAATTATCGCTTCAACTGGGGCGGCTAATCGCGCGAGACTGATCGATCGACGCCTGCGCAAATAAAAACCTCGGGAGGTTACCCGAGGTTTTTTTGTGAAGGAGTTTATGAGCGATCCTAATCCGCGAGGCCACGCGAGTAAGACGGGTGCTTTGAAACTATTTAGGCATCGGACCGCGCCGGGAAGATGGGCTGAAGATGAGAAGAGTTGGTTATTTGCTGGTCGGCGCAGCCGTGCTGGCCGTTACAGTGTCAAGTCGTGCCCTGGCGGCGGATGCCTTCGGCGTTTGGCAAAACGGACTGCCTACCGCCTGGGCGGAGGGTCCAACCTGCAATCCGAGTTTCGATTTCAATTGCGATGCGCCCAAGCTGTCGGCTAAGGCGCTCAAAGCGATGGAGCGCAGCGGAAATTGCGACCCTTACCGCGACTACAAATGTCTCGACGCCTATCTCGGCCAGGATTTCGCAACGCGGCTTTATCGCTACTACGTGCTCGAATGGGGTCACGGTGCGGCGCCGTCCGATCCGAATGCGCCGCCCAGCCGCAGATCGGACGCCAGCTGGCCGGCGACGCCGGCAACCATCCCGCCATTGCCGTTCGGCGAGTGGCCTTACGGCGGCACGACGAGCCTCGGCGTCAACCGAACGGGATCTGTCGACAGTCCATTGATGGTCGCGCTCGCTAATACCGCAACCGGCAAATGGCTGAACGACACCGGCATTCAGGTTTACGGCTGGGTCGCCCCCGGCGGCAATCTTTCCACCAACACCGTGCGGCAAGCCGGCAACTTACCGGTCTCCTACGACTATACCCCGAACACCGTCCAACTCGACCAGGCCGTGCTCTATATCGAGCGCACGCCGGATACCGTGCAGTCGGACCATGTCGATTGGGGCTTCCGGGTTTCTCCCATTTACGGCACCGACTATCGCTATACGTCCGCCTACGGGCTGTTCAGCGGCACGCTCAACAACCGCAACCTCATCAACGGCTTCGACATTCCGATGGCCTACGGCGAAATCTACATCCCGCAAATCGGCGAAGGCACCGTGATCCGGATCGGCCGCTACATTGCGCTGCCGGACATCGAAGCGCAGCTAGCGCCTAACAACTACACCTATGTTCACTCGCTGACCTATACCTGGGACAACTACACCAACACCGGCGTTCAGCTCAGCATCGCATTGAACAAGAATTGGATCTTCCAGCCGGGCATCAGCGTCGGCACCGAAGCGATGCCGTGGCACTGGGGCGACCATATTCCCAACCCGGCCCCTAATCCGCTCAATCCCACTTCGACGATGCTCAAGGATCCCGGCGCCCTGCCCTCTCTCACGATGGGGCTGCGCTGGACCAGCGACGACGGCAAGGACGATTTCAACATAACAGCCGACGCGTGGAACGACGGCGTTTGGGGCTACAACAACCTGCAATGGCTCGGCTTCGTCTATTATCACAAGTTCAACGACTATTGGCACTTCGACTTCGAGACCTGGAACATTCACGAGAGCAATGTGCCGAACCTGAACAATCCGGTGGCGGCCGCGGCCATCGCCGGCGGCGGCACGCCCTTCAGTCCGCAAGTCGTGCCGTTCAATGGGCCGGGCGCGGCATTCTGTGGCGGCCCGCCCCCCGGCAACCCCGCTCCACTGAATTGCACCGCCGACGAGCAAACCTTTCTGCTCTACGTCAACTACGCACCGAATGAGTTGAACAACTTCACGCTCCGCACCGAATTCTTCATGGACCCGGAGGGCCAGCGCACCGGTACGGCAACCAACTATGTCGACGTTGCATTCGGCTGGCAGCACTGGTTGTCGCCTCAGATCGAGCTCCGTCCTGAAATCGGCTATTACCGCTCGCTCCAGGCACCGGCGTTCAACGGCAACGCCGCCGAGGGCATAGCTCCGAACCGAGACTGGGCGGTGATCGCCGCGAGCGACATCATTTTCCATTTCTGAACGCAGCCGCGCGGTCGCGTTTCTCGCACGAACTTTTATGACAGGCATTCGCCGCCGAATTGTCCGGACCGAGAATAATTTTCTCATCACTAATCGCACCCATCCGGATCAGGTCGCGCGTTCTAATCACTGATTCATTTTGTGTTTTCCTTGGCTTGTAAGCTATGAGTTGTATATATTCATTGACGGCAGCGGCGTGGTTTTTTATAGTATTTTTCGATTTTGGCTTCAGCGTAGTTTGATCGCTGACGTCGTGCCGGCGACGCCAGCGCTTGTCATGAGAGGCGCAGTTTTGCGGTCGGAGTATCTGCAAATCGGCGACCGTTCGCGGCCAAGAAGCCGGCTTGATCAGCGAACAACACGTTGGTGATTCCCGTGCGGCTCTTGCGCATCTCCGCAACGGCCCTGGCAACGGTTGGATGAGGATGTTCGCTGCTGCAATGAACAAGCTGCACGCGCTTTGGCTCAGGCTGAAAGACCGCGGCACGCTGGTCTTTGGCTCACCAACAGGCCGGCTGTCCGCCGCACTGCGCCGCGACCCTGGATTTTGCTTGGCGCGTTACGCGCGCATCTCGGCGTGGCAGATCATCGCCGCGCTCGCGCTCGTCGGCGTCACGACCATCGTGTATTTTGCGTTCGACTCTTCTGGCCTGCTCAATTTCGTCCCCGTCATCTATTTGATACCGGTGGTCGTTGCGGCGACCCGCTGGGGCGCCCTGCCCGCTGTGGTCGCTTCGATCGCGGGCTTCCTCGCATCGGACTATTTCTTCTATCCGCCGTATTACAGCCTCGCGGTGCAAAATCCGCAAGAGATCGTCGATCTCGTGCTCTTTCTGGCTGTCGCGCTCGTCACCAGCAATCTTGCCGCGCGCCTCAAACGCGAGGCGGATAATTTGCGCGCGCGCGAGAAGGAACTCGCCGACCTCTATGCGTTCTCACGACGGCTGGCGGCATGCTTCACGGTGTCCGAACTCGTTCTTGCGATCCAAGAATATCTGTCGATCACGCTGGGCCGCCGGACCGTTGTCATCGCCGGGACGGCCGCCGGCGAATTCAACACGCTCGACCGTCAAACGCTGCCGGAGCCCATCAGGCGGGAGGCCGACGCGATCATCGCGACCGGCGCATTCCCATCGCGCACCATGGTCGAAGCTGCGACGCAGCGTGTCTGGCTGCTCACATCGATATCGACGGACTATGTCGACCGTGGCGCGATCGTGGTCGACCTCGGCTTTGGTTCGAGTACTGCCGTCGACGCGTTGCGACAGCACGTCGAAGGGGTGCTGGCGGAGGCGATCACCCGGCTGCGACGGCTCGATCTGGCCAGGGCCATGAACGAAGCTAACCTGCGCGTGCAGTCCGATCAATTCAAAGAAGCGCTGATCGGCGGAGTCTCGCACGATTTGCGCACGCCGATTACATCCATTTTGGGCTTCATGAGCGTGCTCGCCAAACTGCCCGAGGTCCGCGACAACGAGCGTATCCAGCCGCTGGTCGAGGCGGTGCTCGATGAAGCCAGCCAACTCGATACCGATATTCAGAACCTTCTCAACGCGACACGGATCACCAAACAAGGCCTTCATCCGCAGCGCGAATGGGTCGATCCCACCGACATCGTCAACGCCGCCATCAAGCAGCGCTCCCGCCGCCTCGCGGCGCACCGTTTGACGGTGAATATCGCGCGCGATCTGCCCTTCGTCGTCGTGCATTCGACCATGATCGAACAGGTGCTTGGACAGCTGCTCGAAAACGCCGCCAAATATTCGCAGACCGGCTCCACCATCCAAGTCAGCGCGCGATCCGAACAGGATCGCGTCGCGTTATCGGTGTGCGACGAAGGCGCAGGATTGACGCCCGAAGAGACCCAACAGCTTTTCCAGCGCGCATTTCGCAGCCCGCGCCATGTCGCAAACATACCAGGGTCCGGCTTGGGGTTGTGGATCGCCAACACCTTCGTCACGGCGAACGGCGGTACGCTGGAAGTCACAAGCGAAGGCGCGGGCCTGGGAACGACGGCCTCGATCTGGCTGTCGGCCGCCCGCGGCAAAACAATCGACGCACCGGGCATCGCTCATGAATAAATCCGCAAACGCCGTGCTTCTGATCGACGACGAGCCGCAGATTCGCCGGTTTCTTCGCACCGGGTTCGAGTTTGCCGGTTTTTCCGTGCGTGAGGCCGCCAATGCCGCGGAAGGGTTGAAGTCGGCGACGCTGACGCCGCCGGATCTGATCATCCTCGATCTTGGGCTCCCCGATCTCTCGGGCTCCGAAGTGCTGGAGCGGATCAGATCATGGTCGAATGTTCCGATCATTATCCTGTCGATCGAGGCGCGGGAGGAAGAAAAAGTCCGGCTGCTTAAGGCTGGCGCCGACGACTATGTCGTCAAGCCGTTCGGAATTTCCGAATTGCTGGCGCGCGGCGACACCGTGCTGCGCCGGTATTTCGAGGGCTCGACCAAGGACGCTGTCGTGAAAGCGGGCGCGCTGACGGTCGATCTTGCTTTGAAGGTCGTCACGCGCCACGGCAAACGACTTCGGCTGACGCGCAAGGAATACAAGCTTCTGCAAATTCTCTCGATCAACCTCGGCCTTGTCGTCACCCACCAGCAGCTGCTCACCGAAATCTGGCGCCAGACACCGACGCAGAATGTGCAATATCTTCGGATCCTGGTGCGCAAGCTGCGGGCGAAGATCGAGGAAGATCCGAACGACCCCTGCATCCTTATCAACGAGTCGGGTGTGGGCTATCGCTTGGAGCCCGGTTCGGAGGACAGACCGCCGCGGACCGCAATCGTGCAATCCAGATCGCAGACGTCCGTCTGATTTGTCGCTATTTTGCGATTGGCCTCAGTTATCGCGCCGGCGTCAGTTCTGACGGCAAGAGTGCTGCGGCGAACTCCCGATGGATGCCGAGCGGCGGATACAGATATTTGTCCATCAGCCAGTTGCGCGAGTTCATCAGAGCGTCGCCGATTAGCAGTTCCGCGTTTTTTTTCGCAGCCGGATATCGCCGGCCCCACCCCGCGAAGTCGCGAGCTAAAATCTCCAGCGCTACGATCGTCGATGCAATCAGCAAAAACGAATCGTTGGCGCGCTTCGCGCAGCGCGATTTGGAGCCGTTTTTGAACACTTTCGTCAAATCCCGATGGCACTCGATAATGTCGCGGGCGTCGGAGTGCCACAGCATGTCGGGGAGACCGGCATAGCCGTACAGCGCGTGATAGCTCTCAAGCAAACTGCGACACTTGGCCGTCAGTTCGCTCGGCAAAAACCGAAGACTTGCATGGGCTGCGGTCTGCGCGCCGGTCTGGACGTCCGCCTGGCGGCCGACATCTGCGCCGATATTTCTCTCGCCGTAACTGATCAGCGACATGTCGATTTCGCGAATCGCGCTCGTAGCCGGTTTCTGTCACCTTCACCCTAGCCGGGCCGTCGATATAGTTTCGAGACACATTCCTGGCGATTAAAATAGAAAAAAACTTACTTGGTGCTCGTTCGGCTCCGCCTTTCGCGGTATCCGGCTATTGCCCGAACGCTTCGTGTACGATCCGCGGAACGCCACTGAAGCGAAGCATCGCGGGTAAACCGCTATTTCGGACCAAATTCGTCGGCTAATTTTGTTTACTGTGTCTGAACGGTAACAATTTCGCGGCTTTGCTTCGCCGCAACGCAGTCCGCTCTGCCGTAATTCGCTGTTATTACGGGATTTTCTCGCCACCTTTCGGCCTACATCGGCGGTCCAGCACAGCCGATGATCACACAATAGAAATCGCAAAGTTATTGTGCGTTGCCGAAAAGAATGACGTATCTCTGTGCAAATAGCCGCAATTCGATATCTTCAGATATTTTTTGGATACTAAAACGCGAATTTACCAATATCGACTTCGCTCGATTCCCCCTGGAGAAATGACAGTGCTGGGTTTCAAAGCCGGAGGGCGCGCCGTGTGCGCGTCGCTCTTCAGTTTCGATAGGAAAACGGGGTGGGGTCATGAAGCGATTGTTTCTGCTCGGCGGCTTACTGCTGCTGGCTATCACGGTGTCAAATCGTGCGATGGCGGCGGACATGTGGGGCGCATGGCAAAATGGACTGCCAACTGCCTGGGTGGAAGGCCCATCCTGTAACCCGGACTACGACTATAATTGCGCTCGGCCCACGCTTTCGCCCAAGGCGCTCAAGAAATATGAGCAGAGCGGCAATTGCGATCCGTACGTGGATTACAAGTGCCTCGATGCCTATCTCGGCCAAGATTTCACGACCCGGCTGTACCGCTACTATGTGCTCGAATGGGGTCACGGCGCAGCGCCGTCCGATCCAAACGCGCCGCCGAGCCGCAAACCCGCTTCGCAGATTCCTCCGTCGCCGCAATCCTCGCCGCCGATGCCATTCACCGAATGGCCCTACGGCGGCACGACGTTGTTGGGCGTCAACCGCACTGGTTCTGTCGACAGCCCGTTGATGGTCGCGCTTGCGCCGACCGCGGTCGGCCATTGGATGGCCGACACCGGCATTCAGGTCTACGGCTGGGTCGACCCCGCAGGCAATCTCAGCACCAATAAGGTGAGGCAGGCCGGCAACTTGCCGATCTCCTACGACTACACGCCGAACACCATCCAGCTCGACCAGGCCGTGCTCTATGTCGAGCGCACGCCCGACACGGTGCAGACCGATCACGTCGATTGGGGTTTCCGCGTCTCCCCGATTTACGGCGTCGACTATCGCTACACCTTCGCCTACGGCCTGTTCAGCAAAACGCTGAACGAGAAAAACGACGTCAACGGTTTCGATATCCCGATGGCGTATGGCGAAATCTACGTCCCGCAAGTCGCCGATGGCATGATGATCCGCGTCGGTCGTTTCATCTCACTGCCGGACATCGAGGCGCAACTTGCGCCGAACAACTACACCTATTCTCACTCGCTGACCTATACCTGGGACAATTACACCAACACCGGCGTTCAGCTTAACATCGCGCTGGACAAGAACTGGATCATCCAACCGGGCATCAACGTCGGAACCGAGGCGATGCCGTGGCACTGGGGCAATCATATCCCCAACCCGGCCCCGAATCCGCTTTATCCCGCCACGACCATGCTCAAGGATCCCGGCGCCATGCCGTCGGCTACCATGGGCGTTCGCTGGACCAGCGACGACGGCAGGGACGACCTGAACATCACGGCCGACTCCTGGAACGACGGCACGTGGGGCTACAACAACCTGATGTGGCTCGGCTTCACCTATTACCACATCATCGACCAGTACTGGCACTTCGCGTTCGAAACCTACAACGAACACTCCTCTAATGTGCCAAACATACTCAATCCCACAGTCCTTGCTGCCGAAGCGGCAGGCGGCCTCCCGTTCGCTACCGGGGGCCCATTAACAGCCACGCCGTTCAATGGGCCGGGCGCGGTGGTTTGCGACAGTGCCGGGCGGCTGACCTGCGCCGCCAGCTCGCAAGCCTTCGTTCTCTACGTCAACTATTCGCCGAACCAGCTGAACAACTTCTCGCTCCGCGGCGAATACTATATGGACCCGAACGGCTTCCGTACCGGCGTCGCGACCAACTACGCCGAAACGGCCTTGAGCTGGCAACACTGGCTGTCGCCGCAGATCGAGCTGCGTCCTGAAATTGGCTACTACCGCTCGCTCAACGCGCCGGCCTTCAACGGTAACGCCGCCGAGGGAATACTCCCCTCCCGCGACTGGGCGGTCATCGCCGCCAGCGACTTGATCTTTCACTTCTGATTGGAGCTGAGCCATGACAACGAAAACTCATCAGCTTACTCCATCAAACACTTACCCGCAGGGGGAGATTATGCGTCGTCTTCAATGTGCGCTGTTGGCCACTGTCGCCGTGATCGGCACGGCCTCGATCGCTGCTGCCGCCGACTTGCCGGTCAAAGGACCGGCGCTCAAGCCGCTGCCGGTTCCGTATAATTGGACCGGCTTCTATCTCGGCTTCCAGGGCGGCGGTGGCGCCTTTGGTACCGCTAAAGAGAGTTATGGTCTTCCCGGACCGGGCGGCGCCGCTCCGCCGTTCTTCGTCGGAAACCAAAGCTATAACATGGGCGGCCCCGCGGCCGGCGGTGTCGTTGGCTTCGACTATCAAACCGGCCGGACAGTGGTCGGCATCGAAGGTGAGTGGAACTGGGCCAACATCAATGGCACCTCCGGCGTCCTCAACGACCTGGGCGCGCTGCCGGGCTTGTCCGACACCGTCCTCACGCGCATCGACTCCTACGCCACGGTCAGGGGCCGGGTCGGCTACGCGTTTGGCGCTTGGGACGAAACCCTGGTCTATGTCGACGGCGGCGGCGTCTGGGGCCGGGTCACCGACAAATATACCAACCCGACCGGACCGTTTGCGCCCAACCTGACGTTGGCGACCAACAACACCGCGAGCGCGAGCGAGACCGGTTTCGTTGTTGGTGTCGGCGTCGAATACGCGTTGTACTATGGCGCGCATCCGACGAATTTCACGGTCAAGGCGGAGTACAATTACATCAGCCTGGCTGCACCCACGATCGTGTACAACGCTGCCCCCGGCAACAGGTCAACGTTTTCAGACAGCACCATGAGCACCTTTCAGCTTGGCGTGAACTACCGCTTCAACTGGGGCGGCTAGTCGCGCTGGATCGAGCGCCCGACTTCTGAGCAAGTCATGAGCAAGTCAAAACCTCGGGCCTTCGCCCGAGGTTTTTTTTCGATCAGCTCCGCAACGGCAATGCCACCGAAGGATTCTCCGTTATCGAGACTGCCGCGTCCCGGCCCGGGCACGAATGACGGGTCCGGCGGGGGCAGCTGGTGGGGCGATAAGGTAACCTCACCTAAGCATCTGGCACGCAAGCTGCATGCAAAACCGCAATTGCGTCGCTGCGCACTCGTTCTGAGCCTGCACCAAGCTATATAAGTTTTATATTTTTTTCGGGAGGGCCATATCTAGACTTCTTATGGGGATGTGAGAGAACGTGACCGCAATAAATGCCAGCCGGGCGCGTTTAGAACTCCGAACCAAGCGCATTCGGAAAGGCAAATACGTGTCAACGTTTCAGAATCGTAGCCACCTGCCAAGGCTGTCCGCGACTATCTTGCCAATCGATGCCGGCAAGAGCGATGTCGGCACGTCTCGCGATCAACAACGCGCCCGGTTGATGAACATGGCAGCGGCCGGAGCGATGCCGGTGGTCGCATCTTTAGCGCTGGTATGGGTCACGACCATCGGCCTCGTCGTTGTGACCAATTTCGTACCGCTCAATCTCGTCGCGCTGGTCTACATCCTTCCTGTCATCGTCGCTGCCACGCAGTGGGGCATCGTGCCCGGCTTGGCAGCAGCCTTCGCCAGCGCCGTAGCAGCGGATTTTTTCTTTTACCCGCCGCTGTTCAGTTTTTGGGTCGAGAGTCGGCAAGACGTCGTCGATCTGCTGCTGTATTTGCTGGTGGCCATCGTGACGAGCAATCTTGCCGCTCGTCTGCGGACCACAGCGGACAGCTCGAACCGCCGCGAACGGGAGATCGCTGAGCTTCACGCATTCTCGCAGACGCTCGGCACCTGCCTGACGGGCCGCGATGTGATCTTGGCGGTGCAAGATTATCTTTCGAACACCTTGAAATGTCGCACCGTGCTCATCGCTTCGGCGCCGAACGACGTTGTCCCGAACGACGTTGTCCCGAACGACGTTGGCCCGAATGACGTCGGCCCGAATGACGTTGGCCCGAATGACGTTGGCCCGAATGACGTTGGCCCGAATGACGTTGGCCCGAATGACGTTGGCCCGAATGACGTTGGC
>Ga0182013_10001426_pt1 | contig 32851 bp, 36 predicted proteins | sample 612S2MmetaG_FD_120487 | JGI IMG/M metagenome (GOLD analysis project Ga0182013, IMG submission 120487) | Permafrost microbial communities from Stordalen Mire, Sweden - 612S2M metaG | ecosystem: Environmental > Terrestrial > Soil > Wetlands > Permafrost | place: Sweden: Stordalen | collected... | reverse complement strand
GGTCGCCGCGTGGCGGCATCAGCAATCCGACGACATCACCAAAGAACGCCGCCCCGATCTGTGGGCGGCTCACAACGCGGGCTCATCAGCCCAGGCTTTATCGAAAGGACGCCTGCCATGAACATCATCCAGCAATACGAGGCCGATCAGATGGCCGCCCTGTCCGCCGCCCGCGCCGTGCCGGAGTTCTCGCCCGGCGATACCGTGCGCGTAGCGGTGAAAGTGGTCGAAGGCGACCGCACCCGCACCCAGGCGTTCGAGGGCGTCTGTATCGCGCGGTCGAACAAAGGCCTGAACAGCAACTTCACCGTGCGCAAGATCAGCTATGGCGAAGGGGTGGAGCGTGTGTTCCCGCTCTACGCGCCGACGATCGCCGAGATCACCGTGATCCGCCGCGGCGATGTGCGTCGCGCGAAGCTGTATTATCTGCGCGGCCGCCGCGGCAAGTCCGCTCGGATCGCCGAGAAGGCGCGCGCCATCGTGGGCGGCACGGAAGCGGCTCCGGCGGCCGAGACTCCCGCCGCGGAGTAATCGTTCGATCCGGCGTTCCGGCCGGCCCACCGCCGGTTCGCCGGGCCCGACCCCATACGCGCTAAAATAGCACCGGGAGCGGCGGAGGCCCCCTTCATCCCTCGTCATGGTCCGGCTCGACCGGACCATCGGCGGAAGCAGACCGGTGAGGGCGATTTTGGGGACACTGATGGTCCGATCGAGCCGGACCATGACGGCTTGTGAACGATGCCGTTCCATCCGCGCCAGGCGCCGAGGGAACCCCGACCCGGTAATCTCTCGCGGGATCGTGCCCGATGGCCCGTCAGGACCGGCCATGATCCGAGGCACGCCAGCACCGTCATGACGGATCGCCCGAGGATTCCGGATGTCGAAGGCGTCGGGCGCGTCGGCATTCGTCACGATGAGCCAAGGATCAGGGGGCGCGCTTTCCTCGGCCGCGGACCGGATTGACGCGACAAACGTCGCGCGCCGCGATGTCCCGTTAAAGATTCTGATCCAGAACGACTTCATCAGGGCACGGTATGGCGAGATCGCGCGCAACGAGTATCACGCTCACACTTGCGACGCATTTCGTCGCTTCCCGCGGGACCCCATGGAACAAACACGCCTCCCGCTTGTTAAATCACTCACACCAACACGCTTGAATTAATCTCGTCGGAGGCAACTTTGGAAGTTCGCGTCGGCTTCGATATTGAGTTTCACTGCCCGAAGGCGACGCCGGCCGTGTTGATGCTGCGCGTCCATCCGGAGCGTTCGCACGATCTCGTCGGCGCCGAGCATTTGCAATTAAGTTCATTGGAACCGGTGCATCATTATCACGATACCTTCGGCAATATTTGCAGCCGCATCGTCGCGCCCGCCGGCCGGGTGACGCTGCGTGGCGACGCGCTCCTGCGCGATCACGGCCAGCCCGACCCGGTGGCTCTCTCAGCCGAGGAAATTCCGATCGCCAGGCTTTCCGACAACGTGCTGCTGTTCCTGATGGGAAGCCGGTATTGCGAGACAGACGAACTTTCGCCGCTCGCCTGGAACCTGTTCGGCGGAACGATGCCGGGCTGGTCCCGGGTCCAGGCGATTTGCGACTTTGTGCATAACCACATCGGGTTCGCGTATTCGAACGCGCGTTCGACCCGCTCCGCGCTGTCCGCTTATAACGAGCGCAGCGGCGTCTGCCGCGACTTCGCCCATCTGGCCATCACGTTATGCCGCGCGATGAATATTCCCGCGCGGTATTGCACCGGTTATCTCGGCGATATCGGCGTGCCGCTCGCGCCCGATCCGATGGATTTCAGTGCCTGGTTCGAAGTTTACCTTGGCGGCAGATGGTATACCTTCGACGCGCGGCACAACGTCCCGCGTATCGGCCGCATCGTCATGGCGCGCGGGCGAGACGCCGCCGACGTGCCGCTGATCACCAGCTTCGGTCCCCATACGTTGACGAAATTCCACGTCGTGACCGAAGAAGAGCGGCAATGGGCGTATCAGGCGCGCGCCTGAACCTATAACGAAATGACCTGACCGTCGCCGATCGCCGACAGGAACGTTACGACACCGGCGACCTCAACCTGAGGCAGCAACGAGCCCGGTTCGATCCCTTCAGCGCGCAATCCCGCCTCGCACGCGATCAGCCTGACGCCCAGATCGATCGACGCTTCTCGCAATTCGTCGAAGCCCGCGACACCGGCCTCCCGAACCCGTTGGTCGCGCGCCGCGTCATCCAGCGCCGACCAATCTTTCGCCAGAGCCAGACAGCCGCGGTTGCTGGCGAACAGGATCACCTGGCGATCCACCGCGGCCGCGCCGGACGCCAGGACGAATGCGTAATGCGCCCGGTCGTGGCTGCCGGACAGCAACAGCAAACCAAGCGGCTCAGACGGCACAGGCGGGTCCCGAGGTGTCCGTATGCTCGGACAAATCCTTTAATGTCGCCTCGGGGCCGCATGCCTTGCACTTCGGGTCCGGGCGCAGTTTTACCGTGCGGAACCGGGTCTCCAGCGCGTCCCACACCAGCAGACGTCCCGACAACGTCTCGCCGATGCCCATGATTTCCTTCAGCGTTTCGGTGGCCTGCAAAGTGCCCATGACGCCGGTCACCGCGCCCAGTACGCCCGCCTCGCTGCAACTCGGGACGACACCGGGAGGCGGCGCCGCGTGATAGAGGCAGCGATAGCACGGGCCGCCGGTATGCGGCTTGAACACCGATAACTGGCCCTCGAATCGCAGCACCGCCGCCGACACCAAGGTCCGTTTCGCCAACACGCAGGCGTCGGACACCATGAACCGCGTGGCGAAATTGTCCGTCCCGTCACAGACGATGTCGTAATGTCCGATCAGTTCCAGCGCGTTGTCCGCCGTCAGTCGTAGCCGGTGCGTTTCCAGCCTCACGTCCGGATTGATGGCGAACGCCGCGTCGGCCGCGGACAGAACCTTCGCCATGCCGATTCGCGTCGTCGTGTGCGCGATCTGGCGTTGCAGGTTCGACAACTCGACGTCGTCGTCATCGACGATGCCGATCGTCCCCACGCCCGCCGCCGCCAGGTACAGCAGCAACGGCGAACCCAGCCCCCCCGCCCCGATCACCAGCACGCGCGCGGCTTTGAGCTTCGCCTGACCAATGCCGCCGACCTCGGCCAGCAGGATGTGCCGGGAATAGCGTTGCAGTTCGTCGTCGGTGAAATCGAGGTCCATGGCGGGAACATGGCCCCGCCGGAGCGGACGATCAACCCGCGTTGAGGGCTCGCCAGATCCGCTCGCTGGTCACCGGCCCGTCGAGGATCCCGTCGGAGCCCAGAGCGTCCGCCACGGCGTTGTTGATGGCGGGGAAGACACCGACCGCCGCCGCCTCGCCGCAGCCCTTCACGCCCAGAGGGTTGGTTGTGCAGCGGGTGTTGTTGAACGCGAGATTGAACGCCGGGAAATCGTCCGCGCGCGGCATGGTGTAGTCCATGAACGATCCCGCGACGAATTGACCGGATCGCGCATCGAACACCGCGTGTTCCATCAGTGCCTGCCCAGATCCCTGAGCGATCGCGCCGTGCGCCTGGCCGGAAGCGATCATCGGGTTCACGATGACCCCGTAATCGTCGACCGCCGTGTGCCGGGCCAAAGCGACCCGTCCTGTGACGCGATCGATCTCGACCTCCACGACATGTGTGCCGTTCGGGAAGGTCATGTGTTCCCGCGTCCAGAAATGGTAGGTGTCGAGCGGCGTACCCGCGTCCCGGGCTTTCGCGGCGACATCCAACAGGCCCACGCGCCGGTCGGTGCCGGCGATTGAGTATGAACCGTTACCGAATTGAATATCTGACTCCGCCGCCTCCAGCATCGACGCCGCGATCGGGCGTCCCTTGGCGACGATTTCCTCGGACGCGCGGAAAATCGCCGTGCCGCCCATATACGTCGCGCGGGAGCTGCCGTGCCCACCGCCCGTTCGGATCACCGCGGTGTCGCCTTGCACGAGGCGAACGCGATCGTTTGGAATGCCCAAACAATGCGCCAGGATTTGCGGAAATGTCGTTTCGTGGCCCTGGCCGATGGTTTGCGTACCGGTGATCAAGGAGACGCTACCATCGTCCTCGAACCGAATATCGACATTTTCGGACGGATTGCCGCCGGTCGCTTTGATGTGGCAGGCAAAGCCCAGGCCGCGCAGCTTACCGCGGGATTCGTTATCGCGGCGACGCGCGGGAAAGCCCGGCAGGTCGGCGGCCTCAATCGCTTTGTCGAACGTTTCCGCGAAGGCGCCGCTGTCCACCACGTAGCCCAATGCGTTGGTCATCGGTGTGCGCGCCATGTTCCGCCGCCGCAGCGCCGCCCGATCGAACCCGCATTGCCTCGCGGCCGCGTCGATCAATCGCTCGATTACGTTGATGGCTTCGGCGAAGCCGGGCCCTCGGGTCACGCCAACCGGTGTGGCATTGGTCAGCACGGTGCGGATGCGCAGGCCGACGGCGGGGATCGTGTAGATGCCACCTTGCAAATGGGGATACTGGAAGGCCTGCAGAGAACCCGCGCCGCCGCACATGTAAGCGCCGATATTCGCGATGCTGTCGACATGCAAACCGAGGAAGCGTCCGGCCGCGTCGAGCGCCAAAGATGCGTGCGCGAGATGATCCCGCGCCTGATGATCGCTGACGAATACTTCGGTGCGGCTGGCGATCCACTTCACCGGCCGGCCGCAACGTTTCGCGGCCCAGGGGATCAGCGCCTGCTCGGGATAGGGGAAGTTTTTGGCGCCGAAGCCGCCGCCGACATCGGGGGCGATGAAGCGCAACCGCTCCGGCGGCACGTTCAGCACACGAGCGATGGCGTCGCGGTTGCCGTGCAGGCTCTGGCTGGAGACATGCGCGATAAACTGTTCCGCCGTCGTGTCGTAATCGCCGACGACGCCGCGCGGCTCCATCGGGTTGGTCACAATGCGATGATTGTGCAAGCGCAGCGAAACCACGTGCGGGGCATCGGCGAACGCCGCGTCCGCGTCGCCCAGACGCCAGTCCATGCAAAGGTGGGCGGGATTCGTCGCGGCGGTTTCGGCGGCCATCACCACCGGCCTCGCCTCATACTCCACCCGCACAACTTCCGCCGCGTCCAACGCCTGGGCTTTCGTCTCGGCCACCAACAGCGCAACCAATTGCCCAACGTAACGAACCTCGTCACGCGCCAGCAACGGCATCGGGGTGAAGTTGAAACGCTCGCCGGTCTGTGGATTGGCCTCCACCGTGGGCGGCAAATCGTTCAGCCCGTCCGCCGCCAAATCGGCCGCCGTCAACACCGCCAGCACGCCCGGCGCCACCCGAGCCTCCGTCGCGTCAACCGATACAATCCCCGCGTGCGCATGCGGGGAGCGCACGAAAATCGCGTGCGCCACATTGGGAAAAACCAGATCGTCGAGATACGCGCCTTTGCCGATCAGAAAGCGCGCGTCCTCACGCCGCTTCGGCGAAACACCGAGCCCGAAGCGATCCCCATCCATGCGCCGCGCTCAGTCGCGCGCGCGCTTCGGGAACTGCATGCACAGAAGGTCAGCGCCCAACGGACCGGCCGTCATCGCCATCGCCGCGTCATCCGGGCCCACGAATACACAGGAGTTCACCGGCAGCAACGCGCCGCCCGGCACCTGAGCCGCCCCCCCGCTGACCAGCCAGAACTGTCCGCCGCCGGTAGCCGGATCGGGCCCGCGCGCCACGCCGCCCGGATTGACGGTGTAGCGCCAGGTACCGAGACCGTCCTTGGTTTCCTCGATCACCGCGCCGCCGCCGACATCGGCCAACGCGGCGAGTTCAGCGTCGGTCAGCGGCGAGAGCGGCCCACAGGTTGCCTCGCGATGCTTGAACCGGGCGCGCGCCTCGCGCAGTAGTTGACGTTCGGCGGGCATGTAGCGCGCACCGGGATCCCACGCGTTACGCAGCGTGAACCAGGAGATCCCTTCTTCCGCCGCGACGATCGGGCCGTAAGCGGAATAAGAATCGGTGTAATGGACCGATACGGTCGCGACATCGTGCACACCCAGACGGCCGCCGCCCTGCACGATCACCTGATATTGATCCGCCTGATGGAAATGCGGCCTGACGATCGCGGCCGCCTCTTTCTCGACCAGGAACGCCATCGGATAGACGATGTTCGGGTCCGGCGCGGCCTCACCTTCCTTCAGCGTGTTGCGATTCTTGCCGATATAGGCGGTGTTCCAGCCATTGCCGGTGCGCCGGCGGTTCATCTGTTGGGCGACGGTGCTGTCCGCTGTCAAAATCATGGAACTGCCTCACGTTCGAGTTCTTTGCGCGCAGTCTACCGCGAAAACCGCTGCTTCGCCAGAGACCCTTGCCAGCGACGGCGGAGCGGTGTTGATGCGTGGCCAAACAGTCCCGCACGGAGCATCCGATGTCCGCGAACCCCTTCGACCTGACCGGCAAGCTCGCCCTCATCACCGGCGGCAACTCCGGTATCGGACTGGGCATGGCGAAAGCCCTGGCGTCAGCGGGAGCGGACGTCGCGATCTGGGGCACCAACGCCGCCAAAAACGAAGCCGCGCGCGAAGAAATCGCCAAGGCCGGGCACCGCGTGCTGGCGCTGGAATGCGACGTTGGCGATGAGGCGGCGGTGGAGGCGTGTTTCGCCCGCACCGTCGAGACGCTCGGTCCGGTGTCGGGATGTTTCGCCAACGCCGGCGTCTCCGGCCGTTCCGGTGGCAAACCGTTCTTCGAAATGGCCGCGGAAGAATGGCGCCGCGTGATGCGAGTCAACCTCGACGGCGCGTTTTACACGTTACGCGCGGCGTCGAAGCATATGGTGCAAAATAAAGTCGAGGGCGTGCTGGCCGGCACCGCGTCCCTGGCGGCGATCGAGGCCTCCCCGCGCAGCGAGCATTACGCCGCGACCAAAGGCGGCATGATCTCGATGATGAAGTCCCTCGCGGTGGAGCTGGCGCGCTACGGGATTCGCGCGCACTCGATTTTGCCTGGTTGGATCGATACCAACATGACTGAGAAAACGCTGGCCAGCGACGGGTTCCAGAACAAGGTCTTCCCGCGCGTGCCGATGCGCCGCTGGGGCACCGGCGACGATTTCGGCGGCATCGCGGTGTATTTGATGAGCCCGGCGTCGCGGTATCATACCGGTGATACGTTCGTGATCGACGGCGGTTACTCGCTATTTTGAAGTCCGGACCTGGCCGTTACGCCTTCCCAATCATCCGTCCCAGCGGGCGGCCGCCAAACAGGTGCACGTGGAAATGCGGCACTTCCTGGCCGCCGTGCTCGCCCATGTTGGCCAGCATGCGGTAGCCCGGCGTCTCTAGTCCCAGTTGTTTCGCGACGGTGCCGACCGCGCGCATGAAGCCGCCGATTTCCGCGTCGGTCGCGTTGGCGCTGAAATCGGCGAACGAGCAATATGGCCCTTTCGGAATGATCAGGATGTGCAACGGCGCCTGAGGATTGATGTCGTGGAACGCCAGAGCCCACTCGTTCTCGAACACCGGCTTCGAGGGGATCTCGCCGCGCAGAATACGCGCGAAGATGTTGCTGTCGTCGTATGGTGGCAATCCGCTGACCGGCATCGCGTGTCTCCCTTGAATCGTCTCCGCGTCATGACGGCTGCTTGCGCGGTGGCCGTCCCGATCAGGGGATTTTCGTCGTTTTCAGCACTCGCGCAACCAGGCTCGTCTGAGCGCGGGAGGCTTTCTCGGCGATGCCGCTGACGCCTTCGCGGCGCATCAGTTCGGCCCATACGTCCTCCGGCGCCACGCCGGTGGAAACCCAGAGCACGACCAGATGATACAGCACGTCGGCGCTTTCCGCGATCACCGCGTCGCGGTCGCCGCGCACCGCTTCGATCAGGCACTCGACCGCCTCTTCGCCGAACTTCTGCGCGACTTTGGCGGGCCCGCGCGATAGCAGCCGCGCCGAGTGACTGATCGTCGGATCGGCGTCGCGGCGCGCCGTGACCACCGACCACAGCCGGTCGAGCACCACCGCCCCCGACTCGGCCGACATCGGGACCTTCATGGCGCGTTTCAACTTGCCAACGGTCTTGTTGCTCACGCCGGCCTTGACGACCTTCTTTTTGACGATCTTCTTCTTTACGCCACCTTTGCTGGGGACTTTCCGTTTGGTCGTTTTCGCCATCGTCAGGCCGCCGCGGGCAATAAGCGCACCGGAAGTCCGGCCGCGGCCAGGGCCTGTTTCACCTGCGCGATGGTAAACGTTCCAAAATGAAAGACGCTCGCCGCGAGCAGTCCGGTCGCGCCCGCTTCCGCGCCCTCGACAAAATGCCGCAAGGTCCCAACCCCGCCCGAGGCGATGACCGGAACGCGCACCGCGCCGCACACCGCGCGCAACAAATCGAGGTCGAACCCCTTCCCGGTGCCGTCGCGGTCCATGCTGGTCAGCAGGATTTCGCCGGCGCCCAATGAAACGACCTGCTTGCACCAGTCGATGGTGTCGATGCCGGTGGGGCGGCGGCCGCCATGGGTGAACACCTCCCATTTGCCTGGCGCGGACTGTTTGGCATCGACCGCGACGACGACGCACTGGCTGCCGAATTTGGTCGCCGCCTCGCGCACCAGTTCGGGCCGCGCCACGGCGGCGGAGTTGATGCTGCATTTGTCGGTGCCGGCCAACAACAAGCGGCGCATGTCCTCGGTCGAGCGGATACCGCCGCCAACGGTCAACGGCAGGAACACCCGCGCCGCCGTGCGGGAGACGACGTCCAGGATGGTGTCGCGATTTTCGTGGCTGGCGGTGATGTCGAGAAAGGTGAGTTCGTCCGCGCCGGCCGCGTCATAGACAGCGGCTTGCTCCACCGGATCGCCCGCGTCGCGCAAGGAGACGAAATTCACGCCCTTGACGACCCGGCCATCCTTTACGTCCAGACAGGGAATCACCCGAAGTTTCAACATGGTGCGCCTTTTAGACTCCACGGAACGTGAAGCGTGCAAGCGAATATCGCGCGGCCGGGATGCGGGATTGTCCGGACAACCGGATAACTTGCCCACTGGTCGGTCTAAATCGAAGAGTTGTTGTAAGTGTCCGGCTCCCCAGGCGGATCGCCCCCCGGCCTCGCCGGCCGGATTCCGAATCGGAGCTATCAGATGTGCGTTACCGCGTGGTTATCAAGCACGGTCCGAGGAAAGATTGGGATGAACCTCCGGCGCCGCCGTCAAGCACGGCATGATCGGAGGACAGGGACAGATCGCGGCGCGGCTGGCCTGGCCCGAACCCTCCCGCGGCGACCCGGATCGGCCAGACTTTCGCGGGATCCGGACGGCGCGCCGCGTGCCTCGCTGAAATTCGTGGCCTGGATGGCACTGCATCGCCCGGTGAGCCGCGACTCAACAATGAAATCACCTCCACGGCGCGAGGGCAGTCGCGAACGGATTGACGGACCCGGCGGCCCTCCGTATGGTCCCTGTCCACCGGTTCGCCGGTCCTCGTGATTTGTCCGGCCGGATTGCGGCGAGGTGAAATAAGCGCGCTAAAGAGGCCAGCGAAATGCTCGTGATATCATGGGTATCGCTGCTTCCTGGTCGGGCCACTGTGATAGGAAAGGCCCTGACAGAATGACGCTCGATCCCGCGAAACTCCGCCCAGCGACACGGCTTGTGCAAGGCGGGGTGCAACGTACGGTGCATGGCGAAACCGCCGAGGCGCTGTTCCTGACCTCCGGCTACGTTTACGACAACGCGGAACAGGCCGAGGCGACCTTCGCCGGCACGGTCGAACATTATCAATATTCCCGTTTCGCCAATCCGACCTTGACGATGCTGGAGGAGCGGCTGTGCCTGATCGAGGGCGCCGAAGCGTGCCGCGCCACGGCGACGGGCATGGCGGCGGTGAACGCGGCGTTGCTGGCGCATTTGAAGGCCGGCGATCGGGTAGTCGCGTCGCGCGCCCTGTTCGGATCTTGTCACTGGATCGTATCGACGTTGTTGCCGAAATTCGGCATCGAGTCCGTGTTCGTCGATGGCGCCGATCTCGGCCAATGGCGCGATGCGTTGAGCAAGCCAACGAATTTGGTGCTGTTGGAAACACCGTCGAACCCGATGCTGGAAATCGTCGATCTGACCGCGGTCGCGGAAATGGCACACGCGGCGGGGGCGATCGTCGTCGTCGATAACGTATTCGCGACGCCACTGTTACAAAAACCATTGACCATGGGCGCCGATGTCGTGGTGTATTCGTGTACCAAGCATATCGACGGCCAGGGGCGCGTGCTCGGTGGCGCGATCCTGGCGGGCAATAAATGGGTCACCGATGTGTTGCAGCCATTCATCCGCAACACCGGGCCGACGATGTCGGCGTTCAACGCGTGGATTTTGCTGAAGGGACTTGAGACTTTGTCGCTGCGGGTCGATGCCGGATGCCGCGCGGCGGAGGTGATCGCCGAATTCCTGTCCGGACAACGCGGCGTGACTCGCGTCTGGTATCCGACCCGCGCCGATCATCCGCAGCGCGACCTGGCCATGCGGCAAATGACGGCCGGTGGCACCGTGGTGACGTTCGAGGTCGCGGGCGGCAAGGAAGGCGCGTTCCAGGTGATGAACGGGTTTGAACTGATCGCGGTGTCGAACAATCTCGGCGACAGCAAGTCCCTGGCCACGCATCCCGCGACCACCACGCATATGCGCATCGGCGAAGGCGAGCGTGCGAAACTCGGCATTACCGACGGCGTGATCCGGCTGTCGATCGGGTTGGAAGATCCAGAGGACATCAAGGACGATCTGGCTCGCGCGCTGGCGAAGCTGGCTGTTTGACGGATCGATGATCGTCCGGCGGCGGAGCGTTCTGACCGGACTGTCCGCCACCATGCTGTGCTCGCGCGCCAGAGGGCAGAGCGCGTTGCCGACGGTGCGGATCGGCGTGTTGTGGGATCGGTCCGGTCCCGGCGCGGTGACGTCGGGACTGGACCAAATCGTCGCGGCGCGACTCGCCGTGGACGATTTCGGCCAGTTCAGCCGCGGCTATCCCATCGATCTCGTGGACGCGGAATTCGAGCGTCGGCCGGACAAGGCCGAAGACATCGCCCGCGAATGGATCGAGCAGGAGAATGTCGCGGTCATCGTCGATTTGCCAGGAATGGTGGCGCCGGTTCGCGTGCAGGAACTCGCGCGGGCACATAATCGCAGCGTGATGAACACCAGCAGTTTCAACTCGGCGCTAACTGGCGGGTCATGCTCTCCAACCGCCACACATTGGTTTGAGGACACGCGCGCGTTGACGCGGGCGATGACAATCGGGCTGGCGGCGGACGGGATCAGGACGTGGTTCCTCGTCGTGCCCGACGATGTGACGGGTATCGCGTTTCAGACCGACGCGACAGCGGCGATCGAGAGTACCGGTGGTCGCGTACTGGGCTTCGCGCGTCATCCGGTGGATGCCGAAACGACCGCGCCGGCGTTGACCATCGCGATGAACGCGGGTGCCGACGCGATCGGTCTCTGCGCGATGGGCACGTCGCTGGAAGCGCAAATCCGGGAATCCCGCGGCCTCGGGATGTTCGAGAAGACCAAAGCCGTGTGCGCTTACGCCGGGTGCATCAAGGACATTCATGCGATGGGTCCGCTGGAGGCGCGGGATCTCTATCTCGTCAGCGGATTCTACTGGAATGAGAACGATCGTACGCGTGCGTTCTCCCGCAGGTTCAACGATGTGACGGGTCGCATGCCGGACAAGCCGTACGCGGCGACCTATGCCGCGGTGGGGCATTTTTTGCGGATCGTCGAAGCCTCCGACACGATCGACGGTCTCGCGTTGAACATGGGATTACGGCGGCAACCCGCGTATTTCTTCGGCGTCAACGGGCAAATTCGGGTCGATGGCACACTGCTGCTCGACGTAGGGTTGTTTCGTGTGAAACCACCGGATCAGGTGACCGAGACATGGGATTATTATAATCAAATCCGTACTATTCCGGCATCGGAAGTGTTCAACCCATCGTCTCGCGCCCGGTGTCCGCTGTTGCCGTGACGGCGCCATCCTGGACAAACGGCCGCGCTTGCGCATTGATCCAGTCGAACCACGAGAGCGGGGAAGGCTCAATGTCAGAGAACGGCCCCAGGAGTGGCCGCGCCGGATCGGGCGGCAAAGACCGAATGCAAGAAGATTACGCCCTGACCACGCGGGGCGTGACCGTGACAGTGCGTTCATTTTTTCTCGCGGACCAATCAAGTCCGGACGACAATCGCTTCGTTTGGGCATATCGGGTCCGGATTGAAAACCATGGCACCGACACGGTTCGGCTGTTGCGGCGAACGTGGCAGATCACCGACGCGCGTGGCCGGACGCAGCACGTGCACGGCCCAGGTGTCGTCGGCGAACAACCAGTCCTGAATCCTGGGCAATCGTTCGAATATACCTCCGGCACACCGCTGGACACGCCGTCGGGGTTCATGGTGGGCGCGTATCATATGGTCGTGCCAGGCTCGGGCGAGAACTTCGATGTCGCTATTCCGGCGTTTAGTCTGGACAGTCCCCATCAAAGCGGTAGGATTCACTGACCGGCAAGTTCCGGCCTGAATTTTGGAAAGGGATCTCCGCGGTGAGAGACAATGGGGACGCGGCCTCCGATCGGCGCTCGCCTGACGAAAAGCCAAGTCGGGAAGAGGCGGAAGCGGCGGTTCGGACATTACTGCGATGGGCTGGCGACGACCCCAATCGGGAAGGGTTGCTGGATACGCCCAAGCGCGTGACTCGTGGCTATGACGAATGGTTTTCCGGCTACGCGACCGATCCGGTGTCGCTGCTTGAACGCACGTTCGAGGAAACCGACGGCTACGATGAGATCGTTTTGCTGCGCGACATCAGGCTGGAAAGCACGTGCGAGCATCACATGGCGCCGATCCTCGGCCGCGTGCACGTCGGATATTTGCCGCACCGGCGTGTCGTCGGAATCAGCAAACTGGCCCGGGTGGTGGAGGCGTACGCGCGTCGTCTGCAAATTCAGGAGAAGTTGACGGCGCAAATCGCCAACACGATCCAGGATGTGTTGCGTCCGCGCGGTGTCGCGGTGGTGATCGAGGCGGCGCATCAGTGCATGACCACGCGCGGCGTGCATAAGCCGGGTGTGACCATGGTGACCAGCCGGATGCTCGGCGCGTTCCGCGACAACGCGGCGACACGGCGGGAATTGTTGGCGATGATCAACAATCGAGGCACCACCATCCAGACCGAATAGCCGCGAGGGTAAAACCTGGGCGAAATAAATTGCTGGCATAGTGCGGTCGGAATGGCAGCCACTCCAGTCAATTGAAACGCCCCTGAAAGTTTACTCCGTTGAACAGCATCATCCAGCCGGTTGGCGGCGGGGGGTTCCAAAGCCGTGGAGCCCGCCCAGGTCATGCCATGCAGCGGGTGGCGATCGTCACACCGGTGCTGGATGATTGGCCGTCGTTCGCCATGCTGGTAAAGCGTATCGCCGCGGCGCGGGATACCGAATGGATTGAGATCGTCGCGGTCGACGATGGGTCGGTGGAGGATTTTGAACCGGGGATGATCCCTCAGGAGGCAGGGATCGATGCCATCCGGGTGGTTCATCTGGCGCTCAATTTGGGTCATCAGCGCGCGATCGCCGTCGGACTGGTCACCCTGTCATCGCGCAAAGACCTCGACGGGGTCATCGTCATGGACAGCGACGGCGAAGATCGGCCGGAGGAAATCCCGTCGCTGCTGGAGGCCAGCCGCTTATCGCCGGGCCACGTGATTCTGGCGCATCGCGGCAAACGGTCCGAGTCGCCAATGTTCAAGGCGGGTTACGTTGCTTACAAATTCTTCTTCCGCATGCTGACCGGCCAGGGCATTTCGTTCGGCAATTTCTCCGTGCTGCCGATCTCGGCGGTGCGGCGGTTGGTGCATATGCCGGAACTTTGGAACAACCTGCCGGCGGCGATCATCCGGTCCCGGGCGCGGATGACGCCGGTGCACACGGTGCGAGGAACGCGGCTGGCGGGCCAATCGAAAATGAATTTTTCGGCGCTGGTGATCCACGGGCTCAGCGCGATGTCGGTGTACACCGATTTCATCTTCGTCCGGGTTCTGTTGGGAGCTGGCGCGGTTTTGGTGATGTCGTTCCTGGCGATCGGGTTTGTCCTGGCGGTGCGTCTCGGGACATCGCTGGCCATTCCAGGTTGGGCCACGACCGTCTTCGGCGATCTGGTGATCATTTTGTTTCAGGCGATGCTGACGATCGTCGCGACCAGCCTCATGGTGCTGGCGGGCCGGTCGGCGCGGCCCATCGTCCCCATCGCCGACGCACCGGTCTACATTCGAAGCGTCTCCGAACTGACCTGCGATCATCAGGTTTCGTCTCGGCGTCTGGCGGCGGAATGACTGCTACTTACGTCGGCGACGAACTTGAATTGTTCGCCAAAGCGAGGAACTGGAAAGCCTACGTGGGCGCCTCGCTCGCGCCGTTCATTCGGGGGCGGGTGTTGGACGTGGGCGCCGGAATCGGCGGCAACATTCGCGCCTTGACGAACCCGGCGGTCACCGAATGGGTGGCGCTGGAGCCCGACGCGCGTCTCGCCGCGACGATCGAAGCGGATCGGTGCATCGTCATGAACGGGACGCTTGAGTCCGTCCCCGGGTCAGAACGATTTGACACGATTTTGTACATGGACGTGCTGGAACATATCGCCGACGACCGCGAGGAAATCGCGCGAGCGACGCGGCTGCTGGCGCCGGGAGGGTGCCTGATCGTGCTCGCGCCCGCGCACCAGTTTTTGTTCAGTCCGTTCGACACCGCGGTCGGACATTATCGGCGGTACAGCCTGAATCAGTTGCGCGCGCTGAAGCCCGCCAGGTTTCGCACGGAAATGTGCCGGTTGATGGACAGCGTTGGCTTCTTCGCCTCCTTGGCCAATCGGGCGATGCTGCGGCAATCGGCGCCGTCCGAGCGGCAGATCGCGCTCTGGGACCGGGTGATGGTTCGGGCGTCACGGATCGTCGATCCGCTCGCCGGATTTAGGCTCGGCAAGTCGGCGCTGATGGTGTGGCGGGCGAATGGCATCTGAGCAGGCGCTGATTGTTACGGATTCGCGATCATTCCCACCGGCGATTCTGGGCGACAGCCGGACGCTGAGTGTCATCTTCGGACTGACGCTGTTGTTCGGCGCCACCGCGTTATACGTCACCGATCCAGAGTCCTACCTTCGCGCGATGCACATCTGGGTGCCGGAGTCATTGGCGGCGCCGTTCGCCGACTCCGCTTATATCGTCAGCCAGTTGGATTGCTGGCGCCAGGGCGTCGATGTTTACGTCAGCAATCCGTGCGAGCTGTACCATCGCGCTTTCGCGTATCCACCACTGTGGCTGCGTCTGTGGTTCTTGCCGTCCGGCCAGCATGCGACGGTTCCGTTCGCGCTGAGTCTCGATGCGATTTTCGTCGTTTCGTTGGCGGTGCTGCCGCCCATTGCCCGGGGATGGGACATCGCTTTGCTGTGCGTTGCCATCGCTTCATCCGCGAGCGCTTACGGGGTCGAACGCGGCAATGTCGATCTCGCGATTTTCATTCTGGCCGCGTTCGCGATCGGCATGGCGCAACACGGGCTGCCATTCCGCGTGGCCGGCTATGCCGCCGTGACCTGCGCCGCGTTGCTGAAGCTGTATCCGGTGTTTCTGGTGGCGCTGATCGCGCGGGAGCGGCGTTGGCTCGCCGTCGGTCTGGCGTTGATCGCGACGGCAACCGGCGTGGCGGCGATCTGGCTGTGGCACGATCAATGGATCGCGATGTTCCCGAACATTCCGGGCCCCGAGTACAGCACCGACGGACCGGGCGGCCGCAAACTTCCTGAAGGTCTCTTCGTCGTCATCGATTGGGTGGCGCGGCACGTGTGGCTGGCGACGGGTTTGCACTTGGATGAGGTGCTGCCCAGGCGGGCTGCCGTGGCGGGGCTGTTCGCCATGGTGCTGTTGACCGCGCTGCTCATTGCTTTGCGTCAGGCGCGAGACGCCGCGTTCTCGATGACGGTTCGCCGGCTCACTCCGCGGGAAAATATCTGCCTGACGACGGGTGCGTTGCTGTTTTGCGGGTGTTTCGTCGCGGGCACCAGCATCGCGTATCGGGAGATATTCGTGCTGTTCGCGCTGCCCGCGTTGTTGGCGTGGCGGCATGACCGTGGTCTTCCGCCGCTGGTGCGATGGACGGCGGTGCTGACGATCCCGCTGATGTGGGGCTCCTTCCCGGCGTTGCTGTTCGATCTGACCTTCGGTCCATTGGGCCCCTACGGCGGACCGCTTCCGACCTTCGCCTTTTGGCTGGGCCGGGAAATTCTGTGGTGGTGGCTATTTGTCGTGCTGGCAGCCGGATTGTTCCGCATCGCCGATCAAATTGGTCTGGTGGCGATCAACCGCACGCGTTAGTTGGTCAAATCCGGCTCCAACGGCGGAGCCGGCGGCAGCGGCATCGTCGGTGGTGGCGCCGGCGCGGTCGGGGGCGGAGTGGCGGGCGATGCGGCGTCCGCCGGCGTATCGACCACCCAGGATTTCAATTTGTTGCGCAGTTGATATTCCAGTTCGACATTCATGTTATCCATCATGGATTTCATCATGTCGTACAGGACCGCGCGTTGATCTGTCACGGGTCCGGTATGGTTCGCGGTCACCCGGGCCTCGGCGAATCCCGTGTCGGTGCCATCGTCATTGCGCACATCGATGCGAACAGCCAACTGCCCATTCAGTTCATCGCGATGCCGGACGATGGACGCGTTGAGCACACGAAATGTCGCGATCCCGCTGGTCGCCACTGGTTTCAACCGGTCGCGCGCCATGGCGAACAAGGTTTCCACGGGCTCGACGGGTGACGCGCCGATCAGTTCATTGTCTCCGGAGCCAGGAACGAACCCGTCGGCGGTTTCCACGCGCTGCACGTTCAGGTTGATCGGCGGCAGGTAGCCATAGCGCAATGGCGGGAAGTCGTGGCGCGCGACCGGCGCGGGCGCTTCATCGTCGTCACCGCACGCCGCCAACAACAATGGCAGCAACAACGCGGCGCGGCGGGAGAAGCGAAGCGACATCGCGGATCAGCCTTCCTTGCCGCGCACGCCGTCGCGCTCGAAATGGAAGTCGTAGTTGCAAAACTCACAGGTCATGACGATGTCGCCGCCGACCGCCATGTGATCCAGATCGTCGCTGGAGAAACCCTCCAGAATGTTCGCCAGCCGGGCGCGGGAGCAACGGCAGCCGAACGATAATGCTCGGGCGCGATCGACCGCGACGCCTTCCGCGTGGAACAGGCGCAGCAGCAATCGTTCCGGCTCCAGGTTGTCGTCCAGCAGCTCGGCGTCGGTCAAAGTCCCGGCGAGGATCGTGGCCGTGCGCCATTCCTCTTCCTGCGCCTCTTCGCTCATTTCGGGGTCGATGCCACCGGCGCCGGCGATTTTTTCCAGCACGAAAGCGGCGGCGCGCCAGCCGTCCGGCGTGTGCTGGCAGGCCAGATGGACCATGCAGCGGAGTTGCTCGCTGGTGCTGAAGTAATGCAGCGCCATTTCGGCCAGCGACGCGCCGGCGATCGCGACGATGCCCTGATGGCGCTCGGCCTCGGTGCCGGGATCGACAGTGAACGCCAGGAAGCCCTGGCCAAGCAGCGCGTCGGCACCCGGCGAGGGATCGGCGGCGAGCAACGCCTCCAGCCTGGCACTGTCCATTTGCGCGTAGCCACGCAGTTCGCCGGCGTCGGTACAGTCGGCCAGCAGCAGCCGGACCGGACCGTCGCCCTTCGCCTGCAAGCTGAATGAGCCCTGGAACTTCAACGCGGTCGATAACGCGGCGGCGAGCGCCAACGCCTGGCCGGTCAGCGTGACCACCACGGGATGGTTGTCGTGCCGGCTGAGTAACGCGTCAGCCAGGGGGCCAAGGCGCACCAGGCGGCCTCGGACGGGCCGGCGCGGCAGGAAGAACGGGGTCACGCCGCGCGGCACCACGAGATCGGGCACCGGGGGGCGACCGCCGTCCAGAAAGGCGGGAGTGTCGGACATGCAGACCGATATAGGCGGCGGACCGAATTTCGGCTACCATGCGTGCCGGAGAAATCAGGAGGCTGACCCAAATGTCGCAAACCAAAGGCCGTATCCGTCACGTCGCGCTGAGCGTCGAGGACCCGTGGGAGACCGCGGAATTCTATAAGGACGCTCTGGGGTTGCAGGAAGTGACCGAACTCGACGGGCCGCTCGCCGAGGGCGTGTTCCTGACCGACGGCGTCGTCAACCTCGCGATCCTGAAATTCAAGACCGACGAGGCGGCGCAGGGCACCGGCAAGGATTATGTCGGCATCCATCACATCGGCTTTTGGGTCGATGACGTGGTGGAACAAGGCAAGATCGTGCGTGGCACGGGCGCCGAATGGATCATGGGCGATCCGAACAATCCTGATGGGTATGAGGTGAAGCACCTCGATCTGTCAGGCATCATCTTCGACATCGCCGCGCACGGGTGGGCTGGCGCGCAGAAGGAGCCAGGTCAGGCGGAGAACGTCGTGCATCCGAATCCCCAACGCCGGCTGGCGAAGTTCGATGAGCGGCGCGCGGCGGCCCAGGCGAAGCTCGCGTCGCGGAAGGCGAAGGTGCCGGCCGAGAAGGTGGCGATGGCGGCGGAGTAACGGTTTTCCGGACGTCGTGATCCGATTACCGGGTCACGACGGCTGGACTTCCCATTTTTCCAGCGTGCGTTTCTCGATCGTATCGACGATCAGCTTTTCAGTGGCATAGCCGACGATGGCGATCAGGATCATCGCCGTCATCAGGTCCACGGCCTTGAACTGAAATCGTGATTCCATCAGGACATAACCGATGCCGTCCTGTGAGGCGAGCATCTCTCCGGCCACGATCATGCGCCATGCGCCGCCCAGACTGATGCGCAGGCCGGTGATGATGTAGGGAACGGTCGCGGGCAGGATAACGCGGAAGAACAACGTCACGCCGCGGGCGCCGAAGCAGCGGCCCGCGTCGATGATCACGGGACTGATCTGGCGGGCGCCGGCTTCGGTGCTGAAGAACATCGGAAAGAACGTGGTCGCGAAGACGACGAAGATCACCGCGGCATCGCCCAATCCGAACCAGAGAATGGCGAGAGGGATCCAGGCGATTCCGGGGATGGGGTAGATGCCTTTGATGCTCGGCAGGATGAATTCGCGCAGCGTAACGACACGGCCGAGAACAAGCCCCATGGGAATGGCGATGATGGCGGCGGAGCCGAAGCCGGCCATGGCGCGCAAGAAACTGTGCTCCAGGTGGACGTAGATGTTCGGGCCATACAGCCAATGTGGTTCGTCAATCGCCAATGTCAGGACGACGTTGCGCAGCACCGTCAGCGGCGGCGGCAACAGCAATTCAAGATCCAGCAGCTGAGACATCAGTTGCCAGGCGAACAGGATCGCCAGCACGCCGGTCCCGCCGCGCCACAACCGGCGCCATTGCAAACGACGATGCGCCGCGCGGAGGGTTCGGGCGAAATCCTCGGGCGAGCGGTCGGCCTGAGGCGTGATCGCGCCTTCGATTTTCTGGATGGAATTCATCACTCTCGCCGCACGAAATCCAGGTCGAATACGTCGTTGAGGGTGAGTTTAGGGGAGATCTCGCCGCGCGCCAGCATGGCCTGACCCAGAATGTCCCACCAGGTTTGTGCCGCGGCCTCGGTGAGGCCGACGCGTGGGTCGAACCGTTCGTACATGTCGTCGATCACGGCGGGATCCTGGCGCGACCATTCGGACATGATCGCCACCATCTCGGCTTTTGGCGCGGCGGAGTATGCGGCGCTGGCGTCCCGCAGCGCCTGAGTGAAGCGCTTCGTCACCTCGGGATTTTTGCGCACGAAGTCCCGGTTGGCGCAGACGCCGGTGCCGGGCAGCAGTTTGGCGCGCGCGCCCATGTCGCCGCGGTCGCTGCTCATGAAGACGAAGCCGATGTTGGAACGCAGCGCGAGGGTGGTGGTGAGCGCGTCGTGCATGAAGCCGTCGAGTTGGTGGCTGACCATGGCCGGAAGCATCTCGGGACCGCCGACGGTCAGGAACCGCCAGGCGAAATCGTCCGTGGTCTGACCGTGTTCCCTCAGGTAGGCGCGCAGCAGAATCAAGTGATAAGATGAGGGATTCGAAATACCGATGCGCAGGTTCTGACCACGCAGTTCGTCGAGAGTCTTGCCTTTCAGGTCGTTGCGCATCACCAGGAACGAGCCGCCGGCGATGCCGCCCTCAATCAACGCGATCGGTGACGGTTTGCCGGCTTCGATATAGCGGGAGTCGGCGTGCGCGACCTCCCCGCTCGCGCCCAGGTAAAAGTCGATTCCGCCGCGCATCAATTGCTCGATGCCGGCGGCGGTTTGGCCTGAGGGAAACGGGTTCTCCGCGATGTCCAGGCCCAGGTTCTGGAACGATTTGGTTTTGACCGCGATCCAATAGATCGCGGTGACAATGTTCGGCTTCAGCATGCCGACCTTGATCCGGTCGGCCGCGTTGGCCTGACGCGCGAAGCCCAGAATCGCGGGGCTGGCGAGGAGAACCCGCCGGCGCATCGGTTACAGCCCGCTGCGCGTATAGAAGCGCACCGGATTGTCCCAGAACATCTTTTGCTTCCGTTCCGAGGGCGTGTTGTTCCAACCCAGAACGATGTTGGTCGACTCCGGAAAAGCGCTTTCACCATGCGGGTAATCCGATGCGTACATCAACACGTTCTCGCCGACGATATCGGCGACCATGTTGGTGACTTTCTCGCCCTCCGACACTTCGATGCTCTGGTAATAGCGGCCGCTCATAACGTATTCACTGGGCGTATGCTTCAGATTGGCGGGCAACGCGGCGCGAATGGTGTGCATGTGCTCATCCAGGCGCGCCATCCAGAACGGCAGCCAGCCATGGCCCGCTTCCAGACAGCCAAGCCGCAGCCGAGGGAAACGATCCAGCAATCCGCTGCCGATCAGCGCGGCCATGTTGCGCATGCCGCACCACGGATGCGCGGCGGATCGTTGCAGCCACAGATTGTCCCATGTGTCGAGGCCGCCTGGCGCGTAAGGCGGCATCACGGTGAAGGTGTGCAGCACGGCGGACAGATCGAGTTCCTGTGCCTCGGCCCAGATCGGATCGAGCGACGGCAGGTCAATCGGCGTGCCGTATGGCGCGTAGACCAGCACGCCCCATGCCCATTTGTCCTTCCCGGCGCGGCGCATTTCCTTGACGCTGCCTTCGACATCTCGGGCGCTGACCAGCAGCACGCCGCCGAGGCGATCGGGATACGGGGAACAGTAATCGTTCATCCAGCGATGGAACGCCTGATACATGCCCATTTCCAGCGGAACGTCGTCTCCGGCGGTGAAGGTGCCGAACCAACCGGACGGTAGCATGAAGTTCACGTCGGCGCCTTCGTAATCCATGTCGGCGATGCGCGCGGCGGAGGAACGATCGACATCCGGATTGATCGGCTTCTTGCGGTTCACGCCGGTAAAGCCCGCCATATAGCCGGCGGGTTGCGTGTCCACCGATTCGGTATACAGCCGCCGCTGATAAATCCGTTGGCCTTTGTTATAGGACACGTGCCCGTTCTTGTTGGTGGTACGATATTGCTCCCACCCCGCCAGCCGGGTTTTGTCGTCCGCTGTTAAATACGGTTCCAGAACGTCGATGTAGGGGCCGACATGCGCATCCGTATCGAAAAATTTATATCCACCGCGTGCCATATCTCTCTCCTCTCAGGTTAATTCGCCACCGGGGCTTTTTTCATACTTCGCCGACACGGACCGCGAGAGATACTTTTCCTCGAGCACGCGTTGCTTTTCGAGTCCTTCGCCACCGGCGGGCATTTCCGGAATCGTGTAAGGGCGGTCCTTGCGGCTTTCGACGAAGTCTTCCCACGCGGCGACGCCTCGCTGGGAGAAATCCGCCATGAAATCCGACAATGCGGCCCAACCGACGTGATGCGTGAAACCGGGCAGCCAGGCGATGGTGACGCCAAGCGCCAGATGCTCATCGAGCGTCAGATAACGCGGCAACTTGCCTTTCATGAACGACAGCGGGCCAGAGACGGCCTTGCGCGCCATGCCGATCTCATCCGGCGAATGCGGCGATTCCAACTGCACCCAATCGACGCCGGCCTCGGTCTCGTAGGCCGCGAGCCTGGCCAACGCGTCGTCCAATCCGCCATTCGCCGCGTCACGGGCGTAACATTGCGCCATGATCACGAAACTCGGGTCGAGTTCGTTCTTCATATCGACGGCGGCGCGATAGCGGGCGATCGCTTGCTCCAGGGGCACGACTTCGACGCCGGCGCTTTGGGTGCGGCGCTTGCCTTCGATGGGTTGATCGTCGATGCGGACGCCGGCGATGCCCGCGCGGATGCACTCGCGCACCATGCGGCGCACCGCCATGACGCCGCCGTGACCGGTGTCGCCGTCCATGATCACCGGAGTCGAGACGGCATTGGCGATCCACCCGGCGATCTGCACGCACTCGGTCATCGTCAGCGTGCCGACATCTGAGAGGCCGGTATAAGCACCCACCACGCCGCCGGTGCCGACGAACAATGCCTCACAGCCGTGCTTTTCCATGATCCGCGCCAGTGTGGCGGAGGGCGGGTGCAACACCGACAGCACGCGATCCTTGCGATGGATCAATTTTTTGAGCCGGGCGGAGGCGGATTCAGTCGGATACGATGCCATGGTCGCGCATCTCCTTTAAAACCTGTGATTTGATCGCGAGGAACTCGGCGGAGTGGCGGTCGCGCGGGCGCGGCAAGGTGACGGTCAGATCCGCGGCGAGCCGGCCGGGCGACGGCTTCAGGATCACGATACGATCGGCGAGATAAACCGCTTCCTCGATGTCGTGGGTGACGTAAATGACGGTGCGGCGTTCCTCGACCCAGGTGTTGACGAGGTAATCTTGCAACGTCATGCGATTGATCGCGTCGATGGCGGAGAACGGTTCGTCCATCAGCAACAAAGCGGCGTCGGTAAGAGCCCAGGCTCGGGCGACGGCGACACGGTGTTTCATTCCGCCGGAGAGTTGGTAGGGGTACAAATCAGCGTCGCCGGCGAGACCGACGGTGCTCAGGACATGCATCGCACGTTCTCGCGCGGCGGGCTTCTTCCAGCCACTCATCAGCAGGCCGAATTCGACATTGCGTACGACGGTCAGCCACGCGAACAGCGCCGGGTCCTGAAACACTACGCCACGGTCCAGTCCTGGGCCTTTGATCGGCTTGCCGTTGAGCAGCACCTTCCCGCTGGTGGGGTGCGTGAGGCCGGCAACGATTCTCAAGAAGGTACTTTTGCCGCAGCCGCTGGGGCCGAGAATACACAGCAGTTCGTTACGCTGGATCGTGAGATTGAGATGGTCGAGCGCGTGGTTCCAACCCGTCTGGCCTTTATACAAATGATCGACGTCAATCGCCTCGATGACAGGCGGCGCGGTTGGCGCCTCCATCAACATGGGCGTGAACGGAGCGGGCTGCCGGCGCGATGCGGCACAGGTCTGGACTCCTCCCAAGTTTCACGGTATGAAACCGCGTTTTGTTTTATCATCCTTCAGCGGCCTTCCCGGCTTGTCAAGCGGCATGAGTGGCGACCGGTACAACGTCTCGGCGGTGGAACGAGCGCTGGACGTATTGAATGCGTTCACGCATCAACGGCCGGAATTGTCGCTGACCGATATCGCGTCGATCACGAAACTTCATAAGGCGACGGCGTTCCGGTTGCTGGCGACATTGTGTCATCGCGGCATGGCGATGAAGAACCCGACGACAGGGCTGTACCGGCTGGGATTCGGGGTTATCGCGTTGTCGGAAGTGGCGAAGACGTCCACGGGATTTGTCAGCCAGGCGCGGCCCTCCATGCGGCGGGTGCGCGATGAACTGAACGAAACGGTTTATATCGCGGTGCGCGTGGGCGATGTGCGCATCAGCCTTGATCAGTTGGAAGGATTGCGGGACATCAGGCGGGTGGTGGCGATCGGTACGCCGACCCCGCTTTACGTCGGCAGCACCAGCCGGGTTTTGCTGGCCGCCATGCCGGACGAGGAAATCGCCGCGTATTTCGCCCGGACCACCTTCGTGCCGCCGTTTCCGGGCGCCAAGGTCGATGCGCCGACGCTATGGCGCGCCATCGCGGAAATTCGCCGCGACGGCTACGCGGAGACGCACAACAAACGGATCGATGAGGGCGCGTCGATCTCCGCCGCCGTGCGCGGACCGGCGAATGAGGTCGTGGGCGCGCTGACCGTTTCGGTGCCCATCGGACGTTACACCGCGGAGGTGCGCGGCCGGGCGATCGAAGTGGTGACCGAAGCGGCGCGCGCGTTGTCGCGTCAGCTTGGAGCGCCGGAGTCAGTAACCGGCGGCGCGATCCACCGTTTCACGTAACGGTTTCCCATCCAGGAATCGACCCAGGTTATCAACGAACAACTGGGCCACGACGGAGTCGCGCTTTGGGTGACCGCCGCCGATGTGCGGCAACACGATGATGCCGTCGGCTTTCCAGAACGGGTGCGTTTCGGGAAGCGGCTCCTGCCGGAAGACGTCCAGGATGGCGCCGCCGATCTTCTTCGACCCAGCCGCGGCGATCAAAGCGGCATCGTCGATCAGGTGGCCGCGGCCGAAGTTCAACAGCCAGGCGGTGGGTTTCATGTGCGACAGGCGCTCGGCGTCGATGAAGTTCTCGGTCGCCGGCGTCGCGGGCAGCAGCAGCACGACGAAGTCGGAGCGGGCGAGCACGTCATTGGTGCGCTCCGGCGGCAGGACTTCGGCGAGGCCGGGCAGCGGCGTGGGATTTCGTTTCGTTCCGATGACGGTCATGCCCAGAGCGTTGGCCAGGCGCGCGACGTCCTGTCCGACGGCGCCCAGACCGAGGATGCCGAGTGTTTGGCCGGTCAACGGGGTGGCGACGCGGCGGACCCATTTGGAGTGTTGCTGGTCCGCGACGCAGGCCGCGTACGGTTTGGTCAGATAGAACAGACCGCCGAGGATATTCTCCGGCATCGATTCGCGGTGGGTGCCGCGGGCGCAGGTCAGGGTCAAACCCACCGGCAAATCCGGCAGCGCCAACCATCCCTCCACACCAGCGGTCAGCGCCTGGGCCCAACGTAGCGCGGGCATTCGGGGTAGCAGGCCGGGCGGCGCGCCCCACGCGAGCAAGGCTTCCGTCTGGGCCAGTTGGCTGGACGACGGCTGGTCCTTGCGGGACAGGACATCGACGGTGACGCGGTCGGACAGGCCGGCGGCGGTGATGGCATTGACATACGGCTCGGCGCCGTCGGTCCACAGCAAAAGATTGGTTGGCATGGGCGGATCCTGTTCGAGGTTGCCGCCAGCCTAAAGGGTCGCGCGAGGCTGAGTCTACGCCGCCTTCGGCACCGTCCGCTTCGCCCGCAACCGCCGGATCCGTCGCGCGTCGGCGTCCAGAATCCGGAACTCCAACCCGGACGGATGCGAGATCACCTCGCCCTTCGCCGGTACCCGGCCCGCCAGAGTGAACACCAGCCCGCCCACCGTATCGATGTCCGCGTCGCGTTCGTCCTCGCTCAGCACGGGGCCGACGCGTTTCTCGAAGTCCTCCACCGGTAGCCGGGCGTTCAGGTCGAAAGCGCCGTCGGGACGCTCGGTCACCATGGGCGCTTCCTCATCGTCGTGCTCGTCGTCGATTTCGCCGGTGATCGTTTCGACCAGGTCCTCGATCGTCACCAGCCCGTCGATGCCGCCGTATTCGTCCACTACCAGCGCCAGGTGCACCCGCTGCTGACGCATCTGCAGCAACAGATCCAGCACCCGGATGCGCGGCGCCACCATCAGCGGCTTGCGCAGGATCGCCTCAAGGGAGAACGCCTCGGGCCGGCCGACGTAAGCAAACACGTCCTTGACGTGTACCATGCCGATGATGTCGTCCAACTGCTCCCGATACACCGGCAAACGCGAGTGCCCATCGCCGCGGATCTGGTCGATCGTCTGCTCCAGGGTGAGGTCGGCGCGCATGGCGACGATGTCGGCGCGCGGCACCATGACGTCGTCGGCGGTGGTTTCGCGCAGGCGCAGGATATTGGCGATCAGCAGCCGTTCGTGGCGGTCGAGCTCGGACGGCGGGGCGGCCGCTTCCGGCGCGTCGGCGGCCTCCTGCATCAGTTCGGCGATGGATTCCCGCAACGTCGGCTCGGGCGTCTTGCCCAGAAGCGCGCGGATGCGATTGACGAAGGAAGCTCGGCCACTCACGCGCTTTTCCCCTGGGCGGCTTTCCACGGATTGGGCACCCCGATGCGGTGCAGCAAGCGGGCTTCCTCCATTTCCATGCGGCGCGCCTCGCCCGGCTGCTGGTGATCGTGGCCGCGCAGGTGCAGCACGCCGTGCACGATCAGATGTGCCAGATGATGCGTCAGCTTACGTCCAGAGGACGCCGCCTCTCGGCGGATGACGCCAAGCGCCAGTACCAGTTCAGGGGCGGGATGTTCGTAGGTCAACACATTGGTGGGCTTGTTCTTGCCGCGATGGCGGGCGTTGAGGCCTCGTACCAGGCGATCGTCCGCCAGCACCACGCTGACACCCGACGGTGCCGCGACGCCCATGACCTGAGCGGCCCGCGCGACGAGTACATCCACTCGCGGCACGAACCGGCGCCAGGCTGGGTCCATCACGATGACCCGGAGTTGTGTTTCGGCCTCCTGTTCAGGGGAGGCCCGCCGACTATGCGGTTCCATTATCCTTGTCGCGGGACTTGCCCGGTGACTGTCTTCAGCCCGGCATTATGCCGCGGCGCACCCAGGAAAGCCAGCACGGTGTTAGGTCGGTCATGCAACCGTCATGGCGCGTCGTTGACCTGGGCCGACCGGCGGATCATATGGCACGTCGGCACGGTCCGCGCCGCGTCGAATCCCCGGGCGAGGGCAGCATGACGAAGGTGACGGAACCACGGTTCATCATCAGCACAGCCGGCCAGGTCGCGGCGGAACTCGCGCGCAGTGGCGTGGATGCCGATCAACCGGTGATGATCGCGATTGAACCGGATGATTGGCTGACTGAGGTCCGCCGGTTCGCTCGGCCACGGGTGATCGCGGAAGGTTGGACCGACGAAGACATCGATCGCATCATCGACGAAGAGCATGACGCGGTGCAGTCATTGCTCAAATGAGGCTGGTGGTAGACACCAACGTCTTCGTCAGCGCCGCTATCAAGGACACCGCGTGGCCCGCGTTGGTCGTCCGTTGGTTTGACAGATTCGGCGGTCTGCTCAAAACATCGGCCACGGAACAAGAGGTGTTCGGCATGGCCCAGGCGATGCGGTACGCCGACCGAATCGATGTGCGGCGGGTGTCACCACCGCCGTTGGTCGCGGAACAGACCGTCCCGCCCCGTGGAAAAGCGCCGGGTGAATGTGTCACCGATCGAACAGGAGCGGGCGACAACGTCAGGCCGGATGGCCCGGACGAAGCGATCCCTCAGTCCCCGCCGCCCAGCCTTGCCCCCGCCTCGCGCCGCGTGTCACCCTCGGCGGTGGCGCGCTGGTCGTAGGCATCGACGATCCGGCCGACCAGCGGGTGGCGCACCACGTCGCGATTGTCGAAGCGAACGACCTTGATGCCTTGCACGCCCTCCAGCGTGTCCAACGCGTCGGCCAGACCCGATCGCATGCCGTGCGGCAGATCGACCTGCGTCAGATCGCCGGTGATGACCATGCGGGAGCCCTCGCCCAACCGGGTCAGAAACATCTTCATCTGAACGGCGGTGGTATTCTGGGCCTCGTCGAGAATGGCGAAGGAATGCGCCAGGGTGCGGCCGCGCATGAAGGCCAGTGGAGCGACTTCGATCTCACCATTGGCCATGCGGCGGATTACCTGGTCGGCGGGCATCATGTCGTGCAGCGCGTCGTATAAGGGCCGCAAATAGGGATCGACCTTCTCCTTCATGTCGCCGGGCAGAAAGCCGAGCCGCTCGCCCGCCTCCACCGCCGGGCGCGACAGGATGATGCGGTCCACGCTGCCCGCTTGCAGCATCGCGACGGCCTGCGCCACCGCCAGATAGGTTTTGCCGGTGCCGGCGGGACCGACGCCGAACACCATTTCGTGCGACGAGAGCGCTTCCATATACGCCACCTGGCCGGCGCTGCGGGCCCCCACGGCGCCTTTGCGGGTGCGAATGGCGGGCAGGTCCGACAGCGGCAGCCGAGGGTCGGTGTCCACTTCGACCATGCGGATCGCCGCCTCGACGTCCGGTTTGCCGACGCTTTCGCCGCGTTCCAACCGCCGCCACAACCCTTGCAGCGCGTTCTGCGCCGCTTCCACCCGCGCCGCGTCGCCGGCGATGGCGACCCGGTTGCCGCGGCAGGAGAGCCTGACACCGAGCGCCTGCTCGATTCGCACCAAATGCCGGTCATGATCCCCTAAAAGCAGGGGCAACAGCATGTTATCGTTGAACTGAACGGTGATGGCCTTGCCGCCATTGGGCGGGGTGGCCGAGGATGCGAGCGAACCGGCGATTTGGGTCAAGCGCTGAGTCTCTCCTGGACAAGGGTTCCTGACAACGAGTTTGGATGAACGTCACGGATCAGCACCGCCCGTTCCTCGCCGACGAGGCTGACAGAACCGGTGATGTGAATGGGTTGAAGATATTGTGACCGTCCAACGACCTGACCAGGGTGGCGGCCCGGTCCGGTGAACAGCACGTCCATGGTGGAGCCGACACAGGCCGTGTTGAATCGCGTCTGTTGCTCCCGCAGCAGGGCTTGCAACGACTGGAGGCGGCGGTCTTTCACGGCTTCCGGCACCTGTCCGGGCGCACCCGCCGCCGGCGTTCCTGGCCGCCGCGAATACTTGAAACTATACGCCTGGGCGAAACCGACATCGCGAACCAGAGCCATCGTGGCTTCAAAATCGGCGTCGGATTCTCCCGGATGGCCGACGATGAAGTCGGACGACAGCGCCAGTTCCGGACGGGCTTCGCGCAGCCGGGCGGTCAGGCGGCGGTAGTCGTCGGCGGTGTGCTTGCGGTTCATCGCCGCCAGGATGCGGTCGGAGCCGGACTGCACCGGAAGATGCAGGAACGGCATCAGGGTTGGCAGGTCGCGGTGCGCCTCGATCAGTCCGTCGTCCATGTCGCGGGGATGCGACGTCGCGTAACGCAGTCGCGCCAGGCCCGGCAGGTCCGCCATCGCGCGCAACAGACGGCCCAGACCCCAGGGCGTGCCGTCGGGTGCCTCGCCGTGCCAGGCGTTGACGTTCTGGCCAAGCAACGTGATCTCCCGGGAGCCTTGCGCGATCAGGCGGCGGGCTTCGGCCAGGATGGTGGCGGCGGAGCGGCTTTGCTCGGCGCCGCGGGTGTATGGGACGACGCAGAAGCTGCAGAACTTGTCGCAGCCTTCCTGCACGGTCAGGAACGCGGTGACGCCCTGGGGCGCGGATTGTTCCGGCAGATGGTCGAACTTGTCCTCGGTGGGGAAGTCCGTTTCGATCACCGCGCCGCCGGCCCGCGCCGCCTGAGCCACCATCTCCGGTAGACGATGGTAGGTCTGCGGGCCGAGCACGATGTCCACGTAGGGGGCACGGGCGAGAATTTCCTTGCCCTCGGCCTGCGCCACACAACCGGCGACGGCCAGGATCATGCGGCCGTCGGTTGCGTCCTTCAGGCGGCGCAGACGGCCGAGCTCGGAAAACACCTTCTCAGCCGCTTTGTCGCGGATATGGCAGGTGTTGAGGATCACCATGTCGGCGCCCTCGGGCGTGTCGGTCGGGGCGTAGCCGAGCGGGGCCAGCACGTCGGACATGCGGCCGCTGTCGTACACGTTCATCTGGCAACCCCAGGTGATGACGTGCAGACGCTTGCGCGCGGGTTCATGGGACGTCCGAAGGATCGTGATTGCCTGGTCCGCGCCGGTCATTGACCAAACTCCGCCACACCCAACCGGAACAGCCCGGCTGGAACGGCGGGAGACATCGTTGGGGCTGAGCCCCTGGTCAAGCGGGTGCGTGCAATATGGACTCCGGTTGGCGGAGGGAGTGTGCCAGGAAGGGAGGCGGTGTTGTCAATGATTCGAATTGGGGCGGGGAGGACGGGAGGGGCGGTTCGGCCCGGGAGCGCAACGGAAAATCCCGGACCTGGCGCCACTGAAGTAATACCAGCCGCCAGGAATGACGTACCGGCCACCCAGCCGTCATGCCAGGGCCCGACCCTGGCATGTCGTGATGCAGGTCCGGTGCTCGCGGATCAGGGAAAGATATCTGGGCAGGCCGATCCTCGGGTCAAGCCCGAGGAAGACGCTACAGGGGCTCCGCGTCTCCGCTTTGAATACTTGCGTTGCCGACCCCGCACTCGGTCAGCTACGGCGAGCCGGCAACCAAATCGCGGATAATACTCTTCAATCTCCACGCAAGATCTGACTTAAAAACAATCTTAACCGATCCGTTTGCGGATTTTCGAAAATCTGCCCAGGTGGCCCGCTTTCGACTATTTCTCCACGGTCCATGAACACGACGCGATGCGCGACCTGACGGGCGAACCCCATCTCATGCGTCACGCAAACCATCGTCATGCCGGATTCCGCCAAACCGATCATCGTATCCAGTACTTCCTTGATCATCTCCGGATCCAACGCCGACGTCGGCTCATCGAAAAGCATGACTTTCGGCTGCATGCACAGCGCCCGGGCGATCGCCACGCGTTGTTGCTGACCGCCGGACAACTGACCCGGATACTTCTTCGCCTGTTCCGGAATTTTGACCCTCTCCAGATACGTCATCGCAAGTTCTTCAGCCTGTGCCTTGGGCATCTTGCGGACCCAGATCGGCGCCAGCGTGCAGTTCTCCAGAATGGTCAGATGCGGAAACAAATTGAATGACTGAAACACCATGCCGACTTCGCGACGAATCGTGTCCAGCGCTCGCGTGTCATCGGTCAGTTCGGTATCCTCAACGAAAATCCGGCCCGCCTGATGCGTCTCCAACCGGTTGATGCAGCGGATCATCGTGGACTTTCCGGAACCCGACGGGCCGCAAACGACCACGCGTTCCCGCTCCCCGATGGTCAGCGAAATGTCGCGCAATACGTGCAAGGCACCGTACCACTTGTTCACCTTATCCAGCGTGATCGCCGCTTTTCCCGTTACCGTCTGGCTCATGGCGCGCGTGCTCCGTCAGCGGCGTTGCGATGCGCCAAGTTCTCGTTCCAGCCCGCGGCTGTAACGAGACATGGCGAAGCAGAACGCGATGTAAATCAGTGCGAGCGTGATGTAGACCTCGGTCGAAAAGCTCTGCCAGGGTGGATCGCTCAATGCGACCTTTCCCATGGTCAACAGGTCGAACAGGCCGATGATCAGCACCAGGCTGGTGTCCTTGAAGAAGCCGATGAACGTGTTGACCAGTGGCGGAATCACAAGGCGCAACGCCTGCGGCAGCACGATGAAGCCGGTCTTTTTCCAGTAGCTCAGGCCAAGAGCGTCGGCCGCTTCGGCCTGGCCTTTGGGCAGCGCCTGCAGGCCACCGCGCACGACCTCGGCCAGATAGGCGGCGGCGAACAGGATAATGGCGATCTGCGCGCGCAACAATTTGTCGATGTTGACTCCGGCGGGCATGAACAGGGGGAACATCACGCTGGCCATGAACAGAACGGAGATCAACGGCACGCCGCGGATCAGTTCGACGTAAACGACGCAGAGCGTTTTCACCGCCGGCAAGTGCGTGGACCGGCGGCCGAGGGCCACCAGGACCGCCAACGGAAAGCCGAACGCGAGGCCGAACGTCGCCAGGATCAGCGTGATCGGCAGGCCGCCCCATTGATCGTCGCTCACCACCGGCAGGCCGAACACGCCGCCCCACATCAACACACCGACGACGGTCAAAGCGGCAGCCCAGATCAGCACGAGTTCCTTGCGCCAGAAGCGCCGCATCGCGGAGACAGCGTAAAGTCCGATGAAAATCAGCACCACGATCGCCGGGCGCCATTGCTCGTCGTATGGGTAACGGCCGAACAGGATCAGCCGGTACTTATCGGCGATGACAGCCCAGCATGCGCCGATGCCTTTGATGTTTTGGCAGACGGCGGTTTGGGCGATGCCGTTGGCCGAGTAAGGTACCGTCCAGATCGCGTTGAAGAGCGCCCACGAGACGAAGGCGATGATGATGCGGACAATGATGTAGCCGAGCGCGAGTGTCACCGCGGTCGATATCCATGTTGGGAACAGGTTGGTCTTCAACCATGCCAACGCTCCCGCGCCGGCTGGCGCGTCACGCGATGGAACCGGTAGGGGCCGCGCGACGCTTGAGGTCATGCTCATGGGCTCAGCGCTCCACCAGCGCGATGTGCGCGTTGTACCAGTTCATGAACAGGCTGATCGACAGGCTGATGGTCAAATAGACGGCCATGATGACCGCGATGCCCTCGATCGCCTGGCCGGTCTGGTTCAATGTCGTATTCGCAACCGAAACGAGATCCTGGTAGCCGATGGCGACCGCGAGCGAGCTGTTCTTGATCAGGTTCAAATACTGGCTGGTCATCGGCGGAACGATCACGCGCAACGCCTGCGGCAGGACGATCCGCCGAAGCACCGCGCCTCGTTTCAGGCCCAGAGCCCCCGCCGCCTCCCATTGGCCCATCGGCACGGCCTGAATGCCGGAGCGCACGATCTCCGCGATATAGCCGGCGGTGTAGGTTACCAGCCCCAGAAGCAAAGCGAAGTATTCGGGGCTGATGTTGGCGCCGCCGGTGAAATTGAAGCCATGCAAAGCGGGCACGTCCCATTGGAACGGTGCGCCAAGCACGGCCCAAACCAATAGCGGCAGTGCCAGCAGCATGCCCACCGCGACGGGCCAGACGGCGGGACGGTCGCCTGTCGCCTCCTGCAGCAACCGCGCGCGGCGGTTCCACCACCAGGTGCCGACGATACCGACGATGAACATCAGCAAG
>Ga0182013_10001424_pt1 | contig 32866 bp, 31 predicted proteins | sample 612S2MmetaG_FD_120487 | JGI IMG/M metagenome (GOLD analysis project Ga0182013, IMG submission 120487) | Permafrost microbial communities from Stordalen Mire, Sweden - 612S2M metaG | ecosystem: Environmental > Terrestrial > Soil > Wetlands > Permafrost | place: Sweden: Stordalen | collected... | reverse complement strand
TCGACATCGACGAAGGTTCCGATGAAGTCCGTCCCGAGCGTGAGCTTGCCTGAGCGTGGCTGCAGTGACGCCAGAAAATCCTTCAACGTGCTCGCGGACTCCGAAGGGCTGACCATCACCACGCTGGGAAAGTCCGCGAGCCGCGTGATCGGCATGATCTCGGCGTCATAATCGAACGCGATATCCTGGCGGTGCAGGACCGGCGTCATCGAGTTGGTGATGACGCTGCCGACCATGAGCGTGTAACCGTCCGGCTGACCGATCAGCTCGCTGAGCGCATTGATGCCATATTTCCCCGGCTTGGCGTCGAGCGTGACGGGCTGACCCAGAATTTTCTGCAGCCCGTCGGCGAGCACTTTGGCGGCGTAGCCGGTCGATCCGCCCGGCGGAAACGGGATGACAAGCCGGATCGGCTTGTCCGGATATTGCGCGTTGGCCGGAAGCGCACCGGCAATCGCCAGCAGCAGAGCGAACACGCAGCGTTTGACCCACATCGGATCGCCCCCCGACTTTTTGTTCTCGCCCGGTCGGCAGCCGGCGCGGTGACAGGCACCGCCGCGGCGCTGCGTCACCGTCGCTTGCTTGACAGCCGCCGGAACTTGTCAGACAACATACATATGACCGCTGATGTGCTCAAGCTCAATGTTGCCCGGCTGCCCGCGCTCAATCGCGTCGACGAGGTCGCCCGAGAGCTGATGAGCCGCATCCGCTCCGGTGAGCTGCAGCCGCACATGCGGTTGCCGTCGGAGCAGACCATGGCCGCGCAATTCGGCGTCAGCCGCACCGTGATCCGCGAGGCGATCGCGCGCCTGAAGAACGAGGGCTTAATCACGACGCGGCAAGGCAGCGGCGCTTTCGTGCGCGATTGGCAAGCCAACGCGCTACATCTGGATCCGGAGATCGGCAAGAATCTCGAATCGGTTCTATTCATTGCCGAATTGCGCAAAGGCATCGAAGCCGAAGCAGCGGCGCTTGCCGCCGAGCGGCGCTCGCGCAAGGAGATGATCGCTATCGAACAGGCCTTTGCCAGGGTGTGCGAAGCCACCCGTGCGCGCGGCGACAGTACGCGGGCCGACATGGGTTTCCATCGTACAATCGCGGGCGCGTCGCATAATCCCTATTACACCGCCATTCTTGATTATCTCAGCCAGTTTCTGGTGCAAGCGCTGCGGATCAGCCGCGGCAATGAGGCATTGCGCGAGGATTTCGCGCAGCAGGTGGAAAGCGAGCACCTCGATATCGTCGATGCCGTTCGCCGCAAAGACAGTTCGGCGGCGCGCCTCGCCGCGCAAATTCATATGGATCAGGCGCGCATCCGGATCGGCAAGGCAGGTCGCGACATCTGGGCAAAAAATGGCAAACGGCTGACGGAAGTGCTGATTCCGCCGTCGATCTTGTCGGCGCGGCCGGCAAAACGGGGCCGCGACGGCTAGCAGAGGCCGAGCCCTCGGCGCGCGACCAGGGCTCCACGCGGTAGCGAAAAGTAACGGAGTCAACGGCGATGCTCGACACCCAACTCAAATCCGGATTTCGCGAGACCACCACCGTTCAAGACGGCATGGTAATCGATTGGGACCTGCCGATCACGATGGACGATGGTGTCGTGCTGCGCGCCGACGTATTCCGTCCGGTCGCGCCGGGCCGCTATCCGGTCATCGCGTCATACGGCCCCTATGCGAAATGGCTCGCGTTCCAGGACGGTTACCCCACGGCCTGGGAGATCATGGTGCGCGAGCATCCCGATGTCGCCGCCGGCTCGACCAACAAATACCAGAGCTGGGAAGTCGTCGATCCGGAGAAATGGGTGCCCGAAGGCTACGTCGTGTTACGCGTCGATTCGCGCGGCGCCGGGCGTTCGCCCGGATTCATCGATCATTTCTCGCCGCGTGAAACGCAGGATCTCTACAACGTCATCGAATGGGCGGCGGCGCAGCCTTGGAGCAATGAAAAAATCGGGCTTGCCGGTATTTCCTATTACGCCATCAACCAGTGGCAGGTGGCCGCGCTGCAGCCGCCGCACCTCACAGCGATCTGCATCTGGGAGGGCGCCGGCGACTGGTATCGCGACAAGAATCACCACGGCGGAATTCTCTGCTCATTCCAGACCAACTGGTACGATATGCAGGTCAGAACTGTGCAGCACGGACTTGGCACGCGCGGTCCGACGAGCCGCATGAACGGCGAGCTGGTGTGCGGACCGGAGACGCTGTCCGACCAAGAGCTGGCGCGGCAACGCTGCACGTTCGGCGAAGATATTGCGGCGCATCCGCTCGATGACGCCTACCACCGGGCGCGTTCCGCCGACTGGGACAAGATCAAGGTGCCGCTGTTGTCCTGCGGCAATTGGGGCGGTAACAGTCTGCATATCCACGGCAATATCGAGGGTTTCGTTCGCGCCGGGTCGCAGCAAAAATGGCTCGAGATGCACGGCGATCGGCACTGGACGCTGTTTTACACCGATTACGGCGTGCAGCTGCAGAAGCGGTTTTTCGGCCATTTCCTCAAAGGCGAAGACACCGGCTGGTCGAAGCAGCCACCGCTGCAATTGCAGATCCGGCATCCGGGCGAGAAATTCATCGAGCGCCATGAAAACGAGTGGCCGTTGGCGCGCACGCAATGGACCAAGCTTTACCTGAATTTAGCCGACACCGCGCTGGCGCCGGTGGCCGACGCTGTGCCGAAGACCGCGCGCTTCGCCGCGCTCGGCGACGGACTAACCTTCCTCACCCCGCCGCTCGAACATGACATCGAGCTGACCGGCCCGTCGATGGCCAGGCTTTTCGTTTCGTCCACCACCACGGACGCCGATCTCTTTCTCGTCCTGCAGGTGTTCGCGCCGGATGGCAGCGAAGTCGTCTTCCACGGCGCGCTCGATCCGCACACCCCGGTCGCGCAAGGTTGGTTGCGGGCTTCGCATCGCAAGCTCGACCCGATTGTGAGCACGCCCTATCGGCCGTATCACACGCACGACGAAAAGCAGCCGCTGGTCCCCGGCGAAGTCGTTCAGCTCGATATCGAGATCTGGCCGACCTGCATCGTCATTCCCGCCGGTTATCGGATCGGGCTTTCGGTGCGCGGCAAGGACTATGTTTACAAGGGCGAAAGCGGCGGCCGGCTTTCCAACATGAAGAACGAATTCACGGGCTGCGGACCATTCCTGCATGACGATCCGGTCGACCGGCCGATCGAGATCTACGGCGGAACGACAACGATCCACGCCGGACCGGGGCAGGAGAACTTTCTACTGCTCCCCGTCATTCCGCCGAAACCATGACCAGCCGACAAGAGGGATTTCCCGTCATGAGCGACACCGCCAAAAGCTATAGCGCCGAGAGCCAACAAACCCACAATGCGCGAACACCGGGCGCCAAACGCGCGGCACCGGGCGAATATTATTTCGACATGACCAAAGTGAATTCGATCATGGGCGGTCCGGCCTATTCCACCGTATTCGGCGGCTGCGTCGAGGGCGAGCGCATGATTGCCGCCCTGATGCGCATGCCGGCGGGCACCGGCGCGGAGCCGCATTCGCATCCCAACGAGCAATGGGTCTACATCCTCGAAGGAACCATGGATTCCACGGTCAATGGCAAGCGCCATTTGGCCGGACCCGGCTCGGCAGTCTACATCCCCGCCGACACCATTCACCACGCCACGGCGACCAAGGACGGCGACGTCGTCTTCTTCACCGTCAAGGATGCCTCGCACGGCCTGCACGGGGTCAAAAAGCAGAACGCGTAAGGATCGGCCCGACCGTACGGTCGCGTCCGCCGTCGGTCTGCGCCGTCGTCGAAGCACGCAGCGATGGAGCGGCTGCCGATGCCCAAGCTTCCAATAGCAGCGACGATCGTGGGTGGCGTACTGACGTTCGCGTTATTCGGCGTGAACCTGGGGGTCCTCTCGCCCGGCGTCGCGCAGGGCGCAACGCTTCGACAGTTCGCCGTCACGATCAAAGAGCGCAAGCTCGACGCGGCAGAAAACGTTATCCGCGTGAGCCAAGGCGAAGACGTCGAAATCGTGCTGACCTGCGACGAGGCCGCCGAACTGCATCTGCACGGCTACGACCTGCTGCTTTCTTTGACGCCGAACGTCCCCGGCAAATTACAATTCACCGCGAAGATTGCCGGTCGATTCCCGCTTGAGGCCCACCGGTTCGGGCCCGAAACGAACACCGACGCGAGCGCCGGCAGACATCACAGTACGGGTCCGCTGCTCTATCTCGAAGTCTTGCCGCGTTAGGCTGCCGTGCCAGCGCGCGTCCTCCTTCGTTATCTAGCGCTGCTTGCCGCGACCGCCGTGCCAGCTTACGCGCACGGATTCGGCGCCCGCTACGATCTTCCGATCCCGCTATCATTTTATGTCTTTGGAGCCGGCGCGACGGTCGCTTTGTCATTCGTGCTGGTCGCCGCGTTTCTGCGAACCGCGGGCCGGGCAGCCGATTATCCGCGCCTGCGCCTTGCACGGTCCGGTCCGTTGCGCCGCTGCGCGGACGGGATGGCGATCGTTCTGCGCCCGCTCGCCGCCGCCTATTTCGCATTGATGATCGCGGCCGGACTGTTCGGCGTGCAGAGCCCGATGCGGAACATCATCGTCGTCTCGGTTTGGATCGTCGGCTGGGTCGCAATTTCCCTGTGCTCGGCGCTCATCGCCGACATTTGGCGCGTGCTCAATCCCTGGGACACGCTTTTTTCGGCAGGAGAGTATATTCACGCGAGGCTGCGCCCGGGGCGCCCTCTGGGACCGCGCTGGCCTTATCCGGCGGCGCTCGATCGCTGGCCGGCCTTGCTTCTTTTTGTCGTATTCGCCTGGATGGAACTGGTCTGGGACGGCCGCGACGTACCGGCGCGACTGGCGCACGCCATGCTGCTTTATTCCGGCATGACTTGGCTCGGCATGCTGGCTTACGGACGGCAAACGTGGCTTGCGCGCGCCGAAGTCTTCACCATCGTATTCGGAATTTTTGCCCGGTTTGCGCCGCTGGCCGTAGCAGAAGGCGGCGGCGAAATAATCCTTCGTGTTCCGGGTAGCGGCCTGCTCGACGATCGCAAAACGTCTGCTGCCACGATGCTGCTGGTCGTTGCGCTGCTCGCCACAGTCACTTTCGACGGTATTCTGGAAACCCCGCTATGGGCGCGCATCGACATTGCGATCATCGATGCCCCCGACGACTCGCTGATGTGGACGCTGTTTGATTTCGGCGAGGCGGGCGCGCTGCGTTTGGCTCACAGCATCGGGCTCGTGCTCTTCGTGGTGCTATTCAACGCCGCATATTTGTTGATTTGCAAGCTGATGTCGATTGCGGCCGGCGGCAAGTGCGGCGGCGCGGCCAGCCTGGCGCGGCGCTTTGTTTTCACGCTCGTGCCGATTTCCATCGCTTATCATATCGCGCATTATTTCTCATATCTCTTCAACGGCGGCCAACTCGTCATTCCACTGCTGTCAGATCCGTTCGGTTTCGGCTGGAATGTGTTCGGAACCGCGTCTTACCAACCCGACATCGGCTTCGTCGGCCCGCTGCTACAGTGGTATGTCGCCGTCGGCGCGATTGTCGCTGGTCACGTCATCGCAGTGTACCTTGCTCACGTCGTGGCATTGTCGACTTTCGGCGAGACGCGAGCGGCGTTGCGTAGCCAAATACCGATCATCGCGCTGATGGTGGGCTACACGATGCTCAGCCTGTGGATTTTGTCGCAGCCGATCGTCGAGACGCTGCCCGGAGGTTAATGGCCGTTGCTTTTTCACGCCATTTGGAGCTTCCTGCGGCCGACTTCAGCCAGCGCGCATAAACGTGCCGGAGCGGCAGTCGGCATGTCGAACGGATTCCATTCCGTCAAAGGATGGCAAGCCGTCAACCAAGATACCAGTCGGGGAGAGCACCAACCATGTCGCCAGCCACATCCATCGTCGCCACGGCCGTGAAAATATTGCAAGCTCACTCGCGCACGGCGCTGCTGTTCACCGCCGCGGCGTTTGCAGCGATCCCGATCGGCGGCGCGCGGGCCGAATACCCCGAACGCCCGGTGACGATCATCTCGTGTTTCCCGGCCGGCGGCGGCACCGATATCGCGGTGCGCTTGATCAGCAATCAACTCGGCGAGGCGCTCGGCAAGTCAGTGATCGTGGAAAACCGCGCCGGCGCCGGCGGATCGCTCGGCACAGCCTTGGTCGCGCGCGCGACGCCCGACGGCTATACGCTGCTCGGCTGTTCGAGCGCATTCGTGGTCAATCCGAGCCTCTATGCCAATGTCACTTACGATCCGTTCAAGGATTTTACGCCGATCATGGTACTCGGAGCGGCGCCGAACCTGTTCGTGGTCCCCTCGCAGTCCAAGATCAAGACGATGGGCGATTTCGTCGCCGAGGCGAAGGCCCATCCGGGTAAGCTGAATTGGACCAGTCCCGGCGCCGGCACCACCCCGCAACTCGCCGGCGAACTCCTAAAGACGGCAGCGGATATCGACATCGTGCACATTCCATTCACCGGCGCCGGCCCGGCGATGAACGCCGTACTGGGCGGACAGGTCGACATGTATGCGGGCAATTACGGATCGATCGGCGCCTTGCTCACAAGCGTGCGGCCGCTGGCGGTAACATCCGACAAGCGCTGGCCCGATTTGCCCGATGCCCCGACACTCGCCGAGCTCGGCATCAAGAGCCCGCCAACCGATACCTTCCAGGCGCTCTTGGCGCCCGCCGGAACGCCACAGCCCATCATCGACCGGCTGGTGAAGGAACTCACGGCGATCCTTGCCCGCCCGGACGTCCAGGAAAAATACGCCAAGATCGGCTTGCCGGTGGTCGCCGAAGGACCCGACGCATTCCATGCCCGCATTGCCCGCGAGGTGCCGATGTACAAGGCGGTGATCGACAAAGCCGGGTTGAAAATCGAATAGACTGCGGCAGCCGGGGTTGCCGATGAAACGATCGGTGGACGCCCATCGTCGTCCGTAAAAGACATTTCATTCCGGGCTCGTCAGGTCGGCTGCACCTGCTGCGCCCCGACTCCCGTTTCGGGCGACGCCGACTCTGCCATCGCCAAACTCTTGCCGCGTGTTTCGAGCCGATAGAGCGTGAACGCTATCCCCATGCAAAGACCGCAGAAGGCAAGAAAGAGAAATGCCGGGAACACGGCCTCGGCTGTGGCCTTGGGGGCAACCAGGTTGTCGGTCCCCGCGATGACCGCAAGGCTCAGCGGCCCAATGATCTTGCCGACGCTGTTGGCCGCCTGATAGAGGCCGACGCCGCCGGCGGCCTTTCGTACCGGGAAAATCTCGGCGGCATAGGGCGAGCAGTTCGAGTGCCCGCCATCGAAGAACAACGCCCCGATGCACAGAAAGACGACAAACAAAGGAAGGCCGGCATAGACGCTGGCATTGAACCAACCGGCCAATGCCAACGTAATCATGATGCCATAGCCGCAAATCTCTCCGACCCGCCGGCGACCGATGAAGTGAGGCAGGATCGACATGATGATCTTACCCGTCACCCCCGACAGAGCGACGAAGAAAAAGATCTGGCCCGCGTCCTTGACGCTCATGTTGAGTTTCATGGCGACGATGGTGGGTCCCCAGAGATAGACGCCATAGCCCGCGGTGCTCAGACACAGCCCGACCACCACCGAGAACCAGAACCGAGCAGGGTCGGAATAGAGCTCGCGCAGGGTCGGCTTTTCCGGCTTTGGCACCGGCCCTGCGGTCGCGGGAACCTGCTCGAGAGTAAGCCCGAGCTGGTGTGCAATGGCGGCGCGAGCCTGCTCGGTCCGCTGCCGGCTGATCAACCAGCGCATTGACTCCGGAGACACCCGCCAGGTGAGGATGCCCGGGATCAGCGGAGCGACGCCGAGGAAGGCAATGCCGCGCCATCCAATTAAAGCAAGCAGCCATGCGGCTGATCCCGACGCGATGAGTATGCCGACGGTTGCGAAAACGATCATCAGCCCCGGCATGAATGTTCGGTAGCGTGTCGGCGTGAGCTCGACGGCGAGCGTGATCGATGGCGCAACGGCGGCGCCGAGCCCGAGACCGACGACGAACCGCAGTGCAGCGAACATCTGCCAGTTTCCGTCCGGAGTAATCGCGATCAAACCGGAGCCCGCGGCGCAGGCAACCGTGCCGAAGATGATCATCGCCTTGCGGCCCCAGCTATCCGACAAATGCCCGCAGAAGAAACTGCCGACAATCGAACCGACCCCCGCGCTGAGCAGCATGAGCGCGGATTGACCGTAGGTCAGTTTCCATTGCGGACCGAGAACGGCAACGAGAAACCCGACGACGTATAAGTCGAAATACTCCAGAATAAACACCAGCGAAATGATGCTGAATGCGAACCAGTACCGCTTGTTCAGCGGCGCGGCATCGTAAAATTCGAGCATGGTGCTGCTGGCCATGTCATCCTCCCTGACGACCCGACGAAGACGAACTTCGCCGGATCGTTTTCTTGCTTATGATGATGGTAGGCTCGGCAACAAATCAGCGTCAACCGGATTCGTGACGTTTAGCGAGACGAGAATAATTTCAAATTGCGTCACCGGACAGACTGGCAGGACCAGTGTCCGAATGCGGGAGAACGCAATCACGGGTTACCGATGCGATATCGGCGCAACCGATCGCGCCCATGGTGCGCCGGATTTCGGCGTCGAGAATCTCGAGCGCGCGCGTCGCGCCGGCCTCTCCGGCGGCGGCTGCTCCAAAGAGCGTCGCGCGGCCGATCATGACCGCATCGGCGCCGAGCGCGAGGCCCTTGAGCACGTCGCCGCCGCGCCGGAACCCGCTGTCGACGATCACCGTGAGCCGCTTCGCTGCCGCAGCGACAACGGCAGGCAACACCTCGATCGGCGCGGGCGCTGCATCGTTGGCGATGCCGCCGTGATTGGAGACGATGACCGCATCGACGCCGCAGTCTGCGGCCATGACCGCATCCGCTGGATGCAGGATGCCCTTGATGATCAGCTTGCGCGGCCACAGGTCCCGCAGCCGGCGCAGGAAATCCCAGGTCATGGTGTCGTTCTTGATCAGATGGCGGCGCGCGTCCGCCAGCGGCACGCCGTCGAGCGCGGGAATATTGACATAGCGCGGCAGACCGCGCTCGGCCCGCACATAACGTCCCATCGTGCCAAGAAGCCAACGCGGATGCCAAAGCGCATCCCACACATTGCGTGGCGTGAAACGAACCGGGAAAGTCGCGCCGTTGCGCACGTCCCATTTCCGCGAGTAGTTGACGATACTGTCGACGGTCAGCACCAGCCCCTCAAAGCCGGCCTCACGCGCCCGCAGCGCCGATTTCATCGACATTTCGAGATCGCGCCAGACATAGAACTGATACCACTGGCGCCCACCGCCCTCCTCGAGAACCGTTTCCATTGCCGTGTTGGATGTGCTGGCAAGCGTGAATGGAATACCCGCTTTTGCGGCGGCGCGCGCCAGCGCGATTTCGCCACGGTACCACACATAGCCCGCGGGTCCGGTCGGCCCTATCAATAGTGGCAGCTTCTGCGGCGCGCCGAGGAGCGTGATGGCCGGGTCACGCCTCGACACGTCGTTGAGCACGCGGCCGCGCAGCTTGATCCGCTCGATCGCCGCCCGATTGTGGCGCAGCGCAACTTCATCCTCGCTGCCACGGTCGATGAAATCGAACAAAGATTTCGGCAGACGCCGGCGCGCCATCTGGCGCAGATCCTCGATATCGAGCGCTGCGAGCGACAAATCGGTCATGGCTTCGTTGCCCCGCTCTCGACACCGCAGCGGGCTTCGCGACGGCGGAAACCCGGTTTCCACCCCCGGATCAAGTCCGGGGGCAGGCTTTTTTGGGGATCATGCACGCATGGCAACCGCTACACCGGGGCTTGCGATGGATCCAAGGCCTCGGTTTGTATCTCCGCCAGCTTGTCCGGCGCGGCGCGCTCCCGTTGCACCTTGCGGAACATCCACGCCGTCAGTAACGGGGTGAGAACCGCGGTGACGATGACCGATGCCGCGACTTGGACCGTGGCAATCGGAGCGATCGCGGCATAGGACGGATCGGCGAGAGCGATGGCCCGCGGAACCGCCGCGGAATTGCCCGCCGTGCTTGACGCGGCAGCCCCGGCGATGCCCGACCCGCCCAACAGCTTGTCGACGACGATGCAGCAAAACCCGGTGATCACCAGAACGGACACGCCAAGCGCAACACCGATCGGGCCGCCGGCCACCACATTGTGGAGGTCGATGGTCTGGCCGAGCGTAAAGGCCATGAAGGGAACGATGATCGCCTCGTGGGAAGCGAAGAAGTCCCGCAATTCGCGGTCCAGATTGCCGAGAATGGCTCCAACCACGATCGGCGCGATGACCGAAACCATGGTCAGCCAGGGAATATTGGCCAATCCCGCGCCGACCAGAATGATCATGGTCAGAAAGGGACCGGTCTCGATGCTCTGCGGAACATAGGTGCCGACATCTTCCTTGTCGCCCATGGCGCTGGTCAATGCCATGAACATGCCGCCATTGGTGTCGCTGAACGCCACCAAGAGCGCGAGCGTACTGAGACCGAACAGATCGCCACCGAAGAATTTCGCTACCGATAGCGCGATCGCGCTTGCCACTCCCACTTTGACGAACATGATGCCGAAGCCCCGCTTGAGCATGCGCGGCGCCGTCCGGAGAGTCATTTTAGTGCCGACAGTAAACAGATACATTCCGAGCACGGTCGGATAGCCGGCGCCGCTCAAGGCTTCGGTGAAGCCGCCGATCTTGAGCAAATTCGGGAAAAACGTGTTGATGATCATGCCGAGGAACAGCGGCACGACCATCAAGCCCCCCGGGACCTTGGTGACGAACCTATAGATCTTCATGGCAGCCTCCCCTCCCTTAATTTCTTGATCTCCAGAAACCAGCTACCGCTTAGAGCGTCAAGCGGGTCGACAATTGCAGTAGCATCGGGCGCACGCAATGGATGTACTTTCGCCCTTGTCCATGATCCAAATCAAAAGCCCGTGCAATGCAGCATTGACGCAACGGGGGTGCTGCGCGGCTTGGACTTCATCAAGAGTGGTCCGCATCAAAAACATAAAATCGAGGGAGGCTTCATATGGTCGGTCAGATCACGCGACGCGAAAGCTTGGCGATCGCCGGAACGGCGCTCGCGGCGCTGACGGTTCCGGTCGCGGCCCAGTCCGCAAAATCCATCAAGATCGGCTTCAGCATGGCGCTCTCCGGCGGGCTCGCCGGCGGCGGCAAGGCCGCCTTGCTCGCCTATCAACTCTGGGCGGAGGACGTCAATGCGCGCGGCGGACTGCTGGGTCGCCAAGTCGAACTCGTCTTCTACGACGATCAATCCAACCCGTCAGCCGTTCCGGCGATCTACACCAAGCTGCTCGACGTCGACAAAGTCGACTTGCTGCTCTCCGGTTACGCCACCGTACCGACAGCAGCCGCCATGCCGATCGTGATCCAGCGCAAGAAGCTGTTCCTTTCTTTGTTCGCGCTCGCGACGAACGACGAATTCAATTACGATCGTTATTTCCAGCTGCAGCCGAATGGCCCGGACGCTAAACACGAGCTTTCAAAAGGCTTCTTCCAAATTGCGGCGTCGTTGCAGCCCAAGCCGCGAACCGTCGCGCTGGTCGGCGCCGACGCCGAGTATTCCAATATTGCGCTCCAAGGTGCGCGCGACAACGCCAAGGAGGCCGGCCTCAAGATCGTTTACGACCGCACCTATCCGCCCAACCAGGTCGACTTCGCGCCCATCGTGCGGTCGATCAAATCCGCCGATCCCGACGTTTTGTTCATTGCCTCTTATCCCATCGACTCCGCGGGCATGATCAGCTCGATTCATGAGGTTGGCTTCGGCGCCCGCCTGGTGGGTGGCGGCATGATCGGCCTGCAGTTCGCGGCGCTTAAGCAGAAGCTCGGACCAATGCTCAACAACGTAGTGTGCTACGACCTCTACGTGCCCGAGCCGACCATGAAATTCCCGGGGATTGAGGAATTCCTGATTCGTTACCGCGAACGTGCCGGCCAAGCGGGCGTCGACCCGCTCGGGATTTACATCCCGCCGTTCGCCTATTCCGAAGTGCAAATCCTCGAGGCCGCGATCAAGGCGACCAATTCGATCGACGACGGCAAGCTCGCCGACTACATCGGCAAGACAACGTTCCAGACCGTCGCCGGCGACATCAAGTTCGGCGCCCGCGGCGAATGGGCCGAGCCGCGCGTGCTCTATGTCCAGTACCGTGGCATCGTCGGCAACGACGTCGACCAGTTTAAGCAAGCCGGCAAGCAGGTCATTCTTTATCCGCCGCGTTTCAAATCGGGCGAGGTACAAGGACCATTCCAGCCGATCGTGCGCTGAAAGTTCGAAGCGCCACAGCAACGCCTACGCGATCGCCGCCACAGCGGATTGAGCCTCAGGCACGACATCGTAGTCGTAGAGGCGTCTGCGGAAATCGGCGTGCGCCGCGATCTCGGCGTCGCGAACGCCCAGATCGCCATAGGCCGAATCGTAACGCATGCCGTTCTCGCGGGCGCCGCGCTGCACCGAGGCCACGCGCGCTTTGCGCAGGTTCTCGTAGACGTGTAGCGCCTCGGGTAGGCGCCCGCGGCCGTATCGCTCGAGGATGATCGCCAGCGCCATGCCATCTTCGATCGACTGATTGGCGCCCTGACCGAGATGCGGCAGCATCGCATGCGCGGCATCGCCGAGCAGCGTCAGTCTGCCTCTGGTCCATAGCGGCAATGGGTCGCGATCGTAGAGCGCCCAGCGGAAAGTCATTTGGACTTCAGCAAGCAGCGTCGCGATTTTGGGGTCCCAGCCCGCGAACTCCTGGCGCAGAGCTTCGGGATCGCCCGTAGCCGTCCACGATTCCTTCATTTCCTGGTCGGCCGGCACGAAACCGACGTAATTGATCAGCTTGCCCGCGCGCAGCGGGAAAGTGAGGAAATGCTTGCCCTGGCCGAGCCACATCTGCCACGCCCCGTTCGGCCAATGCGGCACGCGCTCGTGCGCGACGATGCCGCGATAGGCGACGGAGCCTGAAAAAACCGGAGTCGACACCGCCGTCACACAGGGGCGCAGAACGGAGTGAATACCGTCCGCGGCGACGACGAGATCGGCTTCACCTTGCGCGCCGTTGGCGAACGATAGGCGCACGCCATCGCGATCTTCGGCGAAGCCGGTGCAGCGATAGCCACAGTGCACCACCCCGGCCGGGAGCGCGTCCGATAGAAATTCGATGAAGTCGGCGCGATGCATCCCGAACGTCGCGTTCCAACCCGATGAATCCGTAACCCGGACGGGCGCAATAGGGGTGCCGTCATGACGGAAGTATTGGGAAGTCGGCCCGACGCGCGCCCCGTATTTCTCTACCGCCGGGCCCAAGCCTAAGCGCTCGAGCTGCCGGACGCTGTTGGGGGTGATGAACACGCCGGCGCCGACCTCGCCCAGCGCCGGCGCTTTCTCATAGACGCTGACCTGAAAGCCATGAGCGATCAGCGCGTTCGCGGCGAACAATCCGCCGATGCCGCCCCCCACGATTGCAATGTTCAATGGCGCTGCCATCGACCCGCTGTGCTCGCGCTTACGATGAAGTCACGTCTTCAAAAAATGCTTCTCCAGCCCCTGCCAGCCTTCGAAGTAGTCGTGCTGCAGTTCAGACGACTCGACGGCGTAGCGGGTGAGCCGCATGGCGAACCGGCTCTCGAACATGAAAGCCATGGTGTCGTCGATTTTGTGCGGCTTGAGATCGGCGCGGCTGGCGCGCTCCCAGGTCTCGGCATCGGGGCCGTGCGCGGTCATGCAATTATGCAGGCTAGCGCCGCCGGGCATGAAACCTTCCGCCTTGGCGTCGTAGACCCCGTGCAACAGCCCCATGAATTCGGTCATGACGTTGCGGTGATACCAGGGCGGGCGGAATGTATCCTCGCCGACCAGCCAGCGCGGCGGGAAGATCACGAAATCGATATTCGCCGTGCCGGGCACGTCGGACGGCGCGGTCAGCACACTGTAGATTGACGGGTCGGGATGATCGAAGCTCACCGTGCCGATCACCATAAAGCGGGCGAGATCGTATTTGTAAGGCACGAAATTGCCGTGCCAAGCGACGACGTTGAGCGGCGAATGATCCATCTCCGCCGCCCATAGATTGCCCTGGAACTTCGTCACCATCTGGCACGGCGCTTCGGTGTCTTCGTAAGCGGCAACGGGCGCGAGAAAGTCGCGCACATTGGCAAGACCGTTCGAGCCGAGCGGGCCGAGTTCGGGCAGCCGCAGATTGGCACCGTAGTTCTCGCAGATATAGCCGCGCGACGGTCCGTCGGGCAGTTCGACGCGCAAGCGCAAGCCGCGCGGAATGATGACGATTTCGCCGGGCGACGCCTCGATGACGCCGAGCTCGGTGACGAAGCGGGCGCGGCCCTGCTGCGGCACGACGAGCATTTCGCCGTCGGCATTATAAAAAAAGCGGTCGGTCATCGAGCGGTTGGCGGCATAGATGTGGACCGCCATGCCGACCTGTGTCGCCACGTCGCCATTGCCGCCGAGCGTCACGATGCCTGCGATGAAGTCGGTCGGCGCCTTCGGAATCGGGATCGGGCTCCAACGCAATTGCGTCGGCGTGGCGTCGACGTCGTTGAACGGCGCTGAGCGAATGAGACCGTTGTCGATGCGTGCATAGGGCCGATGCACGACAGAGGGCTGAATGCGGTAGGTCCAGGTGCGGCGATTTTCCGCTCGCGCCATCGTAAACGAGGTGCCCGAGATCAGTTCGGCATAGAGGCCGTGCGGCGGCCGTTGCGGCGAATTGCGACCGACCGGCAGTGCGCCGGGCTTTGCCTCCGAGACGAAATGATTGCCGAAGCCCGGCTGGTAACGCAGGCCCAGATCTGCGCCGGAAGATTTGCTCGCCGCGTCGCGGCGTTTGGTTTCTTGCTTGGTTTGATTCGTTGTTTGTTTAGTTGCTTGATTCACGGGGGACCTCCCAAAAGCCGCCGCCGCCGAGACGCGAAATAATTGGTCCCGACCGCAACTAATATCCGCTTTCCTCCGCAGCGACGCAAGCCGCCTTGGAACGCTCCCGGAGCAAAGTTCCAAAGTTCCAAGTTCCCACGCTGCCGGCGACGCCGCAATTCGCCTTGATTGACTCATAATCCGCTCAAAAAGCCGCCCGCTTGCGCCGGCATGAGCCAAGTCGTCGAGGGGAAATCTCTCATTAACCATGTCGCGCGTGCGCTGGCGCACGTGGCGAGAGCACGACTCTGCGGGGGGCCGGATGCGACCGATACTTGCTTTGGCGATTGTGCTCTTTGGGGTTTCGAGCGCCGCCCCGGAGCCGGAATATTCTTCGCTGTTCGGCGATTCTTTTTTTCCTGGCGCCGACAGCGACGCCGTTCCCGCATTGATCGAGATCGAATCGTCGACCGGGAGAGCCGACCGGCTGACCTTTGCCGAGCGACCCCGCGTTCTCGCCGTTGAAATTTTCCGCCGCGAAAACGCCGACCGGCCGCTGACATTTGCGTCCGCGAGCCCGGATGTCGATGCCGACATTGCCGCGAGCGCGGCGGCCGATACCGACAGCAATCGCGCCACCGAGGTTTCGCTCGACGACCTCTGCAATGCGCTGTTCACGTCGGCCCAGAACAACGATCTGCCGATCCCGTTCTTTGCTAACCTGATTTGGCAGGAGAGCCGGCTGCGCGCCGACGACGTCAGCCGAAAGGGCGCCCAGGGCATCGCCCAATTCATGCCGCAGACCGCCGTCGAAAAGGGTCTCGCCAATCCATTCGACCCGATGCAGGCGCTTCCGGCGTCAGCCCGATTCCTGCGCGAGCTGCGCCTGCAATTCGGCAATCTCGGTTTCGTCGCCGCCGCCTATAATGCCGGAGCCCGCCGCGTCATCGAATGGCTCGAACATCGGAGTAGCCTGCCGCGCGAAACCCGCACCTATGTCGTGCGCGTGACCGGCCTCTCCGTCGAGGCCTGGCGGAACATGCCAGTGGACAATGACGCGCTCACTTTCGTGCAGCACCTGCCTTGCCGCAGTCTGCCGGCCTTCGCCAATGTCGAACAGGTGCAATTGGCCGAAGCGCAGCTCGACGAAGTTGAGCTCATTCGGGAAAAGCGCGACGAGCCGCTGGTCGATGATACGCCAGCTGCGCGTGACACGCCGGCGCATAGTGGCGCGCGCGAGCATGCGCGGCCTCGCGGCCGCCAAGCGCATCAAGAGCGAAAAGAGCACCACGAAGAGCGCCGCGCCGGCCACGAGCGTCGCACCGCCAAGGGCGACGCCGAGCATCATCCGCACGGCACGCACGAGAAGCGCAAAAGCGCGTAACGAACCGGCGGCGCTCAGCCCGCCGCCGCGCTCGGCCCGCCGCGTCTTATTGCGGAGGCCACAATGCGCTGCAGCAGATCCGGATAGCCGATGCCGACGTGGCGGGCCGCGGTGGCGAACTCCTGGCTTTCCGCGATCTCGGGATTGGGATTGGCCTCGAGGAAATACGGCGTACCGTCGGCGGCGAGCCGAAAGTCGATGCGGGCATAGCCGTCGAGTTCGAGCGTCCGGTAAATCCGCTTGGCCATGCGCTGGATGCGCGCGGTCAGCTCCGGCGCGAGGTCCTTGGCCGGACCGTGCCTGATGCCGCGGCGCTCCTGATAATCGGGATCGTGTTTGACCTTCTCGGTGGCGATGTGCCAGTCGCCCTCCGCCATATTCTGAAATTGCAGCTCCCATACCGGCAGCACGAGCAAACGCTCGTTGCCGAGGATGCCGACGTAGATTTCACGGCCCTCGATATATTGCTCGGCGATGGCCGCGGTGCCGATTCGCTCGTGGATGAAGTTGACCCGCTCGATGAGCTTGTCGTCGGTGTCGACGACGGAGGCCTGCGAAATGCCGTAGGAGGCGTCCTCGTTGACGCTCTTGACGATCAGCGGCAAGGCGAGCCGGGCCGGGCGCTTGACCTTGCGGCGCTTCGGAAACACCGCGAAGGCCGGCACCGGAATGCGATGGTAATGCACCAGCGTCTTCGACAAGTCCTTGCCGCGCGCCAGCATGAGGCCGCGCGGATTGCAGCCGGTATAGGGCACTCGCAGCAGTTCGAGATAGCTTACGACATTCTGGTCGTAGATCGCTTCGCCGTGAAACTGTTCGAGCAGCGTGAACACCACGTCCGGCTTGAAGGCGTCGATCGCGTCGCGGATCGGTCTTAGTTCGTCGTGCACGCCGAGCGGCCGCACCTCGTGGCCGGCGGCGCGCAATGTCGACACCACGTCGTATTCGGTTTTCCAGACGTTGATTTCCTGCTCGCTGTACCCCTTGCTCGATTCCGGGGGCAACAGATCCGGGTGGAGGAGCACCAGGACACGAAGCTGCTTCATAACGCGATCCACCTTCGTCGCGACGGACCAAACAATGCATGCATGGTTTTGGCGGTCAACAGCACCGTGAATTCCATGATGAGTTTGCGCTCGGAACCGACCGCGCGCAAACCGAGTTCGCGGCAGCGTTGGATCATGTCGTCGAGCACGACGTCGAAGGTAAGCTGATACTCGCCGGTCCACTTCGCGACCAGTTCGCGAACCGTGGCGCGGTTGCGCCTGATGAAAGACGATGCCGCCTCGGAGCGGCGATGTTTCGGATCGGCCGAGAACAGGCGGCGCAGATCGCGGTCATAGGTCTTCGGCGTGTCGACGACATAGAGCGTGCGCTTTTTCTTATAATACTCGCCGAGCGTCTGGGTGAGCTTGCCCAGCGGGTCGACTTTTTCGCGGTGCGTCAGCGCCGGCCGTAAGCCCGCGATCTCCGCCATCAGCTCGTCGACATATTCGAGCTTCTTGAGCGCCGGCCATCCGGCATAGCGGCTTCGCCAATTCGAGCGCGGCCGCAGCCACACCGCGAAAGTCTCGGCGAAATCCTCGTCCGGATGGCTTTGCGCATACCACAGCCGCAGATGCTGGACATGATTGCGGCTGGCCGGATTCGGCCGGTAATAGCGCGGATAGCGTCGCGACGACGGTCCGAACAATTGCTGCCAGCGGCGGCGGCGATAAAGCTGATAGGCGTGGGTCACGACGTGACCGGCCTCGTGACGCAGAATGCTCATGCATTCCGACCAGGTGCCGCCCTCGACGTCGAGGATCATCTTCTTTTCCAGCCGCATCAGCCGCGGATGCGCCAGATAGAATGGAATAGCGATGCCGGGCGTATTCTCGGGCGAAAACCACTCGCTCGAAATCCAGGCATGGGGCCGCACCCGGATTTCGTGTTCGGCGAGCTCGTCATAGAGAGTGCGCACGCAGTTCTCGAGCCAGGTGCCCTCGACCGTAACTTTAAGATCCTTGAGCCGGACCTTGAGCAAGTCCTCGTCGGACAAGGTCGCCCAGGCATATTTCCTACGCGGCATGGTGCTACGAACCTGGCGCTCGAAACCGGTAACAGATCACCGCGCCGATGGTGTCACGGGAGGCCGTTGGCGACAACAGTCCAGATGCGCCAGCGCGGCTTTGCCGGATTAGCTCTACTCGGGCTTAATATCGGCGGTCCGGCGGAGCACCCTGGTTCATTTCGCCACGCCCGCAGCGATACCCTTGCCAAAACGGCGGGCGAGCCAGCCAGCGGCACGGCGCACCGATTGGAACTCTTGTATTTCTAAAGTAATCGAGAAATTTTGCGTCTTACATTCCGATAAAAGATCGCCTAAGCAAACTCCATGAGTGCTCCTCCCGCGGCGAAACTGAGCTCGCCATCCCATCATCACTGGCGGCGCCTTGCGGGAGTGATCGGCCCCGGTCTTGTCGTGATGCTCGCGGACACCGACGCCGGGAGCATCATCACCGCCGCTCAAAGCGGCGCCGAATGGGGTTATCGGCTGCTGACATTGCAGCTCATACTTATTCCAATCCTTTACGTCGTGCAGGAGCTCACCGTCCGTTTGGGTGTGGTGAGCGGCAAGGGCCATGCGGAACTGATCAAAGAGCACTTTGGCCGAGGCTGGGCTTGGCTATCGGTCGCTACATTGATTATCGCCTGCTTGGGCGCGTTGCTGAGCGAGTTGAGCGGCCTCGCCGGGGTCGGACTACTGTTCGGCGTACCGGCGCCCGTCACGATGATCTTGGTCGTGACCGCCCTGGTTTTCATGGCCTACAAGGGCTCCTATCTGTCGGTCGAACGCATCGCGATCGCGGTCGGCGCCTTCGAGCTGGTTTTCGTAGCGGTCGCCTTCCAGGCCAAGCCCGATCTTACCGCTCTTGCGCTAGGCTCTATCGATATCCCGTGGCGCGAGCCGGGATATCTTTATCTCGTCGCCGCCAATATCGGCGCGGTGATCATGCCGTGGATGGTGTTCTACCAGCAATCCGCCGTGGTGGAGAAAAAGCTAACATTGGCCGACTTGCCGGCGGCACGCCTCGACACCGCGGTCGGCGCCACGGTGACGCAGATTATCATGGCCGCGGTGCTGATCGTGACCGCGGCGACACTCGACGGCACTGCACAGGCGAATTCGTTGAATACCGTGCAACAAATCGCCGAAGCGATCACGCCCTACCTCGGCAATACCGCCGGCAGGCTTTTGTTTGCTCTCGGGCTGTCTGGCGCCGCCATGGTGGCGACCATCGTCGTGACGCTGACCGCCGCCAGGACGCTCTCTGAAGTGCTCGGCGCCAAGCATTATCTGGAGCACGAGCCGCACGAAGCGCCGTGGTTTTACGGCATCTATACGGCGACGCTCGTCGTCGGAGCGCTGCTCGTCGTCTCCGGCACCAACCTGGTCAGCCTCAGCGTCGGCGTCCAGGTGATGAACGCGCTGTTGCTGCCGATTGTGCTGGCGTTCTTGTATTTGTTGGCGCGACGCCTGCCGCAAGCCTATCGGCTGCAAGGACCCTATGCAGCGCTCGTTGCCGTCGTGGTCTTGGCGACCGTGGTTTTTGGCGTCTACTCCGGTCTGTTGGGTCTGTGGGGCTGACGGCAACGCCCGCGTCGGCGCGTCGGCCATACTAGCCGCACCGGCCGTGCCGTGAGACTATCCCCCATCAGATCGTCGAACCCGTCACATCCAAGAACCCCGTCGCGCCCTCTAACTCGACCGCCATCATGCAGACAGGCATCGGAGACGCGGTACGTCGCAAGGAGGATTTGCGCCTCCTCACCGGCCGCGGCTGCTACAGCGACGATTTCAGTTTTCCGGACCAAGCTTACGGCGCGGCGTTGCGATCGCCGCACGCCCATGCCTTGATCCGCGCGATCGATACCGCGGCTGCGCGCGCCATGCCTGGCGTGATCGCGGTGCTGACCGGGGCAGACGCGCGCGCCGACGGGCTCAATGTCATCCCGCATCTCGCCGGTCCTGGCGCGCCGCCTGATCTTGTGCTGAAAAACCGCGACGGCTCGGCAGTGCCGGTAGCGCCGCATGATGTGCTGCCGAGCGATCGCGTGCGCCATGTCGGCACCGCGGTAGCCTTCGTCATCGCGGAAACCATCGCTGAGGCAAAAGATGCCGCGGAGCGCATCGTCGTCGACTACGAACCGCTGCCGGCCGTAACCGATGCGAAAGCTGCAGTTCGGCCAGACGCGCCGCGGCTTTACGACGACATCCCGAATCTTGTGATCGACGCCGAAGTCGGCGACGCCGCAGCCGTCGCGGCAGCGTTCGCGCGGGCCGCCCACGTCACGCGGCTTGAGACCTGGATCAATCGCGTCACCGGCGTGCCGCTGGAGCCGCGCGCCGCCGTCGGCAACTACGACCCGGTGAGTGGCCGCTACACGCTCTATGCCGGCTCGGGCGGCATCGTGCGCCAGAAGCGCGAGCTGGCGCGGATTCTCAGCGTCTCGGAGGACGCCGTGCGCGTCATCGCCCGCGAGATCGGCGGCAATTTCGGCACGCGCAATAGCTTCTTTCCCGAATTCGCGCTGGTCGCCTGGGGCTCGCGGCGGGTCGGACGGCCGCTCAAATGGACCGCCGAACGCCACGAGGCATTCATCAGCGACTATATGGGCCGCGATCTCACGGTATCCGCCGAACTCGCGCTCGATGCCGACGGCCACTTCCTCGCCTTGCGCACATCGAATCTCAGCAATGTCGGCGCCCATTCAGGCTCCTACGTGCCGCTGGTCAAAGGCGTGGGGCTGGTGACCGCCGGCTACCGCATTCGACCGCGCATATCCGCGCGCGCGCCGTGCTGTCGACCACGATGTGCACCACGCCCTATCGCAGCGCCGGGCGGCCGGAGGTCATCTATGTCATCGAGCGGCTGATCGACAAAGCCGCGCAGGAGCACGGTTTCGATCGCGTCGCGCTGCGGCGGCGTAATCTCATTCCGCCACGGGCTTTTCCCTATAAGAATCCGCAAGGCATTACCTACGACAATGGCACCTATCGCGCCGTGATGGAGCGCGCGATGGAGCTCGGCGATTGGCGGGGTTTTCGGCGCCGCCGCGCCGAGGCGCGCAAACGCAAGCGGCTGCGCGGCATCGGGCTTTGCTGCTACCTCGAGACCACCGGCGGCTATCCGCGCGAGCGCGCCGACATCACCGTGCATCCGCACGGCCGGGTCGATGTCGTGGTCGGCACCCTGTCGAGCGGGCAGAGCCACGAGACCACTTTCGCGCAATGCGTGGCGCAATGGCTCGGCGTACCGTTCGACGACGTCTACGTCTTTGAAAACGACACCGACGTGGTCAAGGAAGGTGGCGGCTCGCATTCCGCCCGCTCGATGCGGTTTGCCGGCATTGTCATGGGCAAGGCTTCCGAAGCCGTCATCGAGAAAGGCAAAAAAATCGCTGCCCACCTGCTCGAAACCGCCGAAGACGACATCGCTTTCGCAGCCGGCCATTTCACCGTCAAAGGCACCGACCGTTCGGTCGGAATCTTCGAGACGGCCGCGGCGGCGGCGAACGGCGACAGCGTGCCGGAAGATTTACGTGGCCCGCTCGAGGCGACTTGCGACGAAACCATCCTGCAGCTCGGCTTTCCCTACGGCGCGCATGTCTGCGAGGTCGAAATCGATCCGCAAACCGGCGCGCTCGCACTGGTGCGCTATACCGCGGTCGACGATGTCGGCCGTGCCATCAATCCGCTGATCGTCGACGGTCAGACCCACGGCGGCGCCGCGCAGGGCATCGGCCAGGCATTGTGGGAGCTTTGCGTCTACGATGCGCAGGGGCAGTTCCTGTCCGGCTCGTTCATGGATTACGTCATGCCGCGCGCCGACCTTTTGCCGTCGTTCACCACCGACATCAGTCAGGTGCTCACTCCGACCAACCGGCTCGGCGTGCGCGGCGCCGGCGAAGGCGGCACCACCGGCGCGCTCGGCGCCGTGGTCAATGCCGTGGTCGACGCGCTGGCCGAATTCGGCGTCACCCATATCGAAATGCCGGTGACGCCGGAGAAGATCTGGCGGGCGATACAGTCGGCGACAAGATAACGGATCATGGCATCGCGCTGCTTTTAAATTAGGCAGCGGCCGATTTTCCGCGGCGGCTTGATTTGAATCAAAGCATCGAGAGCGCCCCGGCTGTTTCCATGGCGATAGAAAACCTAATGGAGATGCCCGATGGCATCGCGAAGCGATTATAACGGCCATTGGCTGCACGGCAGCCTGGACGAGCGTTTGATCATGGCGGCTATTTTAGCCATGGTGGGGTTGTCGTCTGTCCTAGCCTTGTTCTACTGGTGACGAAGCCGTCAGGCTAAGGCTGCGGTCCCGCCGGCGCCGCGATGGGCGGGAACGTCTCGATACACGCTTAAGAAGCACGATCGCAGGCCCGCGTTGCGGGCATTTTCCTCCTCGCCATGATTTTGTGACTGCTCGCCCTGGATAAATTGGTATATCTCGGCCTCGCGGCGTGGGCCGGCCGGCCAACCGTTCCACGGAGCCGCAGTCGGCCGAAACCAATCGGCGTCCATGAAAGCGAGATCGCAGTTCATGCGTAAGCAATCTGCCATGCGTCAGCAAACCGCCATGAGTGAGCGACCTTCCGGAAGCCGCAAGGTCCCCGCATTCCTCGCTTTTCTCTGTGCGGCCGCGGTCGTTGTTGTTTCGCTGTCGACCGCAGCGGTCGCCCAACAAGCCGACGACGACATTCTCAGTCGGGCAAGCGTGCTGCGCGATCCGGAAATTCCGCCCTTGGGCAACCCGAAGGGCGACCTGACCATCGTCGAGTTTTTCGACTATCAGTGCCCGTATTGCAAAAAGGTTGCGCCGGAGCTCGCGCAAGTGGCCAAGGAAGACGGCAACGTCAGGATTGTCTTGAAGGATTGGCCGATTTTCGGCGAAATTTCAACGGCCGCCGCCAAACTGGTCCTGGCGGCCAAATACCAGGACAAATACGCGCAAGCCCACGACGCCTTGATCGGCGCCAAGACAAAACTTACCGAGTCGAGTGTCCGCGACATGCTCGCCAAGGCTGGCGTGGATGTCGCGAAGGCGGAGGCAGACCTGCAAACGCATCACCAGGCGATCGACGATCTGTTGGCCCGCAATAACGCCCAGGCGGAGGCTTTCGGATTTCCGGCGACGCCGGCCTTCATCGTCGGCACGTTCCGGGTGCCGGGCATGCTGACGACGGCCGGCTTCAAAGCCGTGATCGCCGACGCCCGAGCGAAGGCGGCGAAGCCCTGAGTCTTCGCTCACGAGCGAACCGCGAGATCGAGTGAATCAGCCTTACTTTGAAGGCCGGTCGCAGACTTTACATTTGAATTCGGGCGGCGCCTCGCCGGGCTCCACCATCACCGAATTCAACTCGCCGCAGCGACCGCACTGCCGCACCAGCTTGGTCGGCAGCTTCACAATAGGTCGGGTCGCCGCGGCCATGGCCAGATCGCCTTGGGCGCGAAGCTCCGCCTTGGTCAGCGGTGGTCCGTGACGCCGTTGTTTCATAGGTTATCCATTATCCCGGGTTACGACACCCATCCCCGACCCTGCGCGGCACCGCCCGCGCCGCAAATCGGCGTTTTTGCATTCTCGTACCGCATCAAGCGTCTAGCCCATTAGCGTTGTGGGGGGATAGCGTCAAATCGGCGAAGAGGAAGCGGCACACCGCCGCCCGCGAGCTCGGCCGTCTTCCTTTTGAATGCCGGCCCTGGTACTGCCTAATTGCGAGCCTTCTGTCTAAAACTTACCCTCGCAATTGTTTCGATCAAGCTTACATATCAGTCATCATCGACAGCGGCCCCGTGCCAGGCGTCGATGGCTGAGAGTCCAGTAGCACTCCCGCCTGTAGAGCGGAGTCGCTATGTCACATTACGCGCCGTCAACTTTCGTCGTCGAACGTTCGCTGCTCTACGCGACGGGAGTCCATACCATGGTGTGCCTGTGCTGCGGCGACACCATGAAGCACTGCCGTACGATCGCAACACTTGGCGTGCGTCCGGAACAGCACATTTTCGTCTGCCCTTCCTGCAATGGGGTCGACAGCAAGGAAATCAGGCGGGTGGCGTGATCTCATGCGTATCTATCTCGGCTGCGAGCTTCACTTCGAGTTCCCGCAAGTAACGCCTATGATCGTGACGTTGAACGTGCACTTTTCGCGCGTCTCCGAACTGGAGCGTCCGGATTACCTGATAACAAACCCGTCGGTACCCGTCGAAGCCTACCGCGACAGCTTCGGCAATTGGTGCGCCCGCCTCGTCGCACCCGGCGGCCACTTCAGCCTCGGCACCGATGCGGTTATTCGCGACTCAGGTCTGCCGGACCCGATCGTTCTCGACGCCCTGCAGCACCAGGTTCAGGACTTGCCGGCGGAAGTCATACTGTTTTTGCTGGGCAGCCGATACTGCGAGACCGATCGTCTCGCCGACGAAGCTTGGCGGCTGTTCGGCAACACGCAGCCTGGCTGGCCGCGGGTTCAGGCCGTCTGCGACTTCGTCCACAATCACATAACATTCGGTTACGAGCATTCGCGTGCAACCAGAACGGCATTCGAAGCGTTCGGCGAGCGCAACGGCGTGTGCCGCGACTACGCTCATCTGGCCATCACTTTTTGTCGCGGCTTGAATATCCCGGCGCGCTATTGCACGGGCTACCTCACCGATGTGGGCATGCCGCTGCCCTACCCGCCGAACGATTTCGCGGCCTGGATCGAGGTCTATCTCGGCGGCCGTTGGCACACCTTCGATCCGCGCAACAACAAGCCGATGATCGGCCGCATCCTCATCGCGCAAGGCCGCGACGCCGCCGACGTGCCGCTGACCCACACCTTCGGGCCAGGGACCTTGTCGGGCTTTCGCGTCTGGGCGGATGAAGTGCCCCCGGCATAAACGCTGCGCCTCACGCAGAGTCACCAGATCGATGCCGTTATTTTTGCGATCTTCAGCGCGCTTTGGCGAGCCTGTTGCAATTGGCGCGGACGGCGCGCCGGTAAACACCGAACATTTCAAGGCCGGCTTCCACGGGACCGCCGGTCAACAGTGCGCGTGTACCGGATATCTGCGCGTGTGAGTATGCCGTCTGCTTCTCGGCGATCATACGCCGCGCTTCGCCGGCGGTAAGTTCGCCCGTCATCATGTCAAATATGCGTGCGGTCATGACCTGATGAATGTCTAAGCCAAATTGCCAAAAATCGAACATCAAATTGTTTCCTGTGGATAGACCGCAAACTCAACGCGGTGAAAAGCCCGATAGTTCCGCTTCGTTTCAAGCCGCGCGTCGCTGGCCAGATCACAAAAGAGAAGGCCGCCAAGAGACAGAAGGCCGCCAAGTCGGCGGCCACCATCACTTCATCTGGTCTTGACGCGATGGGCGCCAAGCGAGGTCTGCCAGTTTGAGCCATTCGGCGGCCATCTCGCGTTGAATGATGCGAGCGTTCTGGCTGGTCGCGATCCTCACAGATTCCAAGCACTGCCGCGCATATCGCCGGTATTCTTCGGATTTGTTGTTATTGCGAACTGCCATGATGACTCTCAGTCGAATCGACCGCGAGCCAATCTGCGGCTTTTTAGGGATTAATCTGTTCAAAATGGATCACATTTCGATGTGATCTGCCCGTTTATGAGCGGAAAGTATGGCCACGAGCCTGAGCGCGCCGAGGACAAACCCGAATTGAACCGCGCAACCAGTGCAACGGGCCGCTCAGTACCCGTTTCTAACGGAGCCACGATCGAAGCACCGAAGGATTCAATCTGAAGCGATTGCGATCGAGAAGCGCGCCATCTTGTTAGTTTGTTTCATCGCATCTGTCTCTGAATTCCCTGCGGCAGGGTAAGGAACATTTGCAATGCGCGGCGTATTGGTGGCGTGCGTTTCGGCAGCTTTACTTATGACGCCGATTATTGCCGCGCGATCGGACGAGGTTCCCGTTCTCAACGTGCAACAGGTCTGTCGCGGCATCGCCCAACAGGGAATGGATCCGTCCGAAACGGGTGGACCCGATTTGGCCATGTCGCAGTGCGTTGCCAGCGAGCAAGAGGTTCGCGGCGAGCTGGTCAAAGTGTGGTCGACCTTTGTATCGGCGGACAAGGTCCATTGCACGCGCGAAGCGACCATGGGCGGTGAGGCAAGCTATACGGATCTGATCACTTGTCTTGAGATGGCGAGAGACGTCCGGAAGATGCGGATTCCGCACGACAAATCCCTGGAGAGCATCGAACAATAACCGACAGCTACCTTTCATGGCGGCGCATCGCTATCGAGAAAAAATGTGCGGCTAAGATTGGAAACGAAATAAGCCAACGGAACAATTTGCAAGAAGCAATTTGCAAGAAAAGGAAAATCTGATGTCGTATCGAACCGTCATTTCCATCGCTGCAGCCGCCATGCTTGGCATCGCGTGCGTTTCGACTGATGCCTTGGCGTATCGGGGCGGCGTTCGCGCGGGCGGTGTCCGCGTCGGCGGCGTTCATCGCGGCGGCGCCTATCGGGGCGGCTATGTCGGTCGCGGCGTCGGGGTGGGCGTAGGCGTTGGTGCGGCTGCCGTCGGGGCAGCAATCGTGGCGCCGCGCTATTACAACAATGTCGTATGCGGATATTACCCCAACTCGCCCTGCTATTAATGGCGTGATCAATTCTGATCAGACTCCGCCGCATAAGCGCGTTTTAGTTCATCGGACTTTCGCCGGCATGCGAAACAGGCTTCACCCACCGGGGGCGAACGGAGTGTAGAATGAGAGTCATATTGAGCGCTGTTGTCATCTTCGCCGCGCTTTTCTCGGTCGATGCGTCTGCCCAGAGCGCAAACCTGAGCGGTCGCTGGCAATGCATGGCGCTGTGTCTTGGTTCGCCCGGCGGCTACGCCTTCATCACGCAAAACGGCTGGGATCTCAACGTGCTCAACGACGTAGGCGAGCCATCGAGAGCATGGATCGATTATCCGGGCCATATCTGGCTAGCAAGAGCCAACCAAGGCGCAATTTTTTCGCCCGACGGGTTCACGCTTCAATTCGACCGCGGAACGATCTGGCAGCGGGCTCCTGACATGCTGCCACCGTTACTTGCACCGGTGCGAAGGTAGATTTTTGTCCCGTGCCGCCGACCCGCCGAATCTCAGTCGCGGCGACCAACCCGGGACGGGCTACGCAATTTAACAGCGAGAACAGATCGGCCATCGGCCTCCCCGAACCGCATCGGCCATGCTCTCACTATTGTGACGGCGTCCCCAATTCTCTCACCACTTCATCGCCCTTCATCGACCACGTGACGATGTCCTTGCCATCCAATTTTTGCTTCGTGAGATCGACCATGCGAATTTCGCTGTTCTCATAGGAGCGGAAATAGAACCGCTTGGCCTTCAAATCGCTGGCACTGGTCCAGATCGTGTGATCGGCGACAATATTTCCGTGCGAGTCTTTTTCGGGCGCGCGTGAGGCGCCTTTGGGAATGTCGAAGTCATTGAGGATGTGAAACGCCTGCAGGATGGCGTCGTATCCGGTTTGCGAGGGCAACACCGACTGGCTGAAAGCGACGGCGCGCACGAACCGTGACGGCGGCGTGAAATCTCCAGGCAGTCCGAGCATTCCGGAGCCTTGGCCGAACGGCACGAGCGTGACGCTGCCCACCTTAACCGGCGGCAGGTCTTTGAGAGAAAAGTTCACGTAATTCCTCAGATTGGTCATTTGCCAATCGAAACCCGGAGAGTTGGTCATGACGCCCAACGGATTGTCGTAAATGTTGAGTTTGCCGTCGGTATATTCAACGGCAATGCTCTTGCCGGTGGCATCGTGCACGACATAATGCGCCGGCGGAGAGAACTTCCACGCCTCAAGAACCACGCCGGGCACGACGATGTTCGCAAGATTGGCCCGCACTTCGTCGACATTCGCAAAATTCTCGAGGATGTAGGAGCCAAGCTCCCATGGCGCGACGGTCCTGTCCGCGTCGCTCGCGGCGTAGGGCTGATATTTCGCCGAGGTCGGGAAATAGAACAGCCCGACCGCAAGGCCGCGTTCGTTCAGCCCATCGATCAGGATCGGCATGCCCAGCGCATTGGCGCCCAGCGTTGCGTATTTCGAGGTCCACGTCTTGCCGGGTTTGCCGTCGGGCGTCGTTGCCGTGCGCGAATAGCCCCGCGGCACCATGATGACATTGGACTTCAGATCGATGCCGAACTCCAAAGTCCGGGCGTGAACGACGGTTCCGTCGACGGCAATGAGTTCGATTCCGGTACAGGCCTGAGCAAGCGATACAGCCACGAGTCCGAGCACCGCCGTTACGGCAAATATCTTCGATACGATGTTCCTTGATTGCGTTTTCATAGTATCCTCCATGTTCGGGCGGCGTCGACGCATGCACCCGAAAACCAAATGCCCTGGCGCTTGTGTTGGACCGGGCCGCCGCGGTCCGTGTCTGGCGCGAATACGAAGCTTCGCAGTTTCCGCTATGCCCCGTTATCGGAGCAGCGGTGGCGTTCATTGCGCCTGAAGACATAACGGAAGCGCCGCCAACTTCGTCGATTCGCACAAGTGCGTATTTGCCGGTCAGGGTGAATCAATTGCCGGCGATGCGTGATCGCATGTGCTTGCCGCGCCTGTGGCCGGCTCGCGCAGCAGGATTTGACCCAGGACGCCCGTCCCAACGACGGCCGCCAGTTTCCTACGGTCTTAATGCGCCCGTTGCGCCATCTTCAAAACGAATATGTGGGCTGCGGCGACTGTCACCGAGAAGCCGACTATTCCCAATTCTATGCTGCGCACGTGTTGCGGGGCATAGACCAAAGCCAGTGGATCAAGTACGAGCAGGCGATGCGGCTTCGCCAGCGTCGGGCGGCGACGAAACAAAGCTTGACCCTAACACCCTGTCACTCATCAACGCCGCTTGCGACCAAATGCAGGCAAGGTTGATGAGAGTCCGCTTCTCATTCTCGCTTGTGGTTTTGGAGGACTCGCGCATGGCCTCCATAGCATACTGCCGAAACAGGTCTGCCTCACTCATGACAGCCTCCTGACTGGGGACCCCTTCTGGCGTCTCCCTAGCTTCTGAGTCTGGATCTGCTGGAACCGGCAGACTGTATCCAAGTGCTCACCCGCTCAGCTTTTTTGAATTATCCCCCACCAATTGAATCTAACCCGCTCCCCCCATGCGGTCCGTGAGCCATTCACGACGGCCGAAGGGGTGTCCGGTATGCGCCTCACGTTATCCGGAACGATACGTCGACATGGCCGTTATCTTAGAACGAACAAACAACGAGGAGACGGCAATGGATAAAGATCGCATCAACGGGTCGGCAGAGCAGGCCAAGGGAGCCGTGAAGGAAACAGCAGGAAAACTGTTTGGCGACAAGAAACTGGAAACTGAAGGCAAGACCGACAAAGCCGCCGGCAGGGTGCAAAACGCAGTCGGCGGATTGAAAGATGCAGTGCGCGGCAAATAAGGCCAGCACCATCAATGGAGGCTTCCCATGGAATTGATCCTGATTATCGTTGTATTAGTGTTGCTGTTCGGCGGCGGCGGCGGATACTTTGGTCGCAGCCGAGGTTATTGGTGACCGAACGCGTTCCTACGCTCCGGCATGAGCTAGAGGCGATTCCGATCAATTTCGCTCGTCATTGCGAGCCAACGGGTCCGGCCCGAAGTGGCCGGCCCGATGACAGGCTCCGCGAAGCAATCCAGGCGGGCTTGTTAGGCGGTGAGGCCGTTCTGGATTGCTTCGTCGCTCCGCTCCTCGCAATGACGACATTGAGCCAATCTGATCGGAAACCGCTCTAGGGACGCCGAGGTTACGTCTACCAAAACGAATTCACCACTAACCGGGCTCCGTCATCATCACAGGAGCCCGCGACCTTTGCCCGCCATCGCCTAGCATCTCGATTTGTTTGATGCCGCTGTCTCCGCGCCCTACCCAATGGGAAATCCGGCTCGCGACGGCGGTCGGGTGTGGTCTGTCTTGCTTAGAGTTCGAAAGGACAAAGGCGTAGATTCGTCGAGCGAAACGCTAACGCATAGAGGCGCGGTCAAATGGCTAAGAACGCTTTGTCAAATTGGCCGCACAATCGGCTGTTGCTCGCGCTGCCCTCCCGCAATCTCAAGCGCCTCATGCCGGAGCTTGAACAGATTAGTTGCCATCGCGCGCAGGTCCTGATGGACGCCGATAGTCCGCTCGACCATGTATTCTTCCCCGATAGCGGGGTCGTCTCCGTCGTGGCGGTTTATGCGGACGGCGGTGTCATCGAGATGGCAACGGTCGGAAGGGAGGGCTTTGCCGATGTGCAAGCCATCTTCGGTGCCAAGCGCTCCTCAGTCCAGCTTCTCGTTCAAATCCCGGGGAGCGCCGCAAAGATGTCGCGCGTGGCGTTTACGCGGGCCATGCAGTCAATGCCGTCTTTCAAAGGCCTTATGGACGCTTACGTCCAAGCCTTTCTCGAACAGGTCATGGTGTCGGTCGCGTGCAACGGTGCGCACAACCTCAAGCAGCGGTTAGCGCGCTGGCTGCTCATGATGCGTGACCGCAGCGACGGTGACGCGCTCCCGATCACGCAAAGTCTGCTCGGTGAAATGCTGGGTGTCCATAGGCCAAGCATCACGAATGCTGTCCGCGAGTTGGAACGTGCGGGTTTGATCGAGCCCGGCCGCCGCCAAGTTACGATTCTTGATCGGCAGGGCCTCACGGCGGCGTCTTGCGAATGTTATCAGTTGGTGCGGGCGCGCCTCGCTTTTCACCTTCCCAAAACATACGCGTAATATTGCCAGCCTCTGATCGTTTCGGTAATGTACATTACCGACAACAGACCCCAATCGGCTCACAGTGAAGGCTCGCATGCAGGGTGGCCGGCGGACATGGCCTCTCCAGCAGGATCGTATTCCTGGTGTCGAGGGTGATCCCCGTCGTCAGAAGGTGTGCAGGAACCGGCCGTGAGCGAAGTCGACCTACTAGACCTCATTGAGACGATCCGTGAAGGCCTATCCGTGCGCGGTCCAGACCGGAAGGTTTGGATGGAGAACCGTTCCTATGGCGTCACATTCACGGTCACGCCAGAGAATACTCCTCGCGATAAAGAGGGCCTGCAATGAAGCGCAGAGCAAAGCTCCCGTTCGATCCCAAAGTGTTTCTCGCGAAAATAAACGGCGGACGAACCGTTTCCGATTATCCGAAGGATAAAATTGTTTACAGACAGGGCGATCCTGCGGATTCGGTATTCTACATTCGGAGCGGCAAGGTCAAGACGACCGTTATCTCCGAGCAGGGCAAGGAAGCCGTAGTCGCACTTCTGGGAACCGGCGATTTCTTTGGCGAAGGATGCTTGACCGGACAGCCGCAGCGCCTGTCAACCGTCTTCGCTATGACGGAATGCGTGATCGTACGAATCGCAAAGGCGGACATCACCCGCGTCATCCACGAAGAGCCGGCGTTTGCCGAGTTATTTATCTCGCACCTTTTGGCCCGTAACAGTCGTGTCGAGGAGGACCTGGTCGACCAACTGTTCAATTCGAGCGAGAAACGTCTGGCGCGGATTCTCCTGCTTCTGGCTAATTTTGGCAAGGAAGGTCGGCCAGAGCCGATCATAGCGAAAATCAGCCAAGAGACACTGGCGGAGATGATCGGGACCACCCGGTCACGGGTGAGTCATTTCATGAACAAATTTCGAAAACTGGGCTTGATTGATTACAACGGCAGCATCGAAATCCACAGTTCATTATTGAATGTCATTCTGCGCGACCAGCCGCATATTAGGCGCTGAGGCGCTTCTTGGCGACCTTGAGAGCGGCGACTGCCGGCAGCCGCCACCGCAGGGATAAAGCGCGGTTGATTTATTCTGACTTCGGCTTGATCCCGGAATGAACAACGAAACGCGTTTGGAGCTGCTCAATCGCAGACCGACTACTTGTAGGCAAAGATCGCGGATTAGCGGGGGGGGGGTGCTAGCGTTTTTGAATTTTGCAGCAGCCCGTTTTGGTGTGGACGGATTCAAGCCTGAGCAATTTTGACCTTACGGCGACTGCCAAGAAGCGCAATACGGATATTGAAATGACGCACCAAGAGAGTGCCCATGTCGAAAACAAATCAATTCCGGCAATCCTCTTATCTCGATGACATCTGCCCGAAGTGCCGCAAGCCAATAATGCAGGCCGTTATCGAGCCGCATCCAACTCGAAGCGACCTTACAATTCAGAACTTCCAATGCAGCGATTGCGGCCCCGTAAAAGCTAAGATCTTCTCACTGAAGGCGAGCGGTGGATCGCCTGCAGCGGCGGCTTAGAGCATCGAGGGGGCCGCCTCTTTGCGCTGGCGGCTTTCGCCGCGTCATAGCTGCGATGTCCGGAATCGGCCCTTCTCGGCCGCGCCGAATCTCGGCCTTTGAGTCCGCTCTCAGGGGTGCTGCGGTCACCGCCGGCGCAAATGCCGGAAGCGAAAAATCCGACTAAGTCCTACCGTAAGCTCAGTTCTGGCCTGCGCAGAATTCCTGATTTTTGCACCAAACGGGCGCCGATTTGGTTTCTAATAAAGTGACCAATCTCTTGACAATGGTATCTT